>Ga0126311_10000002_pt1 | contig 304536 bp, 237 predicted proteins | sample Plot61_FD_92539 | JGI IMG/M metagenome (GOLD analysis project Ga0126311, IMG submission 92539) | Serpentine soil microbial communities from UC McLaughlin Reserve, CA, USA - Plot61 | ecosystem: Environmental > Terrestrial > Soil > Grasslands | place: USA: UC McLaughlin Reserve, Lake County... | reverse complement strand
TCCAGCAAGACCCGCGCTTCCCTTCAGATAAGGATAGTTAGAATGGCTACAAAACTCTATGTCGGAAATCTCTCGTTTCGTACTACGAGCGAGGAACTGCGCGAGGCTTTCGCGTCAGTAGGAACAGTCGAATCAGCATCAGTCATTGAAGATCGCGAGACAGGACGATCGCGCGGCTTTGCTTTTGTGGAAATGGCAACCGCTGAAGAAGCAACAGCAGCCATCGAGGCTTTCAATGGCAAAGACTTTGGCGGACGCAATCTAACCGTCAACGAAGCCAAGCCCAGGACTGACCGGGGCGGTGGCGGTCGTGGTGGTTACGGTGGTGGACGCGGTGGTGGTGGTGGTCGTGGTGGTTACGGCGGCGGCGGTGGTGGTGGCGGTCGTGATAACGATCGTTACGAGCGCGAGCCCCGCTGGTAAGACCATCCACAGATTACACAGATTAAATGCGGCGCTGAGAGATTATGGCAGCGCCGCTTTGTATTTCTGCGTAATCTGTGGATGGTTTTATTTCCGGGCCTCAGGCGTGATCTTCAAAGTCAGCTTCTCACTACCCCGCATTACTTCAATCACATATTCCTGACCAGCCTTCATTTCTCCCAGCGCATACGTGTAGTCGTAGACGTTCTTCACTTCGCGATTCCCGATCTTGACGATCTTATCGCCTGCTTTCAGTCCGGCCTTTGCCGCCGGCGAGTCGTCGCGCACGCCATCGATCAACAATCCATCGTTACTGTCGGCGTAGTTTGGAATCGTTCCGAGATAGACACGGAAGCCGCCGCCGCGGGGCGGGTCACTTTTCGCGGTCGTGAAAGTTAGTCGCGGATCCGCTGAATCAACGTCTCTCACGATGCGCGCCACGAGACTAAGAATACGTACCTCGTCGTTGTAGTTGATCTTCTCGAACGTGTCAGATGGCTTGTGATAGTCGTTGTGCGTTCCGGTCCAGAAGAACAGAACGGGGATCTGTTTGCTGTAGAACGATGAGTGATCGCTTGGGCCATAGCCGTCTTCGTTCATCGTCAAAACGAAGGCGCCATTCGGATCGGTGGTCATGATCGGACGTCCGTTTGCTGAAACAACGATCGGAACACCCCTGGGAGCAGGCGCGTCCGAGTTAGCCGTGATGACCGTCTTCTGAGACATATTTGCCTGAGTGATGAGCTGGCGCCACTCTTTCGCTGTTCCCACACCACCGATCACGAGTTTGCGATCTTTCATACGGCCGATCATGTCCATGTTGATCATCGCGACCGTTTTGTCGAGCGGTACGAGTGGATGATTGACGTAGTAATTTGAACCGAGTAGTCCTTCTTCTTCGCCACTGAAAGCGATGAAGACGAGTGTGCGTTTGAGCTTTGGTTGGTGTGTGCTGAAGATGCGAGCGAGCTCAAGCACGCCTGCGGTTCCCGAGGCGTTGTCGTCGGCGCCGTGATGGATCTCGCCGGAACGCGGTGCGAGGCTTCCTTCGCCGCCGCGACCGAGATGATCGTAGTGTGCGCCGATGACGATCGTTTCGTCCTTGAGAACCGGATCGGAGCCCTCGATCACACCGACGACATTGTGCGCCGGGACGTCGGCACGCACGACATCGGTTTTGAGCGTGACCTGTTTCGCATTCGCTAACTTCTCCGCGGCTTGTTTGGAAATCACGGCCACCGGAATGCCTGCCAGTCCAGCATTGTCATAACTCAGGCGCGCCAGTGCATCGTTTTTGAGATCGTCTTCACTCGAGATGATTAAAAGCGCGCCGACGCCTGCACTCTGAGCGGCGGCGATCTTGAAACGCAACTGACCGGCAGTTGTAAATCTTCCGTGTGGATTGTCGCCGTCGGGCGTGCCTTTTTGGATCACGGCCACCTGGTTTTTCGAGTATGTGCCTTTGTAATCGTTGTAATTGAGATCGTTCGCCGTGATGCCATAGCCCGCAGATACGACTTCTGTTAAGTCGAGTTTCTGATTTGGTGAAATGCCGAGAGGCATCCAGTCTTCGCCGGCGCGGAAATTCAGAGTTTCACTGCCTCGAACTGAGAGCACATTGTTCTTGCCCAGCTCTACGCTACCGATGTACGGAAATGTTTGCAGGTAACGCGCCGACATGACGTTGATCTTGCGTGAGTCAGTGGCGGGCGCAGGGCGGAGGCCGAGACGCTCGAACTCACGGGCGATATACTTTGCGGCCTCGTTGGCGCCGGGAGTTCCCGTGCGTCGTCCATCCAGCTCGTCAGAGGCGAGGTATGTCACGTGTTGCTGAATCTTCGCCGCCGAAGGCTCAAGCTCCTGAGCAACTGCTGTGGTTACGAAAACAAGGAGGGCAATGAAGGTTGTAAATCTTTTCAGGTTCATATTTCGATTCTTTCTTTCTCACGCAAAGACGCAAAGAACGCAAAGGCTGCATAGAAGATTTAAGCGCGCCTTTGCGTCTTTGCGTGAACTGTCTTATTCAACCCAATCAGCAATGAACACGTTAGTCTCACCTTGATTTTTAGCCGCGCGGTTCGACGCAAACACCAGCTTCTTCCCGTCTGGTGAGAACATCGGAAATCCATCGAACGTCTCGTTGAATGTGATCCGCTCTAATCCGGTCCCGTCGACATTGATCTTGTAGAGATCGAAATTCCTCCCCCGCGGATCATCCATATTCGACGCGAAGATGATTCGCTTTCCATCCGGAAAGAAGTATGGACCAAAGTTGGCTTTGCCGTTGCTCGTCACCTGTCGCTTGTTCGAGCCGTCAGCATTCATCACCCAGATTTCAAGCGTCGTCGGGTGAATCAAATTCTGTTTCAACAGATCCGTGTAATCGGCTTTCTGCTGCTCCGTTTGCGGATGATGTGCGCGATAAACGATCTGTTTGCCGTCGTACGACCAGAATGGACCACCATCGTAGCCGAGCTCGTTTGTGAGTCGACGCACGTTCTTGCCGTTCGCGTCCATCGTGTAGATGTCGAGATCGCCATCACGCATCGACGTGAAGACGAGCTTCTTGCCATCGAGCGTGATCGTTGTTTCCGCGTCGTAGCCCGGAGTGTTTGTTAGTTGTTTCAGATCGGAGCCGTCGGGTTTGGCAGTGAAGATGTCGAACGACGGATACACCGCCCACACGTAACCTTTCGAGAAGTCTGGCTTCGGCGGACACTGTTTGTCGCCGAGATGTGTTGACGAGTAAAGGATGCGCTTCGCGTCTGGGAAGAAGTACGAACAGGTCGTGCGTCCATCGCCGTTTGAGATCAACTTCACGTTCGCACCGTCTACGTTCATCGTGTAGATCTGATCGCAGCCGCCACCGTCGCGCGTTGATTGAAAGATGAGCTGCTTGCCGTCGGCAGAGAAATAAGCTTCAGCGTTCTCGCCGCCGAAGGTTAACTGCTTGAGATTTTGCAGGTGCTTCTCAGCGGGGAGGATGAGTTGATTTTCTTGTGTCTTCGCGGGGGAAATGCACAAAAGAACAGCGACGACTAAAAACAGGAGTAGTTTTAGAGGGTTCATACGGCTGTTTTTGACAGGATTACAGGATTTTCAAGATTTACAGAATTAGCGCGGCGGCGGCGACGTATCAGGAGGATCAGCGCCCAAATGCCGATGACAAGACTGATTAACTGCGACGTCGAGAGCCCGGTTAACGACGTCAGTCCGAAGACGTCGCCGCGCGGATCGTCGCGCACGAATTCGATCGCGAAGCGAATAATCGAATAGAGCAATGCGTACGCGAGAATTACTTGCCCGTCGAAGCGTTTGCGTTTGTGCAGCCACAGCAAGAAGAAAAATACGAGTAGCATTGCGAACGACTCGTAGAGCTGTGTCGGATGAAGGTGAACGTCTATAGGCACGCCCGTGATCTGGTGGCCCAACTCGGTAAACTTCACGCCCCACGGAAGCGTGGTCGGTTTGCCCCAGCAACAGCCGGCGGCGAAGCACCCCTGCCGTCCGAAGAAGTTCGCCACCGCGATGCCCGGCGCACACGCGTCAGCGGTTTTCCACCACGGCAACTTGTAACGCTTCATCAGGAAATAGCCGGCGACAACGGCGCCGAGCAGTCCGCCATAAAACACGCCACCTGAGCGTAGAAAATCGAGAGACAGAAGCAGCGCCGGATTGTCGCGGTAATCAGGCTCAGTGAAGAGCATCAGGATCTTCGAGCCGACGAGTCCTGCCAGCAGCATCCACAAACTGAGGTCATAGATTTTTTCGGCCGGCAACCCATCCCGCCGCGCCAGCCTGACCGCGATCAGAATCGCGCACAGAAACGCGATAGCGAGAAACACGCCGTAGGTGTTGATTGGGAAATTACCGATTCGAAATAGTTCGGGATACATCCGTCTTCATCCGTGTCGATCTGTGGCTAAAAATTAGATCGTACGCCAACAATAAAGCTCCAACAGTGATGCTCGCATCGGCGATATTGAACGTGGGCCAGTGGTACTCGCCGGCGTGCAGGACAATGAAATCGATCACGTAACCGAGTCGAGCGCGGTCAGTCAGGTTACCCAAAATTCCTGCGAGCAGAAGCGAACACGCGCCGAGCACGCGATCGTCGTTACGTGGCGTGCGCATGAAGTAGTAGAACACCGCGATCGCGGCGAGCACCGCAAGCACGACGAAGAACCAGCGCCCAAACGCGCCACCTTCCTGCAACTGCCCAAACGCGATGCCAGGATTTTCCGTGTAGATGAACTGCAAAAACCCGCGTATCACCACGCGCTCCTCGCCGAACCGCAGCGCCTTCACCGCCCACGCTTTGGACGCCTGGTCGGCCATGTACAAGCCGAACGCGGCCAGCAGGTAACCCGCGCGCCAGGCGAAGCGCGTGCGAAAACTAGTAGCTTTATCGATGCTCGTGTCCACGATCAATTTAGGAGCAGTGGAAGGAACAAGTCAGGAAGAGGGGCTTGCCCCCGCTCATCCCAACAGCCGGGCAAGCCGCCCTTCCTGACTTGTTCCCTCCACTGAGATGCCTAATTTGAAAGTCCCTCCTCCTCGATCTCCTTCAGTGCCGCGACGCAGCGCTCGCAAACGGTTGGGTAACGCTCCCATTCACCGACGCGTGTCGAATAGTTCCAGCAGCGCTCACACTTCTCGCCGTCTGCAACCGAGATCGCAATCGAAACGCCCTCGCCTTCCGGCGCGCTGCCAAGCTCCACCTGCGACACGATGAACAAATAGCGCAAATCACTCTGATGCCGCTGGAGCAATGCGAGCGCGCTTCCGGAAGCCTGCAACGTGACCTTCGCCTGCAAAGAACTCCCAATCTGCTTCGCGACGCGCGCTTCTTCCAACGCACGCAGCACGTCGTCGCGGATTGCAAACAGTCGTTCCCACTCGGTGAGCAGCGCCTCGTGACTCTCTTCCGTAGCCTTCGGCAACAGCGCGAGATGGATCGATGGCTCCGCGCGATTGGGCAAGTTTTCCCAGATCTCGTCAGCCGTGAAAACGAGGATTGGCCCGAGCATGCGCGCAAGCGCGTCTGCAGTCTCGAGCAGCACGGTCTGCGCCGAACGCCGCGCCTTGTTACGCGGCGCAAACGTGTAAAGCCGGTCCTTGATGATGTCGAAATAGCGCGCTGACAACGTCACTGTCGCCCAGTTGAACAACGCGCGATAGACGTTGTGAAACTCGTAAGCTTCGTACGCAGCGAGTGCCTCTTTCGTCATGCGGCTGAGCTCCGCGAGCGCCCAGCGGTCGATCTCTTCCAGCTCGTCGTAAGGCACAGTGTCGCGTGCCGGATCGAAGCCGTCGAGATTTCCGAGCGCAAACCGCGCGGTGTTACGCAACTTGCGATAACCGTCAGTTACGCGCTGAAGGATCTCGTCAGACGCGCGCATGTCATCGAAATAGTTTGTCGACGCACACCACAGACGAATGATCTCCGCGCCCGACTGCTTGATCACCTTTTCAGGCTCAACGGCGTTGCCCGCGGATTTGTGCATCGCGCGACCCTGCGCGTCGAGTGTCCAGCCGTGGGTGATCACAGTTTTGTACGGGGCGCGATCGTGGGCCGCGATGCCGATCAGTAGCGACGAGTTGAACCAGCCACGAAACTGATCGCCGCCTTCGATGTAAACATCCGCAGGCCAGCGTAGCTCCGGACGATTCTCCAGCACTGCTATGGACGACGTGCCACTATCGAACCAGACGTCGAGAATGTCAGTCTCCTTGGTCCACTCCTGCGCTCCACATCCCTTGCACGTGTAACCCGGCGGCAACAATTCCTCGGCCGGATGCGTGTACCACGCATCGCCCGACTCGCGTTCAAAGATGTCAGCCACGTGATTGATCACTGAGGGATCAGCCACTGCTTCAGTACAGCGCGCGCAATAGAAAACGGGAATCGAAACGCCCCAAACACGCTGCCGCGAAACACACCAGTCAGGCCGCCCCTTCTGCATGTTGCGCATGCGATCGACGCCCCAGCCGGGAATCCAGTTGACCCGCTCGATCTCCGAAAGCGCCGCCGCCCGCAACGACGCGGCAGGCGTTTCCGGCAGGTTGTCAGTGAAGTTGCTGCGATCGCGACCGTCTTCGTCCTTCTCGACGAGATCGGTGTGCGCGTGGTCCATCGCGATGAACCACTGCGGCGTCGCGCGAAAGATCACCGGGTTCTTGCAGCGCCAGCAATGCGGGTAGCGATGATCGTACTTCTCACTGAACAGCAGCACGCCCTGCTCGCGCATAAACTCAACGATCGGATCGTTCGCGTCGAACACGCGTTGGCCCGCGAAGTGTTCAACTTCGGGTGTAAAGCGTCCTGCATTATCGACCGGGCAATAGATCTCGAGACCGTAACGTTTACCGATGACAAAGTCGTCGTGACCATGACCCGGCGCGGTGTGTACGAGACCTGTTCCGGCTTTGTGATCTGATTTTTTCTGAGCTTCGCTGACGTCAAGCTCCGTCTCTGCATCCGCCTCACCGCCGAGCGTCACGTGCTCACCGACCATCAACAGCGACGGTCGATCGAGCCACGCATGACGAGCCTCAAGGCGATCGAGCTTCGAACCCGGAAAGCGTGCCAGCACCTTCAGATCAGGTCCAAGACCACATTTCCCAGCCACGGCTTCGAGCAACTCACTCGCAACGATATAAACCTCATCGCCATACTCAAACGCCGAGTATTCAAAATCAGGATGCACCGTGATGCCGAGGTTTGCAGGCAGCGTCCACGGCGTCGTGGTCCAGATGATCAGGAACACTTTCCGCCCGGCCAGCGCGGGATCGATCAACGCCGGATCGCTCTTGAGAGGAAACTTCACGTAAACCGAAGGGCTCGTGTGCTGGTGATACTCAACTTCAGCTTCCGCGAGCGCGGTCTGGTCCTTGATGCACCAGTAAACCGGCCGCGCGCCTTTGTAAACCCAGCCACGCTCGACAAAGCGCGCGAACATCCGCGCCGTCTCGGCTTCGTAGTGGTTCGACATCGTGAGATACGGATTATCCCACTCGCCAAGGATGCCGAGTCGTTTGAAATCCCGCGTCTGGCTCTTCAACGCGTTCTCAGCGTGCTCGCGGCAGATGCGACGAAACGTCTCGACGCTCAACTCGTTCTTCTTCTTGCCTTTTTTCTCCAGCGCCTTTTCGACGAAGGTTTCAATCGGCAAACCGTGACAGTCGTAGCCCGGCACGTAAGGCGTGTCGTAGCCCATCATCGTGCGCGATTTGACGATGAAATCTTTAAGGATTTTGTTCATCGCGGTGCCGAGATGGATATCGGCGTTCGCGTACGGCGGACCGTCGTGCATGATGAACTTCGGGCGGCCTTCGCCGGCGCGGCGAATGAGTCGATATAGATCGAGCTGATTCCATTTCTCCAGTCGCGCTGGTTCGCCCTGCGCCAGGTTGGCCTTCTGTGCGAAGGCGGTCTTTGGCAGATTGATAGTCTTCTTGAGATCGAGCGGGGTTTCAGTAGACATAAGCGTAAGTGTTAGATAGTAACAAAGCCATCCACAGATTACACAGATGGCAGAAACAACCGGCGTAATCTGTGGATAAAAACTAAGAACCCGAGCCCCTCATTGGATGAGCTCGGGTTCATTGCAATCACATCGTGATTATCTCAACCGATAAACATCTCATCCTCGGCGTATGTTTGATTAATGGGCTTGGGCATCGGCGCCACGAGAACCTCGAGGCCACGGCGGAAGCCCGCCATAATCGCCGCAATCTCGCGCGCCGGCTCTATCACCTTCGACTGGACATAATCCGTCGTGAAAGCCACCTGCTGATGTGTGCGATCGATCGTGCGGCTAACCAGCTCGACTTTATCGCGAGCCTGGACCGCCGTATCACTCACGAGCTCCTTCAACTCAATGATCTCACTCTTGATCACCGCCAGCGATTCGGAAACGTGCCCAGTCGCCGTCGACAGGTGGCCGGAGACTGCCGTGAACTGCTCGGCAATCAGTTTCCCCTGCACGGCGACTAGTTTGCCCTGTTCGCTAATCGCGGTGACGCGTTCGAGCAGTGGCTCCAGCTTCTCTTCGACGCGGTTCACTGTCTTCACCGCGCGGCTGACGAAGACCGCGAGCGCGATCATCGCCACCGCGATAAACACAAACGAAGCAGCGATGATCACCATGATCCAGAACATCGGATCGCGAGTGCTCATTTGTAGCAGCAGTGCGAGATTCATTTCGAGTTAGTTTGTCGACTCACCACCAAAGTTCGGCGCTTCAATGCGGCCCGACATCTCGGTCTTGCGCTTTTCTTCCTGGTAAGCCTTCTTGCCGGCGTCGATTGCCGCGGTCAGAGTTCCGGTTTGACGTGACGCTGCATCACGCGCGGTTTGGGCTGCATCGGAAACTCTCTCCGACGCTTGCGAATACAGTTCGGCGGCACGGCCGCGCGTTGCTTCATAGTATTCACCGGCACGGTCACCCAACTGTTGCGCTGCCTCGCGCGAGCGATCGATTCCCTTGCGGGTCGCATCGGCGATATCGCCGCGCAGTTCGTGGCCCGATTTAGGGGCAAAAAGCAGTGCGAGAACCGCACCGATGCCGCCGCCGATGAGCAGGTAAGTCAGTTTGTTCGAAATACTTTCGTCTCCCATTTTCTGGGGTCCTTTCTTACAACAAAATTACGAGGATTACGGCCTTGGACTATAGCAAATGGTTGAGAGTTGAGGCAATGAACGTATAGGCCCGGCGGACTTATGCGACTTATTTCACGATTGGCCGTTGCCGTATTGCTCCAGCTTCCGGTAGAGCGTTTTGCGGCCGATGCCGAGGGCGCGGGCCGCGTGGGATTTGTCACCTTCGGTGTAGTCGAGCGTGGCTTCGATCGCCTGGCGCTCGATTTCTTCCATTGACGAAGGAACCGTGACCTTGAAAGTCGTCGTGCGGCCCTCGCTCGCGGCTTTCGCGCGCTCGACTTTGATCCGATCACGATCCTGCAACGCGATCTTGGTGATCGCCTCAGGCAGGTCTTCGAGCTCGATTGCGCGCCCGGAGGCAATGATCACCGCCCTCTCGATGGCGTTTTCAAGCTCGCGAACGTTGCCGGGCCAGTCATAAGTGATCAGCGCCTGGAGCGCGTCTTTCGAGATTCCGGAAATGAACCGCCCGGTCTTCTGTTTGTAGTGTTCGAGGAAGTGGATCACGAGCGGGTGAATGTCTTCAGGCCGCTCGCGCAACGACGGCAGCTTAATCGGAAACACCGAGAGACGATAGAACAGATCCTGCCGGAACGTCCCAAAGTCAACAGCGCGTTTCAGATCGACATTCGATGCCGCGAGTACGCGCACATCAGTCTTGATCACTTCACTACCACCAACACGCATGAACTCGCCATCCTGCAACACGCGCAAAAGTTTCACCTGTGCCGACGGACTCATCTCGCCGACTTCATCGAGAAACAGTGTCCCGCCGGTCGCTTCTTCAAACCTGCCGCGACGCAGCATGCGCGCATCAGTAAACGCGCCCTTCTCGTGACCAAAAAGTTCCGATTCGAGCAGCGTCTCGGGAATCGCGCCGCAGTTTAGCTTGACGTAAGGCTGGTCCTCGCGACCTGAATTGAAATGGATCAAATTCGCGAGCAGCTCTTTACCCGTTCCCGATTCGCCCTCGATCAAAACAGTGGTCTGTGTGTCCGCGACGCTCAACGCGAGCTCTATCGCGCGACGGATCGAAGGCGTCTGACCTATGATGCGTTCCTCGCCGTAGCGCTCGTGTAGCGCGCTGCGCAGGTGCAGGATCTCTGCCGACAACTGATCGCGCTCGAGAGCGGTTCCGATCTGATCGGCGATGCCTTCGACGAGCGCGACATCGTGATCCTCAAAACCATCGCGCACCTGGCTCCAAACCAATCCGAGTAACCCAAACGTTTGTCCACCAACTCTCACCGGTGCAACGAGCGCCGCGCGTGCACCGAGCACGACGTTGAAAGCCATCCGCCACGTAAACGGCAGATCAGTTTCCAGCAGACGCAATGTTTTCCCCTGCGCGAGTACTTCGACCATCGCTGGAAACGTGGTCAGGTCGATCGATTTTCCGTGCGAGTCGAACAGTCCGTGAACGGAATCGACGGCCGCTTCAGGCGCAGCCTTAAACGCGGCGAGACTGAGACGACTGCCCGCCGGATCGAGCACGCCAAGCGCTGAATAATCAGCGTGCACGAGCGCAATGGCGCGTTCGAGCACGAGCGACGAAACCTCACGAAAATCTGAGCGCGCATTCAATGCGTTCGCGATCGACAACAGCGCGCGCTTCGTTTCGGCTTCGCGTTCCTTATCGGTGTAGAGCCGCGTGTACTGGTAACCGATCGCGATCTGCCCCGCGATCGATTGCAGGAAACTCACTTCATCGTCGAGCCACTCGCGCGGCGAATACGTCGTGTGTAGACCAACGAGGCCCAGCACGTCATCACCAAGCATCACCGGCACGACGAGTAACGATCGTGTACCGAGACTCGCGGCAAGATATCGCACCTTTTGATCGAGACCAGCGGCGGAGATGTCATCCAGTCGAATCGGCTTTCGCAGATCGACGTGTTCCTGAAGTTGTTTGAGGTCGAGCGGGATGACGGTGCCGAGACTCGACGGCACATCGTTCGATGCGCGCCACTCGTGACTGATACGCAGCTCGCTGGCAGACTTCAACTGGATCACGTCGCAGCGATCGACGTTCATCATCCGGCCCAGCTCGGAGACGATGACGTTGAGGAAGCGGTCGAGATTGATGGCGTGAGGCAGAACCATCGCGAGGCGATTGATAATCCCCTCGCGCGCCTCGTGCATTTTGATCTTGCGTTCCAGAGAAAGCGATTGAGCAGTGTTCGACATCGTACGGGTACAGAGGATAGACGAAGCCCGCGGCAACTTCAAAGCAACCCACCCACAGATTACGCCGATTCTGTGTAATCTGTGGATGGCTTGCTATAATCCCTTCATGCCGATTTACGAGTATGAATGCAAAAAGTGCAAAGCCCACGTCGAGGCTTTCCAGAAGGTCAGCGACAAGCCTCTGACGAAGTGTCGCACGTGCGGCGGTAAGCTGGAACGGAAGATCTCTGCGCCCGCCATCCAGTTTAAAGGCTCCGGCTGGTACGTCACCGATTACGCCGGAAAGACAACGAAAAGCGAGAAGTCAGAATCCGAGTCAACGACCGACTCCAAAACTGAAAAAACAGACAAGAGCAAAGAGAGTTCCCCGAAGAAGACTCCCGACAAGGCTTCACCCTCTAAAGCAACCGGCGAATAGCCGCTCCGGATTTCAACATGCGCTCGCGATGTAAACTCCTGATCACGCTCCTCGTAATAGGGCTGCTGTCAATTTCGATCCTGGCCCAATCCGGCGTTCGACCAAACGCGAACGCGGCAGGCGGCGTAATGATCGGCGTCGTGGCTCGACGGGACAACAAGCAGACCAACCCGGTCACGAGCAAGGAACTTTCGGTTTACGACAACGGCATCGAACAGTCGATTCGCAATTTCACACCCGATCCGTCGCCGGCGCGCATAGTTCTGCTCGTCGACAACTCGCTGACAATTCGCGCGGACGTTGAGAAGCTCGAGCAGGCCGCACGCGAATTCGCTTACGAGATTTACGAAGGCGACAAGCTGCTGATCGTCGGCTATGACGAGCAGGCCGAGATCGTCTCTGACTGGACCGACGATGCGAAAGCGATCGAGTCGTCGTTGAAGCTGTTTCGAAAGAAAGGCCAGCCACATTTGTTCGACGCGATTCGCGCGGTCATCGAAGAAGCGATGCGGCCGATGCAGAATCCGAAGCGCATCATCGTCGTGATAAGTGATGGTCTCGATCGTGGCAGCAAGGCGACGTTTGAACATACACTGGCGGAGCTGCAGACAGAGAACATCATGGTCTACGCGGTGCAGGCGGTCGATCGCACGCGCGGCGCCATCCGACGCGACGTGCCCAAGCCGAAGGTGGTTATTGATAAACTGGCGGAGGGAACCGGCGGGCAGATCTTTTCAATAGATGAGCTGCAAGTTGCAGCGAAGGCGATCTGCGACGAGCTGCGACAGAATCGTTACGTTCTCTCGTACGTGCCTTCCAGCGCACCATTCGGACAAGCCCGCAGCTTGTTAGTTGTCGGCAACGAAGGAATTACGATCCGCTCTAAGTCAATGCAGCAACCAAACTAAAATCCGCGTTTCAATCCGCGTTTAGTTCTTTCTTGAGTAGAAATAAAATAGCCCACCCATAATCAGCAAAATCAGCACTTCCATAAAGACGAAGAAGCTGAGCGAAAACTCTCCCTCATCCGTGATCGCGTTCGAGTAAGCGATGTACGTTCCCATCAGCACACCGCCCGCGATCCAGATCAACTGACGCTTCTTGTCCCACACTATTTCAATATTCCCGACAACCAGTGGAGCAGGTTGAGCGTGTATTGCTTGTTGTCGTTTCCGGGGACGTTCATGCCCATCGTGCGTTTGTCCGGTCCTGAGATCTGCGCGGACAACATCGCCGCTTCACCCTGGACCACCACGCGGCCTTTGCCAAACTTCAACGCGATCGCCTGAGCGCGTCCGGCGGCCGAAATTGACGTCTGGTCTGTATAAGTCGGCCTGTCAGCCGCCGTGTCAGACAGCTTGAGAATCTCGATACTGCCTTCCGGTCCTTTTAACGATTGGCCCGTGAAACTACGCACGATATTGAGCCGCTCACTCTCATTGCGGCCTTCGGTGATTGGGTGGTTTGCGAGGAGTTTGTTTTCGCGCGAGAAGATCAGTTGTGTGGGACTGCCGGCGACCGAGTATTCCGGATCGAACGTGTAACCCTTGCTCATATCGACGCCGAAGCTGTTCGCAAGTACCGCGGCCGCGCCACCAAACGGCGCGTGATCGGCGATAAGCAGCAACGCGCCGCCGCCCTTCACCCAATCGGCGACGGCGGCGATCTCTTCCGGCGTGAACGCTGAATCATCGGCGCCTTTGTCATCATCCTCTTCGGCGCCGAGGGCGTTGGCGATCACGAGAATCTTGAAACCGCTGAGCCTTGTCTTAACGAACGGCTGTCGATTGCGAATGACGCTGTAGCCGTCGTTCTTCAGCAGGTCGACAAATGGTTTATAGCGACCGTCGGTGGTGTGGAAGTTGTGATGCGCCTCGTCGAACATCACGCGCGGTCCGTCTTTTTTGTACGCGGGACGCGCGACAGAAACGTCAAACTCCGGATCCGCCTGTTGCTGCGCGAATACGACCGAGCCTAAACACACTACAAGAACGAAAATAGCAGCAAAAACTTTCATAGTGATACCAAAAACCATCCACAGATTACACAGATAAATCGGTGTAATCTGTGGATGGCTTTAAATTAATTTCGACAATCGCTCAGCCGCGCTGTGCAGCGTTTCATCTTTCTTGCAGAAGCAGAAGCGCACTTGCTGCGCGCCATCGGCGGGATTGCTGTAGAAGCTCGACCCAGGCACACACGCGACGCCAATCTCCCGGATCAAATGCCGCGTGAACTCCACGTCATCTGCAAAACCAAACTTCGAGATGTCAGTCATGATGTAGTAAGCGCCGTCGGGGACAAACGTCCTGAACCCCGAACGTTCGAGCACCGGCAAAAGCATGTCTCGACGCACCTGATACGCGCGCTGCATCGTGTCGTAATACTCCTGCGGCAACGACAACGCGTAAGCGCCCGCTGCCTGCAATGGCGCCGCCGCACCGACCGTCAGAAAATCGTGGACCTTGCGAATGCCGCTCGTGATCTCCGGCGGCGCGATGCAATAGCCCACGCGCCAACCCGTCACCGCGTAAGTCTTCGACATCGAGTTCACGACGACTGTTCGCTCGCGCATGCCGTCGAGTTGGGCCATTGAGATGTGTTTGATCTCGGCGCCTTCACGCGGATAGAGAATGTGCTCGTAAATCTCGTCGGTAAAGCAAAGCGCGTCGAACTCCTGGCAGAGCCCGGCGATAAACTCCATCTCCTCGCGACTGAAAACTTTTCCGGTCGGATTGTTGGGATTGCAGAGGATGATGGCTTTGGTGTTCTTATTAAACGCCGCTCGCAACTGATCGCGATCGAAGGTCCAGTCAGGCGCGCGCAGCGGCACGTAAACCGGATGCGCATCGGAAAGGATCGCGTCAGGCGCGTAGTTCTCGTAGTACGGCTCGAAGACGATGACTTCTTCGCCGGGATCGACGGTCGCCATCATGGCCGCGATCATGCCTTCAGTTGAGCCGCACGTGACCGTGATCTCCGTTTCGGGATCGATCTCAATGCCGAGATACGAATGCGTCTTCGCGGCAATCGCGTCCCGAAAGTCTTTGGAGCCCCACGTGATGGCGTACTGATTGATGTCCCGATCGATCGCTTCCATCGCGCGGCGCTTGATGTCGGCGGGCGCAGAGAAATCCGGGAAGCCTTGCGACAGGTTTACGGCGCCATACTTCAACGCCTCTCGCGTCATCTCCCGAATCACCGACTCGGTAAACGAGCTCGCCTTTTTCGATACATACCTGCTCTTTGAGGGTGATGGACTAGTCATAGGAAAGCAATTTAACCACAGATCTGTGTAATCTGTGGATGGCTATGGAATGATCTGTTCGCCTGCGGCTTCGCGTTTTAGTTGTGTGAGAATTGAGCGGATCGCCGCAGCGTAGCTGCCCTTGGGCGCTAACTCCAGATATTTCTCGTACGCAGTCACTGCTTCCTTCGGCTTCTCGACGCGTTCGTACGCCGCCCCGAGCATCTGGTAGATCACTGGCTCGCTGTCAGAAAGTTGGGCCAGCGCTTTTTTGTATTCGACGATCGCGTCTGCAAACTGGCCTTTGTCTTCCCAAACTTTTGCCATGCCGACGTAAGCCTCGGGTTGCACACCGCCGCCTTCTCTGATCGATCGACGAAACGATCGTATCGCATCGTCGTCAAAAGCTTCTTCGCGATAAATGCGACCCTCAACCGCTGAAGCTTCGGCGTACGAAGGCCTGACTTTTCGCGCCGCATCGATCGCGGCGTGTGCTTCCTTAAAATCGTTGAGCGACATCAACACACGCGCGAGGCCGACCTGCGCTGTGGGAAATGCGGGCCTGAGCTTGATCGCTTCGCGATATAGATCGACGGCTTTTTTCATCGATGGCTCATCGCGTGCTTTCTCACGCGTCACTTCGGCTTCCTGGAATTTCAACTCTGCCGGATCAGTGGTGGGCAAAAGCTTCACGGCGAGCGCGCGACGCCCCGGAAGCAGCGCGGCCGTTGTTTCTTTAAATCCATTCGCGCGAACGCGCACTGAATGTCGACCCGCTGAGATTTTGGTGAGCGTGAGTTTGCCGGAGGCGTCCGTCGTCCCACGTCTGATCTCGTCGATCCAGACGATGGCAGTAGGTTCACTTGTAACTGTGACAGAGGCTTGCGCGTGAATCGAGGGCGCGACGAGTAGAAACAACAGGACCGCAAATCCTAACTTCATAATCCGTAAACAATCCGTCTAATCCGTGGCTATTCTTCGCCGCTGCCACTTACGCGCCGCTTTCTCACGTTCGGATCGCCACCCGTCACCGCCCGCGACCCGACTTCCGGCCGCCAGTTTCCCTTATCGTCGTAAAGCCGCAGGTATTGTAAACGGTTTCGCACCACACCCTGAACGTAACCGCGCGTCTCTTTGAACGGCACCGCTTCAGCCCACTCATCAATCTCCAACGGCAGCGACGCCTTCCACTGCACCGCCCGCTGCGGTCCGGCGTTGTAAGCTGCCGCCACATACTCGATGCGCCCAAACTTGTCGATCTGATCGCGCAGGTAAGCCGTGCCGAGCTGAATATTCAAACGTGGCTCGTAAAGCGATTCGGCTGTGATCTCACGACCCATACCATACTTTCGCGCCGTGAGTCTTCCGGTCGGCACGAGGACCTGCATCAGTCCGTAAGCAGCAGCACTGGAACGCGCGCGCGTCATGAAGACCGTCTCCTGGCGAATCAAACCCGCGACCTGATATGGATCGAGATTTCGCGCCTTCGACTCCTGCACGATGATGTCCCAGTAAGAGAGCGGATAAAAAACGTCCCACTGCTCACGCGTCATCTCCTCCGGCTTCATCTGCGAATAGTCGGGAAAACTGCGTCGCAGCGTGTTGAGGGCACGAACGTTGTCGTCCTCCGAGCGATAGATCTGCGCGATCGCGAGATTGACCTTGGGGCTGTCCGGAGCTTTTTCACCAGCCTTCGCGAGTTCCTTCTGCGCCCAATCGTCGAGCCCGATATTCGACAACTGATCGGCCTTGACGATCCGCGTGTCTTCTTCTGGTCCAGCAGTTTCTTCTGCGACCGTGACTGTCTTCAGATTCGCAACGGCACGCGCAACAACAGAATCCGGAGCAAACGATTTCGCAGGAGTGATTCGACTGATCGCGTCCAGGCGTTGTTTGGAGAGGTAGCCGTACCAGTTCGCATCGTAGCGCGCGAGCATCGCCTCGTACAGCGCACGCGCCTCAGCGAGTTTGCCTGCGCGCTCCGAATCTCGTGCGGCCCAGTAGCCTGCGCGTCCACGATTGTCGGTGTTCTTGTCGGCGTAATACGCGAGATGCTCGGTCAGCATCCGTGACGATTCCGAGTAGTTTTTCGCCTGGTGCGTTTCCCACGCGAGATCAAACTGTGCCTGCGCCACTTCGATCGAGCTACCGAACCCGTTGACCGCGGCGCGCTTGAAATACGAAGCGTCAGCGGAGTTGTTTGCGTCCGCTGCGATCTGCCCGACGGCGACAAACGTGCGCGGCGTGAAGTTGCTGTTTGGAAAACTGCGTCGCAACTCTTCGGCAGTCGCACGGGCTTGCTCCCACTGCTTCGCGCGCGCGTACGTTTGCGCGAGGTAGAACATCGCTTCAGCGCGCGTCTCGGCGGCCGAAGTCGGGATTGCGTTCAACGCTGCGACGGCATCCGGAGTTCTTCTGAGACTGTAAGCAGCGATGCCGCGCTGGAGTTGGTTTTCGTTGGTAGCGGTCGCGGGAAACTTCGCGAAGGCCTCGTTGTAAGCCGTCAGCGCGTCAGCATACTTTTTCGCGTTGTACAGGCGCTCAGCACGCGTGATCGCCTCTTCCGTTGTGGCCGGCGACGTGGTTGAGCCGAGCCGTGTGATTGCAGCCGCCGCCTCGGCAGTTTCAGCGGCCTCTGGCGCGAAGAAATAGAGTCGCCTAAAGCCGGCGAGCGCGCGTGTTTGATCGCCAGTCTGCTCGTAAGCTTTCGCGGTCAGAAGCAGAGAGGCCGGGTCATTTGCCTGCGCGAAGTTTTTCAACAATAGGGGAACGGCCGCGGCGTCGCCCGCTTTCGTCATCAAATCCGCTGCTCGCAACGCCGCCTCACGTGCGCGCAGCGACGCCGGATACGATTGCATCAACTCCTGATAAACCGCGCGTGCTTCCTGAGTTTTTCCGGCCTGTTCGAGAGCACTGCCACGCAGCGAGAGTGCGTAGTCTGCCAGAGCAGTCTGTTCGGCGATCAATTTGGAATCGAGTAATGAGGCGGCGCCGGTGGCGTCTCCGGCCTTGAGTTTGATTCGCGAGCGCAGTATTCGCGCGAGGGCTGCGGTTTTAGTGCCTGGAAACTGGTTCTCGATTCCGGCGACGACGTCTTCAGACGGCAGCACGTCGTTGCGCGTCATGCTGCGCAGGCTATCGAGCGCTTTTTGTTCTGCGAGAGTTTGCGGCCGCGTGACGCAGCTCGCGCTCAGGACGAACGGAAGCGAGGCAACAGCGACCAGAGCAACGCCGATAAAGATAAAAAGTAAGCGATGTTTGGTCACGGTAATACTTTTATCTACAGATTAATTAATAGAATCTGTGTAATCTGTGGATGAGAACCCTAATCCCCTACACGTTCACGGTTGCGCCGGGATAATTCGCGCCGAGTTTTGATGCATCACCCTCGGCAAGGGTGTTGACCAGTTCGCCATGAAAATAATCGTAACGAGAGGCGACCTCGGCTTTCACGCGCTTATCATACATCTCGCGCGACCGATCGATGTACTCGCGCAAACGATCGTACAGGTCGTGTTCGATCCGACCTTCCGCGACCTTCTGCTCGTTGTACAACTTGATCTCGGAAATCAGCAAGCGTGCAAACCGTCGCGCGTCGTTGTGCAAACGCCGCTCTTCATCGCCGTGGACTTCCACAGGCAGGTCCGCATCCTGACCATAACGTCGTCGCGACGGCGCGACCGCTTCGACTGGCGGCGTATTCCATGCGGGCGGCTCCTCGCCGGTGATTGAAGATTCTTCTGCTGTTGCTAAAGAATCCTCGAAAACACCCGCCGGGTCTTCAACCGGCACAGCCTCTACGAACGACGACGGTTCAACCGGCGCCTGCTCATGAGACGGTGTTTCTTCGTAAGCGGGTTGATAATTCTCAATCGTCTCAGCACCGGAGAAAGACGGTTCCGGAGCACTCTCTGGTTCCGGTTCCGGCTCTGGAGTGTATTCACTCGCCGGCTCGTAAGACGGCTGCGGTTGCTCAACCGGCGCCGGAGCCTCTTCGACTGCTCGTTTCGGAGCTTGTGCCCCCCCACGTGCGGCTGACAAGAGCTCGACCGCCATTCCCGAAACGGTGACCAGCGTTTCGAGTGCTTCGAGATTGATCGACTCCGAATCGAGACCTGCTGAATCGGCGTAAAGAACGGCGACGGCGCGTCCACGAACTTTCAACGGTATCGCCACGATTCGTCGCGCGGTCTCTTCGCCAAGCCGGCTCAGTATCAAATTATCTTCTGAATGCGAGCCCGGTTCACCGCTCCACGTCGCGAGCTGCCTGGCGGCGCTGCCGACAACGGTGTCAGCGTTCACTGAAACCGAGATCTCCTGGATTGCGTCGTCGCCCACAGATCCTTCGAAGCCACGACCGCGCCAGCCCGACGCCTGGTCGCCTTTAATGACGAAGAAAGCGACGCGCGGCGCAAACGAAGAAGCACGGTTCACGAGCGCCTTGAGAATCTCGGCCTGCGATTTCTGCTCGTTTATCTCGCTGATGGCCGATTTCACGATGGCCATGTCGCTCGAAGCCTTCGCGCGGGACGACTCGGACGCGGCCAGCTCGACACCTCGTTCGTGAGCCGCGTGCAGGTGCTCCGTAATGGAGGCGAGCATGCTGCCTTCCATCTGCACATCCGCCTGGCGTTCGAGAAAAGTCGAAAGCGACTCGTTGAGTAGACTTTGCAGAGTGGTTATCTCCTGCTTTACCGCACTCATGCGGGTTTCGAGATAACTCTCGATCTCACGCCGCAAACTGTCTTCCAGGTGTCCGTTGACCACAGCTCGCTCCTCCGTATCTTGGTGTTGTTTTGACGAACCTCAAGGTCTTCAGGTAGGGATTTCTAACCCAAGGTTGATTCTTAGCAATGGAGAGTCTCGCAGGGGCCGCAAGAAACTCTGGGGATGATTATGAACGGCTGGTATTCAGCTAGTCAAGAAATCGTTTTTCGCCAAAAGGCGTCGTCTGGTAATCTAACGGATTAACCCGATAGTCGTCCAGTGTTAAAATATGCCACCTACCATACTTATTGCAGAGGACTACGACGATAATCGCGAGCTGCTGCGGCTGCTGCTGGCGGGCGCGAATTACGACGTCAGAGAGGCGCGAAACGGCCGGGAGTGTCTGGAACTTGCGCGCGAGAACCCGCCGGATTTGATCATGGTCGACCTCTCGATGCCGGGGCTGGACGGTTGGGAAGTCTTTCGCGAGCTCAAGGCCAACTCCTCGACCGCCCACATTCCCTGCGTGGCGGTCACGGCCCACACGGACCAGGACCGCGTGCGTGCGCTGCAAACCGGATTCAACGACTTCGTGGGCAAACCGTTTCGGACTGAGGAATTGCTGCTAACCGTCGCGCGGCTGGTTTCAAAAACAAATCCCGCTTAGAAAACAAGCCAGCTAGAAAAATATGCCAGCTAGAAAAAGAACAAGTCAGTTAGAAGAACAAGTCAGTTAGAAGAACAAGTCAGTTAGAAAAACAAGTCAGTTAGAAAAACAAAGTCAGTTAGAAAAGAACAACTCAGAAGAAAGAACAAGTCAGGAAGAGGGGCTTGCCCCCGCCGTTGCCTGGATGGGGCGAGCGGGGGCAAGCCCCTCTTCCTGACTTGTTCTTTTTCTAGCTGACATATTTTTCTAGCGGCTTGTTCTAATCTCACGGTTCACGGTAAACGACGCCGCCCTTCATCACGAATTTCACTTTTCGCAATGCTCCAACATCTTTCGTCGGATCACCTTCCACCGCAATCACATCCGCCAGCAAGCCTTGCTTAACCGCACCGATCTTGTCTGACATGTGCAGCACGCGCGCGTTGACGGACGTCGCCGAACGCAGTGCGTCAATCAGCGGCATGCCGAATTTCACCATCGTTTCAATCTCAAGTGCGTTGTCGCCGTGTGCGAAAACTCCGACGTCGCTGCCGCTGGCAATCGTCACACCGGCGTCGAGTGCCGCCTTAAATGCGTTTCGCTTCCGCTCGACATTCGCGCCCGAGGCAATCGCGAGGGTCGGACAAAGCGCCACATTACGCTCTTTCATCAAGCGAAATACTTGCGGCGTGCCGCCATCGCCGTGCTCGATCGTCTCGACGCCCGCGAGTGCCGCGCGTCGCATTCCTTCGGCCGTCGTCGCATGTGCGGCTACGGGAATGTTGGCGCTCTTAGCTGTTTCGACCATCAGCTTGATCTCGTCGAGTGAAAAGGTTGGCGCCGCGCCTGACTTGCCCCAGCGATAGTCTGCGTAGATCTTGATCCAGTCAGCGCCGTGCCCGATCTGATCGCGAACGACGCGCGTCAGACTGTCAATACCGTCAGCCTCTTCAGCGCCTTGCGGCACAGTCCACTCTGACGCGTAACCCTTTGGTCCATAACTGCCGGTCGCGACGATGGCCCTCGTCGTGACGATCATGCGCGGCCCGGGAATGATGCCCTGCTCAACCGCTTGCTTGAGACCGGCATCAGCGTAACCTGCGCCCTCCGTGCCGAGATCGCGAATCGTCGTGAAACCGGCCTGGAGCGTGTTTCGCAGGTGGTTTGTGGCACGCGCGACACGCAGGCTCAGCGACTCGCGCGCGACCTGATCGTTCCAGGGCGTTTCACTGTACGGATGAAGCAGGATGTGTGAGTGAGCTTCGATCAGGCCGGGCATCAGCGTCAGCCCCGGCAGCTCGATCACCTTCGCGCCGGCCGGAGGCGAAATGCTGCCTGCTGGTCCAACCCGCACGATTTTGTCACCGTGAACGAGCACGGCCCAGTTATCGTGAACCTGCGCCGACTCGCCATCGAAGACGCGAGCCGGCTTGAGCAGGTAGTCGGTTTCCGGTAGTGCAGTTCGTTGAGTTTGCGGTAGCAACATCGCCACACACATCAGAAATATGAGCAAGCGCATCGCATCATTTCTCGGAGATAACTACTTGTTGGAAGGTGGGCGGCAGCGCATGAATGGCGCTGCGAGAGAATCCCGCGTTCGCAAACATTTGTTCGAGCTCGGCAAACGTGTATGCATCGCCACTTGGCGTGCCTGCCAGCATCACGAGGCTAAAGCCTGCGGACTCAACCGGAGTTACACGATCGTCGTTTGGAACAAACTCTAAAGTCACGGCTCGACCGCCATCCGCGAGCGCGGCGTGCACTTTGCGCAGCAGCGTTTCGTTTGTCGGTGGATCAAAGTGATGCAGGAAGTTAGTTATCAGGACCAGATCGTAACCACTGCCAAACTCGACATCGAACGCACTGCCTTCGATCGTGTGATATCTATCAGCGACGGCGGCTTGCTGCGCATTTTCCTTTGCGACTTCCAAAACGGCCTTCCAATCAACCGCATGAATCTCTGCTTGTGGATTGTTCTTCGCAAATGCGATCCCGAATAGGCCATGTCCGGCCGCGATATCGAGAATCTTCAGCTTTCGATCAGCATTTGGGTCAACCAGTTTTGCCATCAACTGCGCAGGCATCGCCATCATCGGCGCCATCGCACGTGCGAACTTCACCCAGATTGGATTGTCGGGCTTGACCGTGCCGTCGTTATCAATAGCAGTACCACCTCTGCGAACTGCTTCAGTCATGTGCCGAAAGCCTTCAAGCAGCTCCGGTGTACAAAAAAATTCGATCGTTCCACCGAGATACGCCGGCGAGCGCTGGTCGAGAAAAGTTGCAGAGTCGAGCGTCAGCGCATACTGGTCGTCATTCTTGGTTAGCATTCCCATTATCGTCAGGTAGTCGCAAAGAATGCGCATACCACGCTCGGCGGTTTGGCACCGGTTCGCTATCGCAGATACGGTCGTGTTGCCTTCGCCGATGGCAGTGAACACTTCAAGCTCGATTGCGGCTTTCAAAGCCTCGGTGCGCTGGTGCGCGTTGATTGTCTGGAAGAAGAGTTGTGGTGATGGTTGCTGGGCTGCGGAAGAAGTAGACATGAATTTCCTTTCTGTATTAGTCCGTATTTATCTATGTGAATGCGCGGGAGATACTAACGAATCGGGTCACGCAAGACCATCTCAGCGACCGTCGCAGCCATATTCGCAGCTTCGGCATGACTGCGGTGCAGGCCCGCGATTTGTAGGAGCGCTTCGCCAGTGCGCGAAAACATGCGAAACAGGTCGCCTTCTTCAGCGCGAGTCTCTCTGACGATGTCAGACCAGTGCATGCCGCCGGCCCAACGCACCGCGGCGCCTGCCGCGGAGAAGTTCAACTCCGGCGCGGGCTCGAGTCCGTGTTTCCATTCTTCGGCAGAGACTTTGAAGCCGATGTCTTCGAAACGCGCGAGTGATGTTACGAGGTTATCGTCTAGTTCGAGCTCGCCGTAGTCGCGATCCGCATCGGCAGTGAGTGCGGCCATGATGCCTGCGAGCTGTTTTGGCTCGAGTGAATTGAAGAGACGGGACTCCAGCGCTTCGCCGACGAGCAACGGACGATCAATATGTAGATCAGCGAGCCAGCGTCCGCGATCCGTGACCTTCTCCGCTTCGTAATCGAGATAACCAAATATGGCGAGCACTTTCGCGCGCTGCTCAAACGGCAGCCACACTTCTTCGCGCAGCGCATCGATTCGTCGCGACGCGCGTTCGTAATCTTCGGCAGTGGTGTGAAGTTGCCAGACGACATCGGTGCAGCGCTGCTTGTTAAAATTCTGCGGCAGCACGTTTTCGATCGAGTCATCGATGATCTTGAGTGCGTCAGTCTCTTCCGCGTCAGCGTCGCGCAGTCGTGGCTCAGGTAGCGTGAGATCGCGGCCGCGTTGACGAATCTCGTCGAAGGCGCGCTCGATCTCTTCTTCTTTCAGACGAAAAACCGGCGCATAGACGCGGCCGATTCGCTCCTGTGGAAAGCTCGCGGCACGGCCGTCTTCACGAAATCCACGCACATTGCCGTCGCGTTTCTCAGTCACGATCACCAGCCTGCGACCGGAACGGCCGATTCCCACGACGCGGCCGGGCTTAACCACCTCATTTACCCAGCGATGAAAAACTTCCGCGCGTGTTTGCGGTTTCGCTTCCTGCAAACGCGCGCGTACGCCGAGGAGCCGTTCGAGACCGAGCACTGCTGACGTCGGAATATCGCAACCCGCTTCTTTCAATGCGTTGTGGATCTTTTCTTCGCTTTCGCTACGACTTCGTTCGAGCTGGGCCACCTGGCGCGCGAAGTCGCGGTAGGCGAAGCTGCGTTCGGCGATCTCGCGTACTGAAGCGAAACTTCCGTAGGCGTCGAGGAGGTTGAGCAAGGTTGTGTAAGTGGCGCGAAACTGGCTGACGAGCGGATCCGGCGGCGCTTTCAAGAGCTGTGCGATGCGTTCCGGATCCTGATGAAGACCGGGAGCAGCGATGACGAAACCGACGTTGTCGCGGCCACGGCGTCCGGCGCGACCGGTCATCTGCTGCATTTCGGAAGCTGAAAGCGTACGCCAGCCACTGCCCGTGCGTGCGTCGGCGCCGGTGAGCACGACGCTGCGCGCGGGAAAGTCGACGCCGGCTGCCACCGTCGCCGTAGCGAATATGGCATCCAACAGCCCGGCGCTCATCAATTTTTCGATCACGAGTTTCCAGGCGGGAATGTGTCCGGCGTGATGTGACGCGACACCACCGCGAATGATCGTGTCCCAATGGCGATGACCGCGCACTTCCGGATGCTCTTCGACAAACGCGCGCATGAAATCGCGTCGTGCCTCTCGACGGCTGTCGTTTGGATCGCGGCGCGTGAGTGCTGCTTCGGATGCGGCCTGATCGCAGCGACGACGAGTCGGCAGGAAGACGATGGCTGGAAGCAAGTTGTAACCTTCGAGCGCCGCGAGCAATGTCGCTGACGGCATCTCGGGCATGCGCAGTTTCATTTCAATCCTGATCCGCGTTCATCTACGTTCATCCGCGGTTAAGGTTAAGATTTCTGGATTCAATCTCCCTGATTCATCCAACAATCGCAGTAATCGCTTGTCCGGTAGTAACACCGCTGATCGCAAGGGCACCGGCCGCTTCACCGGTCCGGTAATAACTCCACACCGCACCCCACGAATCTCTTCCAGCCACACGGCAAACTCGTGCGCGTTGCCGATCGTCGCCGACAACAACAACAAGCGAATGCGCGGCGGCGTCAGAATGATCGCTTCTTCCCAAACATGCCCGCGCTCTTCATCCGCGAGATAGTGTGCCTCATCCATCACCACGAGATCAGCGCTGACTTCATTTCCGCCGCGCAACGAGTCGAAAAGCTGATTGCGATAGATTTCAGTCGTTCCGACAATCAGCGGCGCTTCGGAGTTCTCTTTCCGGTCGCCCGTCAGTATTCCAACCCTCTCAGACCCGAATTCATCAATAAATTCCTGGTATTTTGAGTTGGTGAGTGCTTTCAACGGCGACGTATACCAGGCGCGCCGCCCGCTATCCAGCAGCCGCCGAATTTCTTCTCGCGCAATCCATGTTTTTCCGCTACCTGTCGGCGCTGTGACCAGCACGTCTTCGAATTCCAGGCTCGCGAGTGCTTCGAGTTGAAACGGATCGGGCTTGAAAGGCGTCTTACGAGGTGTGCCGATGCCTTCGAGCAGTCTTTTGGTTTCGCGCGACGGTGAAACAATGCGTGTAGCGCGTACGTTAGCCTCATGGTCGCGTTTCCCGGCAGATTTTTGAGGGCCATGACGAGTACGCGACCGTTGTTTATCCCAGTTTTTGCGGGTATTTCGGCGCATGAAGACATTCTAACTTTCAGAGTGTGGCCTGCGAAGTGCTAACGCGAACCTTGAGAGTTACAATGGCGTCTAACCCGGAGGCTTTTGGGACAGATTGCAGGATTAATCGGGATGGAGTTGTTCGAGAAGTTTGAGGTAAATCGCGAGCCGCGGTGGCAAGTGTTAGCAAAGCTCGCCGGCGCTTCGCTCGTCCTGCATCTCGTGTTTGTGTGGATGGCGATTTACGTTCCCGCGTTTCGCGACACATTGAACATCGCCGCACTGATTGCGAGCACGAAGTTCGTTGAAAAAGATTATGAGGCGACACAGATTGGCGACGATGTGCAGATGGTCCAGTTGAGCGAGAAGTTTCGTTACCCGGAGGGTTACTTCGTTCTCGATCAGCAAATCACTACCGGGCAAATTCCCGGACAAGCACCTGCCGTAGATCCCTTCGCACCGAAGATCGTCTCGCAGGCGAGTAAGGAATCGCAAGTTGCTCCTGAAGCCTCGCCGTCACCGAGTCCGAGTGCTTCGCCGGTTGCGAGTCCATCGCCTTCGGTGGCAGCTATCGCTCAAGCCAGTCCATCGGCTTCGCCGTTGACTCCCGCACAAGCGCAGCAGGAACTGGAGAAAACCGCCGAGCAGAACAACGTAACGCTGCCGGACGAGAACGAAATCAACAAAAAAGTCCTGAAAGACTTCGCCGCGTACGCGAACGACTTGAAAAACCAGGGCAAGCTCGATTTGGAGAAGCCTTTCGAGATCGAGATCGAAGCGAAACTCGATGAGAAGGGCAAACTGAAGGATGCGAAGTTCACGAAGAAAGCCGGCGATGAGAATCTCGTTGAGTTGTTTGGCAAGCTCGTCGCAGCGCTAAACGACAGTGGCTTTCTCACATACCTGCAGCCGATCAGCAAAGACAATCCCGGCGCGACAGTGAAGATCACAGTCAAGCAGGGTGAGAAGGACGTGCTGGCTTCAGTTACGTCAGAAGCATCTTCGACGGAACGTGCCGAGTCGTTGGCGAAAGCGCTGAACAACCTGCTGTTCTTCGGAGCGAGTTCGCGTGCAGGCCACGATGAAGAAGTGTTGATGAAGAATACGAATGCGACGCCGGACGGGAAGCGGGTAGTAGTTAACTTCTCAATGCCGCGGCAGAGCGTCGTTGATATGATCAAGAAAAATTTAGAACCAGGCGTTTAAGTTTAGAGTTCAGCCTTTAGGCTGCTGTTTCGCAACTGTGCAAGCTAAAGCTTGAACTCTAAACGAGATTTATTATTGATTTGGCGCTTTGTGCCCTTGTTACGTAAACTAACTGAGCTATGAGTTTCGATAAATTCCTTACTAAAGTTTTTGGCAGCAGCAACCAGCGGTTTTTGAAATCAATCCTGCCGCTAGTCGATAAGATCAACTCGCTCGAACCGTCAATGCAGGCGCTTTCTGACGCCGAGCTGCGCGGGCGCACCGCCTACTTTAAAGAGCGTCTGCAAAAAGCCGTCGCAGATGTGACTGACAAAGAAGAGCGAAAGCGACGTGAGCGCGCCGAGCTCGACGAAATCCTGCCGGAGGCTTTCGCCCTCGTCCGCGAAGCAAGCGTGCGCACGACCAGCATGCGTCACTTCGACGTGCAGTTGATCGGCGGCATCGTTCTCCACCAGGGCAAGATCGCCGAGATGCGCACGGGCGAAGGCAAGACGCTCGTCGCCACTTTGCCTGCTTACTTAAACGCGCTCACGGGTCGCGGCGGCGTTCACGTCATTACGGTTAACGACTATCTCGCTTCTCGTGACGCCGAGTGGATGGGCCAGATTCATCGTTTCCTCGGTCTCGAAGTCGGTTGTATTCAGAACGACATGGACGACTTCGAGCGCCAGGCCGCGTACGCCGCTGATATCACTTACGGCACCAACAACGAGTTTGGCTTTGATTACCTGCGCGACAACATGAAGTTTGACCTCGCCACGTGTGTGCAGCGTGGTCATTACTTCGCGATCGTCGACGAGGTCGATTCAATCCTGATCGACGAGGCGCGAACGCCGTTGATCATTTCCGGACCATCCGACGAAGCCACTGACAAGTATAAAAACGCCGATGCGATCATTCCGCACCTGAAAAAAGGTGAGGACGTCGATGGAAAGAAGACGGGCGATTACGTCGTTGATGAAAAAGCACACACGGCGGTGTTGACGGAAGAGGGCGTTGATAAAACTGAGCGTCTCCTCGGTGTCGGCAATCTTTATGATCCGTCGAACATGGAGTTGCTCCACTGCGTCGAGCAGGCCCTGAAAGCACACACGCTTTACAGGCTGGACCACCAGTACGTGGTGCAGGACGGCGAAGTAATCATCGTCGACGACTTCACTGGACGTTTGATGAAAGGTCGTCGCTGGTCTGACGGTTTGCACCAGGCGGTCGAAGCAAAAGAAGGCGTCGAGATTGAGAAAGAGAACCAAACACTCGCGACCATCACGCTGCAAAATTATTTCCGCCTTTACGAAAAACTTTCGGGCATGACTGGTACGGCTGAAACGGAAGCCGCCGAATTCGCCTCAACTTACAAACTCGACGTCATCGTGATTCCAACGCACATGCCGATGGTTCGTACAGACTTTTCCGACGTGATCTATCGCACGTTGCCTGAGAAGTGGGATGCGGTGATCGAAGAGATCAAAGAGTGTCACGAGAAAGGCCAGCCAACTCTGGTTGGTACGGTTTCAGTCGAGAACTCCGAGCTAATCGCTCGTCGGCTCCTGAAGGATAAGGTCCCGCACAACGTGCTGAACGCGAAGTATCACGAGCGTGAAGCTGAGATCGTCGCGCAGGCCGGACGGAAAGGCATGGTGACGATCGCGACGAACATGGCGGGTCGTGGTACCGACATTCTGCTGGGCGGCAATCCTGACTTCATGGCGCGCGAGTTTTTGCAGAAGGATGAGATCGATCCTGACGAGGCGACGGAAGAGCAGTGGAAAGTCGCGTATGCGCAGGCGAAGCAGATCGTCGAGGACGAGCACAACGAAGTTGTGGGTCTTGGCGGGTTGCACATCATCGGCACCGAGCGTCATGAATCGCGGCGCATCGACAATCAGCTTCGTGGTCGTGCCGGACGCCAGGGGGATCCTGGATCTTCGCGGTTCTTCCTGTCGCTCGAAGACGATCTGATGCGCATCTTCGCCGGCGACAAGGTGAAGGCGCTGATGCAGCGTCTCGGTATGGAGAAAGGCGTCGCAATCGAATCGGGGATGGTGTCGAAGCGAATCGCGGCAGCGCAGAAGTCAGTTGAAGGCCGCAACTTCGAAGCTCGCAAACACCTGCTCGAGTATGACGACGTGATGAACAAGCAGCGCGAGACGATTTACGGCTTGCGTCGTCAATTGATGGAGGAGCCGGACCAGCGCGACTATTTGATGGGCGACCCGCCGTCGGCTGGTGTTGCTTACGATTTGTTGTCTGACATCACGCGGCAGTATTTGAATCCCGATGTGTCGCCTGACGATTGGGACGTAGAGAACTACAAGATTCAGATCAAGACCATCTACGACTTGGATACTGATGGCGAGCACATCGACATTCCCAGTATGACGTCGCAGGAAGTGATCGATGTGATTTGGGAACGACTCAAGGTTAAGTACGAAACGAAGGAGCAGCAGATTGGGCCGGAAGCGATGCGCACTTACGAGCGCATCATCATGCTCAACATCATCGACGCGCAGTGGAAGGATCACCTGCTGTCGCTGGACCACTTGAAACAGGGTATTGGACTCGTTGGCTACGGGCAGAAGGATCCGTTGGTAGAGTACAAGAAGCAGAGTTTCGATCTGTTCCGGGAGATGCTCGATCGCATCGATACCGCGACGATCCGATCGTTATTCAACTTGCAGATCGTTTCTGAACAGGGCAGCCCGGAGAGTTTGCAGCCGCGACGTTCGCCGCGACGTCCCGGCTCGTTGCGATTCACTGGACCAAATCAGGGCGCGGCTCCTGCCGGCGAGGAAGATGGAAAGGTAAAAACGGTTGTCCGAGACCAGCCGAAAGTCGGACGCAATGAGCCTTGCCCGTGCGGTTCGGGCAAGAAGTATAAAAAGTGCCACGGCATTAACGCTTAACGGAATGGGTCCTATTCGAACATAGGACCTATCAATTTCCCGCCTTGACCGCCGAGATCACATCTACAAATCCAGTCGTTCAAGCCATCATCAGCGGCAAGGCTCCGCAGCCCGCACGTCTGGCGGCGGCGCGCGGTCTCTTGCCCTTGCCGCAAAATGATCTGCTTGAAGTTCTCGTTGCGCTCACCAGCAGTGACGACACGCAAATCGCCGCCGCGGCTGGTGAGACTTTGAAGGCCGAGAGCGCCGATGAGCTTTTGAGCGCCGCCTCGGATCAGGATACGGCTCCGAACGTTCTCGCATATCTCGCAACTCAGACCGACGGAACAACGCAACTCTACGAAGCAACGATCCTCAACACGCGAACTCCGGATCACGCCCTCGCGAAACTCGCGGCTACAACGCCGCACAACTCACTTCTCGAGCTCATCACGATCAACCAACAACGACTGGTTCGTTCGCCGGAGATCATCGAGGCGATCCTCAGTAATCCGGTGTGCACCGGCGACGCTGAAAGACGCGCCCGTGAAACGCGGAAAGAGTTTTTCGAGAAAGAACGAGGCGCACGACAGATTGCGGACGAGCTGAGAGCGCGCGGACAGACGGCCGCCGCAGAGTTTTTCGAAACAGCGGAATTGACCACTGTCGGCGGTGAGCTCAGTGTTGAAGACGCATGGCTCATCGCAAAGCACATCGAAGTCTCCGATGCTGATCTCGATGATTCGTGGCTGCCGTCCGAGCGTTATGAAGAGCTCATGTCGGAATCTGCGGCCGAAGCCGCGGCAAACGCGCAACGTGTCATCGACAGTGAACGCCGCGAATCAGGCGAGGTCAGTACGGAGCGCGTATCGCTTATCCGCCGCATCATGTTTATGAACACGAAGGATCGGATGAAGCTGGCGATGAAGGGCGACCGGGAGGCGCGCGGCATTTTGATCCGCGATTCAAACAGAGTGGTGTGTTCGGCCGTTGTTAAAAACCCACGAATTACGGAGCAGGAAATCGAGAACATCGCCGCGATGAGAACGGTCGCGGATGAGGTGCTGCGGATCATCGCGATGAATCGTACCTGGGTCCGGTCATACACGATTATTCACAACCTCGCCAAGAATCCTCGCACGCCGGTACCCACAGCAATGAACATCCTGCCGCGCATCCGCACGAAAGACTTGCAGAGCCTCCAGCAGAACCGAAACGTATCCGAAGCCGTCCGTCGTCAGGCTTACCGGCTCTCGCAGGTGCGTGTGGGAGAATAGTGACCGGCAGTTTTCTGTAAGTCCAATAGCACTGAAATGCCCGTATTTCCTCTGTGAAGTGAGATTCCTAACCGCTGCCACCGAGATTTGTCACGAATATTTTTCAAAAGCGTTTAAATTGTCCTTGACAGGTTACGTTTTATTCGTATAATTTCGCACACAACGACATAGCAAGAGTTGTTGGATTGGTTTGAAGCAGTTGGACGGTGCATTTTATATAAAAATTTTGCACTTATTCCCCGCATAACGCGCCGCCCGTAGGAATCGTGCAGTTCGGCGATTCTCATGCTTTCAGCCACCCTGTTTTTGCCCGAACCTACCCGTTACGCTTTTGCCCCGTCCGTTCCCAAAGAACAGGCGGGGCGCCCCTCTTTTTAGCGCCCTGTATTGTGGATCTCGGTAGCCTCGTGGATTAATTAGGCACGGGTGGCCACGGAGGGCCACCTTTACAGTTGTTTCTCCAAGGTCTGGACAGCTTCAGCAGGTTCGGCAGGTAACGATTCAGGTGACGGAGCTTGACCACACATGCGGGCGAAGAGCTGTTCGTACTCGTCGACAACGTTGTCCCAGGCGTAGTGAGTTTGGATCCGTTGCTGGGCGCGGTTTCTGTAGGCTTGGACCAGCGAGCCATCGCGCAGCACGCGCTGTAACTTTTCCGACAAATCATACTCATCGATGTACGGAACACCCGCATCACCCACCACTTCCATGTTCTCTGGTGTGGCGAGTGTCAGCACACAGTTTCCATAACCCATCGCTTCGAGCAATGCGGGATGCGTTCCGCCCACTTCGGTCGCGTGGACGTAACAGTAGGCGTTCTGCTGGAGCGCGCGATAATCCTGACCAAATACAAAACCTGTAAAGATGATCCTCTTATCGCCGCGTGCACTCGCCTTCAAACTGTTGATGTACTGCTCGGCGTAAGGCGCGTCACCGACAATCAGCAACCGGTAAGCAGTTCGCACCTTTTTGAAAGCTTCGATTACGAGGTGAGCATTGTTCTCCGGCTCGAGCCGCGAGACGTATAAAACGTATCGATTCGGCTCCACTCGCCACTTGCGCACCGCGGCGCGATCCGGCCGGCGCTCAACTTCACTCCCGTAGGCAATCATTGTCGACTGCGCATTGTGCCGCGCGAGATAGTAATCCTGAATCACCTGGGCGTCAGTCACCATCTCGTTTGGTAATAACGTCGACAAATACTCCGCAAGGCGATAGTAGCGGCGCCCAAGCCAACCCCATTTTTTGCGTTTATGCTCAAGCCCGTCGACATTGATCGCCACCGGTGTTCCGGTCAGCCGCAGGATTGGACTAAACGGAGCGTTTGCGCAATTGCAGATCAGCGCGGCGTCGTATCGTCCCGAGACCGCGTGGAGCGCCGAAAGAAAAGTATGAATGACGGTGTCGAAATACTTGTGCCTAATCGTCGGCAGGACTTTTAGCTTGACACCGTGATACTTCAACTGTCGGGGTGAAACGTAATGCGCGCGGCAATAGACCGTGACGTCGTGACCGCGAGCGACTAGACGGGTCGCGAGGTGCTCCGCGAACGTTTCGAACCCGCCGTAGCTTGCCGGAATTCCTCGTGTTCCTAAAATAGCGATGCGCATCAGATTACGGGGTTACCGGGGCCCGTGAGACTTCTTCATAGACTGCAAGGGTTTTACGTGCAGTCTCTCGCCAGTTGAACTCCCTTGCTCGTTCCTGTCCTTTAACGCTTAAGACTTTGCGAAGTGCCGAATCGTTTACTACTTTTTTTATGGCGCCGGCAATCGCATCAACGTCGAATGGATCAACGGCGAGGGCTGCATCTCCGACAACTTCCGGCAAACTGGTCCTATTGCCAACAATCACCGCAGCGCCGCACTTCATAGCTTCGAGCGGTGGCAGCCCAAATCCTTCGAAGTACGACGGGTAAACAAAGCATAGTGCCCCGGAATAAAGCGCTGGGAGATCGGCTTCCGGGACGTATCCTGTCAAAACAACGGCGTCTTTTACGTTTGTCTCGTCGAGGGCGCGCAAGGTTTCGTCGTAAAGCCACGCGCACTTTCCAACGAGGACGAGTTTAGGCAGCTTATCCGCTGAGCCACTTTCTCGCAATGAGGCAAAAGCTCTGACCAGTCGGGCCAGATTCTTGCGAGGTTGTATCGAACCAACCGAGAGAATGTAGTCACCGTCTATCCCGTAATTGTGTCGTACCCGTTGCAGTTCCCTGTTGTCCATTATAGGACCAAAGTGGTCCGGTGCGGCTAGTGGAATTGCAGTAACGCGTTGAGGCGAGATGCCGTAGGTTTCGATGATGTCGCGTCGTGTGTGTTCGGAGAGCGAAAGAATTCGCGAGGCGTGCCGGGCAGAATGCCGCACTGTCAGTCGCAACTGTGTACGACTGCGACGATTGAAAGTCTGCGGTAAGTGTTCGAATGAGAGATCGTGAATGCTTACGACGACCGGGCACGGGCAGAACGGCGGCGCTGTAAACTGGACGTGCAGCACATCGACAGGATTTTTACGGAGCTCGGCGCTGAGTGTCAGCGGAATTCTGATCAAGGGTGTGTGGGGAAGTGTTGAGCGAACTTTGAAGTTGGGCCAACGACTGCTGAAGCGCTCGCGAGCTTCGTTTGTAGTGACGTAGATCGTGTACTGATTGACGCTGTCGATCGTTGCGAGCGCCTCGATGAGATTGACAGCGTAGCTTTCGTTGCCTCCGAGTTTCGTCCCGACCGTGTGAGCATCGATTGCGATCCGCACTTCGCCTCAAGGATTGTTAGCCACAAAAAGCACAAACAAGAAGAGAATGTTTTGGCGTCTTTTGTGCGGCTTGTGGCCAGATTTATTTCTTGGCTGCCTGAGCATCGTCGCCGCGGCCGCGTGTGTCGCGCTCACGGATGCGTGCGGCTTTACCGCGCAATCCACGCAGGTAGTAAAGCTTCGCGCGCCGGACGCGACCGCGCTTTACGAGATCTATGTGATCGATAATCGTTGCGTGCAGTGGGAAAATTCTTTCGACGCCGACGCCAAAACTAGTCTTTCGCACCGTAATCGTTTCGCGCGCGCCGCCGTGTTTGCGCGCGATCACGACGCCTTCAAAAGCCTGCAATCGTTCTTTGGTCTCGGACTCTTTAATCCGCACGTGAACACGGACCGTATCGCCTGGCTGAAACTGTGGAATATTACTACGCAATTGCGTCTCTTCAATTTTGTCCAATCGATTCATTGCTCGATGCTCCTTAAAATCCGCTCTAATCTTTCAGCAAGTCAGGACGCTTACGCCTTGTTTTCGCGATTGCTGCTTCCTTGCGCCAACGTTCGATCTCTGCGTGATTACCGCTAAACAACACTTCCGGCACTTTCATTCCCCTGAACTCAGGCGGCCGCGTGTACTGCGGGTGGTCCAACAAACCTTCCGAGAAGGATTCAAACACCGCCGAAGTCTCACTGCCGAGCGCACCCGGCAATAATCGAACAACAGCATCGATCACCACTGTCGCCGCCGGCTCACCACCTGACAGCACGTAGTCGCCGATCGAGATTTCGTCGGTGATTAAGCCTTCAGCGACTCTTTCGTCGACTCCTTCGTAACGCCCGCAAATCAGTACGACGTGTGCGGTGTTTTGTGCGATCTCCTGAGCCAGCGCTTGTGAAAAGACCTGGCCCTGTGGCGACAGCAACATCACGCGCGTTTTGGCCGGGAAATCTTCCCGTCGCGAGGCTCCAGTTAAAGCCTCGACTGCGGTGAAGATCGGCTCCGGTTTCAAAACCATCCCGTCGCCGCCACCAAAAGGCCGGTCATCTACGACGTGATGCTTGTCGGTGGTCCACTGCCGCAGATCGTGCGCCGTGATTTCAACCAGGCCGGCGTTACGTGCGCGCCGCAAAATCCCACAATCGATCACCTCGGTAAAAAACTCGGGAAAGATCGTGATGATATCGAAGCGCATGCATCCTTCTTGAGAATCAAAGATCTACAAATCCAAAAGTCCTTCAGGCGGGTCGATCACGATTGTCTTTCCCGCAGTGTCGACTTCCACGACGATCGAATCAGCCAGCGGTATCAATCGTTCTTTGCCGCTGTCGTCGGTGACGACGAGGATCTCGGCGCCACCTGTTTTCAACACGGATTTGACTGTGCCGATACTCTCGGCGCCGACCTTGACCGTGCAACCTTCGAGTTCCCAGTCGTAATAATGATCCGCCGACAGCGGAACACGATCCTGTTCGGGAACAGCGAATTCAAATCCGACCAGTTCTTTGGCTGTCTCGACGTCGTCGTAACCAGCCACTTTCAATATGACTCGATCGTTCTGAAACCAGTAATCTTCGAGCCGTTTTGTTGTTCGTTCGCCATTTGGGGAAACGAGAATCAGTTCGTCAACGTCTTCAAACCGATCCGGAAAATCTGTCAGAAGCTCCGCGACGATTTCGCCTTTCAGGCCGCGGGGTTTAATCGCTCGCGCGATAACCACCAGCTCACTCGCGCCCGCGTCTTCCATCGATCATTCAACGATTTCCAGCAAGTAGCGGCGGTTCTTCTTGGTTCCGCCGATGCGCGCCAGAGATCTTAACGCGCGTATCGTTCGCCCTTGCTTACCGATGATCTTGCCGACATCGTTTGGCGCCACACGCACCTCGATAAGCGTGGCTCCGCGCTGCTCGACTTCGCGAATGTCTACATTCTCGCTATCGTCGACCAGCGCCTTGACGATCATCTCGATGACGTCTCGCATAATTCGAAAGCTTAGGCCTGTGCCTCGGTTGCGGCTTGTTCAGCGCGAGCGCTGGCTTTGATCAACCGGCTGACCGTGTCAGTGGGTTGCGCACCCTTCTCGATCCAATAGTTAACTCGACTCAGATTGAGTTTAATCTCGGCGGGATTTCGCGTCGGATTGTAGGTGCCGAGGTTTTCGAGATAGGCGCCGTCGCGCTTTGATTGTTTCTCTTTCACAACCACGCGGTATGACGGGCTCTTCTTGGCTCCGGTGCGCATTAACTTAATCGCTAACAATTCTTTCCTCCTTCAAGCGCCACTGATCCGTGGCTCACCTGCGTCTCTTCTTCTTTTTCTTTTTCAACTTCTTTCGTGACGGTGCCGCCGGCAGCGATGGCAACGAGGGCATTTCGCCTTCGTCTCCAGCAAACCCGGCCATGTCGGGCATGCCCGTCATCTTTCTCAGCATCTTGCCTTTCAACCCGCCGCCGCCGCCGCCAAATAGGCCGGCACTGGAAAGCTGTCGCATCATCTGCCTCATCTCAACGTATTGCTTGATGAGCTGATTGACCTGGGCTACTGACGTTCCCGATCCGCGCGCAATGCGACGACGCCGGTTGGCGTTCAGGATGCGATGATCGTTGCGCTCTTCCCACGTCATCGAATCGATCATAGCTTCAGTGCGCTTGAGCTCCTGCTCCATCATCTTCGACTGCTCTTCATCCAACTGCGGCATGCCGATGCCGCCGAGCAGTTGGTCCGGCAAGAGCTTCATTATCTTTGAGAAAGAACCGAGCTTCTTGACCTGGCGCAACTGGGAACGAAAGTCGTCTAACGTGAACTCGTTCTTCTGAAGCTTCTTGAGCTGATCCTCAGCTTCTTTCTGGTCGACTTTCGACTGTACTTCTTCGATCAGCGACAAAACGTCGCCCATGCCCAGAATTCGCTGCGCAACTCGATCGGGATAAAACGGCTCGAGTGCGTCGTAACGCTCCCCAACGCCGACAAACTTCACGGGCTGTCCGGTTACCTGCTTGATCGAGAGCGCCGCGCCACCGCGAGCGTCGCCATCCATCTTTGTCAGGATGACTCCGGTGATTCCGACGCGCCGGTGAAACTCTTCAGCAGAACGAACTGCGTCTTGCCCGGTCATTGCGTCGGCGACGAAAAGAATCTCAACCGGATGAGTTTCCTGTTTGATACTGACGAGCTCTTCCATCAGCGCTTCGTCAATGTGCAGGCGGCCCGCCGTGTCGATCAAGAGCGTATCGAAGCCTGTTTGTTGTGCGTGTTTCTGTGCTTCACGCACCAGCGTTAAGGGATCGTCGCTTTGCGGATATTCAAAGATCTGCTGGCCGGTCGCTTTCGCGATGACCTTTAACTGCTCACGCGCCGCAGGCCGGTAAACGTCAACCGAAACCAGTAACGGCTTTCGATCCTGGTTTGCCGCGAGCCAGCGCGCGATTTTTCCGGTCGAGGTGGTTTTTCCGGAGCCCTGAAGGCCCACCACCATCACCGTATTTGGAATCTGCTTCGTAAAAACAAGCCGCGATGACTGGCCACCGAGCAGCTCAACCAATTCATCGAAAACAATCTTGACGACTTGTTCCGATGGTTTGAGCTCCTGCCAGACCTGCTGTCCTTCGGCTTTTTGCTGAACAGAACTAATAAAGTCTTTTGCGACTTTATAGTTGACGTCGGCCTCCAGAAGCGCCAGACGGATCTCTTTCAACGCAGCGTCAACGTGCTCTTTCGTCAGCACGCCTTCGCCTCGCAAGTTCTTGAGCGTGCGTTTTAATTTGTCCGAAAGGGACTCAAACATATAACACTAGGCGAAGTTCCGCGCTGCAGACGGAAACGGAAATGATAGCGGCCGACCTGTGGGGGTGTCAAGGCGCGGACTGATTAACTTGCGGCGTAAACCTCTGTATTTTGATAAGTTAATTTGAGGCTTTGGCGTTGGTTGTCTGGACAAACGACAAAATCCTGTCCTGTGTACGGAAGAAAACTGTACGTGACTGTGCTCCTGTGTTAGATTCACCACGAATACACGTTTGCGCGGCAAAACTATAGCAACAAGTTTTGACGGTTTTCCCTCCCAGCACGCATCATGAAAATTCAGCCGGATTGATCTTTTATAGGTACTAAATGGATAAACGTGTGGGTCACGGCCTCCTGGGACGTGATCAAAAGCCCCCTACAGAGCGAGGTGTGGTCGATCTCGCTGACGCTCGGGTGAGAATTCGCTCGCGAGCAAAACCTTCGCATGAGACGCTCATGCGTGAGCTCGACGAGATCCGCTCGCTGCTAGACCAGGGGCTATCCGCTGAAGCGAAAGATCGTCTCGCATTACTCATCTCCAACGCGCGTCATGATTCTTCGATACTCGCGCTTGCACGATGTGCGCTTTCCACGACGCTTGAGCAACAGGGGCACTATCGAGACTCGCTCGCTGCTGTGGCGATGTATGAAGACTTCGACTCACGCGCAAAGCTCGACGATCAAACGGTGAGCTATCTTCGTGTGCAAATAGGCCTTGCATACAATTACAACGGAGATCATCCGAAAGCGATCACGATGCTTCAGGCGGCGCTGCGCGACCACGCAGAGACCGGCGTGATCAATTTAGGTCACATTTACGCAGCCCTGTCTCGCACTTATCGAATGATCAGTGAATATCCGATTGCGCGCGATTATGCGCAGCGGGCGCTGGAGAGTTTTCGTCAGAATGGTGACTGGCGCGGTCTTGCCGAATCGTATTTCGGGGTCGGTGTGGCCGATATTCACGAAGGAAATTACGAGGAGTGTCTCGAAAATCTCTCGCAAGCACTCAAACTCATCGGTGACCGTCCGGCGGCCTACATGCTTGGCATGATCTATTCGAACATGGCCGGCGCCTGCTGGTTCCTCAAACGTCCGCAGGAAGGGATCGATTATCTAAAGAAGGCGATCACTTATTACGAGCGCACAGACCACAAAACAAATGCTGCCGACGGTTATAACAATCTGGGCATCAATCTGATTTTGATCGGTCAGTGGGACAGAGCGCAGGAAGCATTGGAGCGCGCGTTTTCGCTGGCGACTGAAGTTGACGAGCGCGGCGCCAAAGTGCCCATGATTCTGGATTCGCTGGGCGAGTTGCACATGCTGCGCGGCGATCTCGATAGAGCGAAGGATTATCTTGGCCGGGCCGTTGCGCTCGCGACCGAAAACGGAAACAGATGGTATGCGGGTCAGGCATTAAGAACTTCCGGACGCTGTTCCCTCGCGATCGATGATCCTGCTAACGCACTCGCCAAGGCAAGAGAAGCACTTAATCTCGCTGAGCTTATCGGCGACCGACAGGGGATTTGCGAGTCGCGACTGATTGCTGCCGAAGCTTACCTGAAAACGCACGAGCTTGAGGATTGTAATCGAGAGCTTCAGCACGTCACCGCCGAGACGTCTGACGCGACCACTGATCTGAATTTTACAGGCGAAGCACACCGGCTCAACGGAATGCTGAACATGGCACGCGGAGATGCTGAATCAGCGGCGCAGCATTTCGGCAGCAGTGTTTCGATATTCGATATGCTCGGCGATCGCTATCGTGCGGCACGGGCTCATCTCGAGTTGGGTCGTGCGTACGCGATCATTCGGCCCGAGCGCGCGGGCGAACATCTCAGCCGGGCGCTTAATACATTTCGTGATTTAGGCGCGCGGATAGATTTAACACGCGCAGAGGAAGAGTTGAGAGAGCTTGCGCGGGCGACACCTGAGCGCGTTCAGGAGCAGTCGGCGTTGACGCAGCTCTTGACCTTGCGACTTGCGGAGGCAGTTGCGTCGCGCGAATTGTTGTTACGCGAGTTAGCGGCGGTGATGCGTCAGGAAACGGGAGCGCAACGAGTGATCATTACTGAGCGTGGTGAACGTAACGAGCCGAAAGTGGTTGTTGCGATGGGCTGCGCGCCTGTTGAGAGTGAAAAGATTGCTGTTGAGCTGGATTCAATCGAAGATGATTCGGCGCGTGACCGCTACTGTAAAAAGCACGACGCCGAAGTGATCTTGCTGAAGTCATCAAATGCTCCTGAGGCGAAGATGTACCTCTCGCCGCGGAATCGCGCGAAGTTGCCGAGTGGAGTTTCGCTAGAACCGTTGTTGCGTGTGGTTGAGTTGGGAATGGACGTTTGCGCGTTGCGTGCTGGGGCGCAGAAGAGTGGCACTCACGAACATTCCGACGAGTTAACAGGCACGAGTCTGATGCCCGGCTTTATCCACTCGAGCCCGGCGATGACGCAGTTGGTTGAGGAAGTTCACAAGATTCGATCGTCTGACGTGACTGTGTTGGTTACGGGTGAGTCGGGCACGGGCAAGGAACTAGTGGCACGCGCGATTCACGCCATCTCGTCACGTCGGGCGAAGGTTTTTGTGCCGTTCAACTGTACGGCCGTTCCGAAGGAGTTGTCGGAAGGTTATCTGTTTGGTTACCGCCGAGGCGCGTTTACGGGCGCAGTGAACGATTCGCACGGCGTGATTCGAACGGCTGCCGGTGGGACGCTTTTTCTGGACGAGATAGGCGATTTGCCGCTCGACGTTCAGCCAAAGCTGCTGCGTTTCCTTCAGGAAGGTGAGATTCAACCGCTCGGTGAACAACGGCCCGCCAAGGTGGATGTCCGCATCATCGCCGCGACCAATACGGATCTTGAAGAAATGGTGGCCCAGGGCCGTTTTCGTGAGGACCTTTATTATCGATTGAACGTGATTCGACTTCGGGTGCCGCCTTTACGTGAACGTCGTTCCGAGATTCCGACCATCGTCAATTACTACGTAAATCACTACTCGGCTAAGTTTGGTCGGAAGGACATTCAGATCACGCCACAGGCCGTCGATCTGTTAATGGTGAGTGATTGGCCCGGGAACGTGCGCCAGCTTTGCAATGAGATTCAGCGCACCGTGGCTCGTGCGGAAGACGGAACGGTCATTACTCCCGAGCATCTTTCGCCGGAACTCAAGCGGACATCGTCTCCAACGACGCCTTCGGGAGCAGCGTCGATAACTTCACTACCGCCTTCCAACATCCAAACCACGGGAACTGGTACGCTTGCCGAGGCCCTGGCGGAAGTTGAGCGGCGAATGATTTCCGACGCTTTGCGCCGGCACGGCGGCAACATCTCACGCGCGGCTCGTGAACTTGGTTTGACGCGTCGCGGCCTCTATCTCAAACTTGAGCGCCACGAGCTCAGCGTCAGTGCCTAGGTCACGCTGACGGTCCTGCGTTGCGCGATTTCCTGCGCGATTTTCGAGATCCGATCAATATCGAAGGGTTTGGCCACGACCCAGTCGGCTTTTACGGCATTTTTCGTCTCGAGGCTTATTGCATCGGCCCAGCCGCTGATGATTGCGATTGGCATGCTTTTCGAACGCTGCCTGATTTCGCTGACCAGTTCCCAGCCGGTCATATCGGGCATGCCGATATCGGTGAAGATCCCGTCAAATTTCCCATTGTTTTGATCGAACAGCGCCAAGGCGATTTCTCCGCTCTGGGCCGAGACCACCTCGCATCCCTCAGCCTCCAAGGCCTCGATTAACACCTCGCGAACGTGTGTTTCGTCGTCAACGACGAGCACGCGAACCTTGTCTTCCGAAGTTGAAACAGTCACTTCCGAAGGAAGGTCAGTTTGGGCTGCCGGTGCGTCCTGGGTCACTTTGGGCAATGAGATCTTGAAGGTCGTCCCACGACCGGGCTCGCTGTCGACTTCGATAGAGCCTTCATGCCGGCGGATGATACCGAAGCTGACGGCTAATCCCATGCCGGTGCCGGCTTTGCCTTTGGTCGTGAAGAATGGATCGAAGAGTCGCTGTTTGACATCGGATCCCATTCCGGTGCCGGTATCAGTGATGTGTACGACGATGCGGTCGCGGCTTTCTTGTGTGGAAACGCGTACTTCGCCACCGGATGGCATGGCGTCGACCGCGTTATAAATCATATTTACCAGAACTTCGCGCAGTTCGACCGCATCTCCTTGGATGTGGGCCTTGCAGTCTGCGTGCAGGGCGAAGCGTATGGGGGCGAATTCGGAGCGCGTCTCCCAGCGCGGCCGGGTCATTTCGCAGGCGTCCTTGAGCAACTCGCCGACCGCGATAGTCTCGAACTCGCGGCTTGGGCGCTGACGGGCGAAATCCTGAATGCGACGGATTATGTGGGCGCCATCCTCGGCGCTTTTGATGATTAATTCAAGCCCGGCTTCGACTTTGGTCGGATCGCTGCTGTTACGGAGGATTAGTTGGGCGCGGCCCAGGATGCCGGTGAGAGTGTTGTTTACGTTATGTGCAACGCCAAATGAGAGTTCGCCGAGGGCGGCCATCTTTTGGGCGTGGATCTCCTGTTCGCGCTGGGCCTCGTAGCGCGTGTGAGCCTCAGCGATAGTGCCGAGGCACTTCCGCAACCTTTCGCGCGTGGCATGTTGTTGGGAGTTAGCGAGCAATTGGTTGGCCTGTGCGCCAATTTCCCGGCGTTCATCATCGGCCAGCTGGTCACACATCTCCTCAATAAGAATCAACAACGCCCGGCCCGCGGCTTCATTGTCTTCACAACGCTCCGCTACTCGTTGCGCTCGTTCGAAAATTGGCTTAGCTTCATGCTTCTTTCCAAGGCGACACAGAACAATCCCGCGTGTTATCAAGGCTTCAGCCAAGAAGGCTTCCTCGCCACTGCTCTCAAGAGTATCCACAGCCAAGTCAATCGCGTGTTCTGCTAAATCGTATCTCTCGGAGGCCAGATGAAGCTGCGCAAGCGTTTCGTCGACTTGAGCCCGTCTAACATGGTCATTTAACAATTCAAATAACCGCCTGGCTTTGTCAAGATGAATGCAAGCCTCCTCCAACCTTTTCAATGAAGATAGCAAATAGCCGTGGTTATTCTCTACGATTGCGGTGTAGCGATGATTTCCAATATGGCTGAAATGAGAAAGCGCTTGGCTATAATGTCCGAACGCTTTTTCAAAAAAAACTTCGAAATTTTCAGTAATAGCAATTTCCTTCAGGGTATTTGCGACCTCTAAATGAAAGCGGCCTTTCGGCCAATCGCCGCATTCTTCAACCAATGGCTCAGCCTGATCCAAAAGTGTTAGCGCGTCACGCAATCGACCTGCTAATCTTTCAACTACGGCTAACCTGATTAGCCCAACGGCCCTGAGTTCCCGGTCGCTACGCGATAACTCAGAAAGTGCCCAATGTAACGTCGTACGGGCGAGGTCAAATGCCCCCTGATGGTAATAACTACACGCAAGCTCAATTCTCCCTTCAGCTGCGCGCGTGCGTTCATCTAACTGCTCGAATATCGCAATCGATCCGCTTAACAACGCTTCTGCAGGCTTTCTTCCCCCTGGAATGCGTTTCGAACTAGCCACCCATCCGCTGAGTGTACCTGCTATAAACAGCAACTCAGCTGAGGCAAGAGTGTTTAATCCTTCCAGTTTCGGCCAATCCCCTAATGTCCACCACCGTTGTAATGCTTCGCAGCCCGCATCGTAATCTCCTACCTCAAGATGTTCTCGCGCGACAGCACAGCAAGCTAAGACCTGTTCACTAGTACTTAGCGAAGGTTTGGAAGTAGATTTAAAGGCTGAAATTCTCACGCAATACTCATCTCGTTTTACAGGGGATTTGACTATGTTGTATGCAGTGCCACCATAGTATACAAAGTGTTACATGGCTACCACATCGGTAGCTATTCATAGGTAAATAATCGAGTTAGTGATGCAAAATCAATAGGTGAACAACTGATGCCTAGAATCTAAACAGGGTCGTGAAATCTCCAGGTTGAAACTCTTGTAGCTAAGTTCTTGATCAAAAGGAACTTAAGGCCGTTTCCTCTATGGCACAGAGCTTGAGTGGTTAAGACTTGTACTTTGTAGCTTAAGAACTTGCGGATGGAGACGAAATCTTCCAGGTGATCTCTCCACCCCGCAACTCCCCAGTCAATATTCATCTTCTAGGAGAATCAACATGACACGGCTTCGAAAGATTGTTATCGCGGGATCACTGCTGGTTAGTTTTGCGACTCTTTGTCACGGGGGAACTATCACTGGTTCAAGAACAAGCGCGAGTGGTTCAAGAGTCGGCACAATCACTGGTTCACGGACTGGCACCATTACCGGTTCACGAACCGGCACGATTACTGGATCACGGGTAGGTACCATCACTAGTTCACAACTGGGCACGCTCACGGGATCTGGCGTTGGCCCTTTTGACACTATCTACAACGAATTTTTATTTCGCCTCATGAGTGTCGTATTGAATGGTGGCTTGTGAGCGTGTTTCCAGGAAACCGGTCATTTCGATTCTTCAGCATTCAAAGATCTGTCAATATGCGTGAAAACTCGGGCCCTACCGTCCTCATCATCAGTTGACGGCAATATCTGTGCCTATGAGGTATGACATGAATTCTTCGCACTACACTAGCCATTTTGCAGTGTGCGGCAATATCCCTAACACTAACACGCTTACGGGCTTCATTTTTCCAATCAAATAAAACAAATCGGTTGCAAAACGGACCCTAAGAGGTTTCGGTAGATATCAGCATAAGGGATTTTGCAATGCGAGAACGTGTGGATGCCGTCTGTGTATTTTTAAGAAGATCTCGCATGCGCGCGGCGATATAATGCCGTTCTGGTTGATCCATTTCACTATACATTTCCTCAAACAGTACCAGCAGTGCGCGACCAGCCCCCTCAGAATCACCGCATCTCTGTGCTATTCTCCAAGCTCCTTCCAAAATCGCGCGCGCTTCCGTAAAGCGCTTTAGTCTACAAAACAGCTGCCCCCTCGTAATAAGTGCTTCGGCTAGTAAAGCCTCCTCGTCATTGGCCTCTAAACATGTTACGGCTCTATGTGATGCCACGTCCGAAAGGTCTAGTCGATTTGTAGCCAAATATAGCCGAGCTAGTGTGTCATCGACTTGTGACTTACGGACTACATCATGAAATTCCTCAAAAAATTTTTGTGCGTTTATCAGTCGGACTTCCGCTTCCTCAAAACGACCTAGTTTTAAGAGCAGGAAACCATGATTATTCTCTACAACAGCTGCATACCGATGATGGCCGATCGCCGCAAATTCGTAGAATGCACGTTGAAAATGGGTCGCTGTGTCTAAAGAGTCTGAACGGTTTTCGGCGAGGGCGATCTCCTGAAGTACGGTTCCAAACTCATGGTAATAGCGTCCGCTTACGAGTGGTCCCTCGTCCTGAATTAAAGGATAAGCCTCATTGAAACGAGTAAGAGAGTCCGAGATGTGACCTGCGTGTCTTTCCACTACTCCTAATCTAATTAATGCGAGACTACGCAACTCACTGTCTTCGAATTTCAATTCACCGAGGACTTTCAAAAGTGAATTGCGACTAACGACAAACATGCCTTGACGATAGTACGATAAAGCAAGCTCTATTCGGCCTTCTGCAGCTCTTCTTTTTGCACCCAGATATTCGAAAATGCCGATGGAGCCACTTAACATCTCCTCAGCATGCTTTTGTCCCTTTTGAATTCGCCCCGTACTAGATAAACACCCAGCTAACGATCCAGCGGTGAACAGGAGGTCTGCCGCGCCATGTGAACTTAAGTTATTGAGATTTGGCCATTCTCCAGGTGTCCACCAATTACGAAGCATTACAAAGCCCGCATCATAATTTCCTATTTCAATCTGTTCTCGAGCAATGGTACACAATACTTGCGCCTCTTCATTAGGACTCAGGGTCGATGTAAAGAGCTGCCGCGGGTAGATCAAGTCACCTATTACCTCATTACCATAGGCTTCTCCGTTCTGTGAAAATGTTTGAAGTATGCTTCTCGCAAAGCAGTAAGCGGCGTACCATTGGGGGGCGGTGGGGTAGTTAGTCTGCAACTCGTTTGCGCGGCGGAGCTCCCGCTCGGCTCCTTTCCAGTCCCACTCAAAGCGCAGCTTCACTCGCGCATCTGATTCAGCCGTGCTTTCCGGTTGACCGGTCTCGTCCCCCGGGCCGGGCACGTCGTCTTCGGGTGGCAGATAATTCGTAGCCAATCTCAGATAACAATCAATAATCCCGGCGTACGCCAAGGCGTAATTAGCGTCAAGCTCAATCGCATTGCGAAAATGCCGAATCGCACGCTCGATACCACTCCGCGTATACCTGCTCCAGTGATGCCGCCCTTCAAGATACGATTGATATGCTCCAGCATTTTCAGTGTATCGAGTCGTAATTTGCTTCTCTTCATCGCCGCTTAATTGCAGCTTCAACGACGCTACAACCTGCCGTGTTATAGCGTCCTGGACTTCCAAAAGGTCTTTTTTCTCTGAATCAAAACTTTCACCCCACAACTGCCAACCCGTGGAGGTGTCCACCAGCTCAACCGCAATCACATTCTGACCAGGCCCGCTGTTAATCTTTCCGACAACCACGACTTGTGCGCCTAAATCTCTGCCCGCCTGTTGCGGATCAATCTCTTTCGTTTTGTAGCGGAAAACTGCACTCCCCGACATGACGCGTAGTTTGGAAATGCGAGACAGGTTGTTGATGACATTGTCAGTAATCCCCTGGACGAGATAATCCACCTCAGGATTACCCGTTACATTAGTAAATGGAAGAACCGCAACAACAGGCCGGTTGTTAACGTGAACACCGTTCGCCAGGTGATTCTCTTCGACAACTCTCACCGTGGCGATAAAACGATAACCTCGGCGGGTGACAGTTTCGATGTATCTTGGACCAGCCCGATCATCTCCTAAAGCTTTGCGCAAATAGAAAATATTCTGACTAAGATTGGCTTCCTCGACGAAAGTATCAGGCCAGATCTCTTTCAACATCTCATCCTTTTCCACCAACTGCCCCGCCCTCACGACCAGCATGACAAGTATTTCGGCGGCTTTCGGAGTGAGTGCGACCGTTTCACCCGAACGTTGGAGCAGGCGTGTATTTACATTTAGTTGATACGGTCCAAATTCGTAGTAGAGGTTGTTATGAGGCATAGGAACTGACTACTCCCACTTAGTCTGGTCCAAATTCGATTGTCAATGTCAATAATAGAGATTGTAAGGCAGAAGTCCTTAGATATTACTAATAACTTTTTTAGATTGTTCTAAGGATTTCTGCTTGCCAGATGAGTATAGTCCGCCCGTCGTTAAGCGCAATTGCTTTTCAACGGGCTCGCAAATTTTAAGAGCAAGTCTGACGAATGGCAAGATATCGAGAGGTCCTCGAGTGAGCGTTTGATTCGGGCCAGTTGAGAGAGGGGGCAAATTCAACTGGTAGGACAGGTGGGATCCTTCACCGAATCTGGGTACCTCACCCCAACGACGCAGCTGATCCTTGTGCCTCAACGCAGCTTTGCCCAGTAAGGCAGGCCTTGAGGCACAAGGCAGCGAGACATAACAACGCCGCCGCTCAAAATGAATATGAATCCAGACCAATCTTTGTCGAGCACGTTCCGTGACTGGTATCCTTCCACCTTCGAGATGTCGCAAAGTAACTCAATACTCAAAGATCGCGTGCGCGCGTTTTGGCAGCAGAATCCCTGTGGGACCAAGTTTGCCGATGCGCCTCCTGGCTCACGCCGGTTTTACGAACTCGTAGAAGAACATCGTTATAAGAAGGAGTGGCATATTCCGGCGGCCGCGGGATTTGCCCACTCTAAAGACCTGAACGTCCTGGAAGTGGGTTGTGGACTCGGAACGGATGGTGCTCAGTTTGCCAAAGCCGGCGCGAAATACACGGGTATCGATCTCACCCACGCCGCAGTTGAGTTATCAAAACGGCGCTTCGAATTATTCGACTTGCCCGGCACTTTCCGAGTTGCCGATGCAGAACGACTGAATTTTCCGAACAACTCGTTCGATATCGTCTATTCACACGGCGTGCTCCATCACACGCCGGACACCGCCGCGGCCGTACGCGAGATCCATCGCGTGCTGCGTCCCGGCGGCAAGGCTGTCGTCATGCTCTACCACCGAGACTCCTACAACTATCGCATCAACATCTCGATGCTGCGTCGCGCCGGCGTAAACCTGTTGAAGTGGAGCGCAGGTATCAAGCTGGTTCATTTCCTGACGGGCGAAGCGGAAGAGAGCCTGCGCGAACACGCACTACGATTAAAAAATCAATCGAGCTATTCAAATTCAGAAGAATTTCTCAGCCGGAATACTGACGGTGCCGGCAATCCGCTGGCGCGTGTCTATTCTCGTGCCGAGGCTCGCGAGCTTTTTAAGGACTTCGCACACGTGGACCTGCGTACGTATTTTCTCAACAAACGCTGGCTGCCGTTGCTTGGTCCAATCCTGCCACGCTCGGTCGAGTCGCGCCTCGCGTCGCGATGGGGCTGGCATCTGTGGATTTATGCTACAAAGAAGTGATGAAAAACTTTCTCGTAACTGGCGGCGCGGGCTTTATCGGTTCTCATCTTGTTGATCGGCTGTTATCAACCGACGTCACAAACATCACAGTCGTCGATGACTTCAACGACTTCTACGAACCCGCGATCAAGCGTGAAAACACCGGCACGCACCTAAAAGATCCGCGCTATAGCATTCACGAAGTCGACATTCGCGATCTGGCCGCCCTGGAACAAGTCTTCAAACAAACGAGCTTCGATTGCATTGTCCACCTTGCCGCCCGAGCAGGCGTTCGACCGTCGCTTTCCGAACCTCAGCTCTACACCGAAACAAACATCAACGGCACGCTTAACCTGCTCGAGCTCGCGCGACAGCACAACATCAAACAGTTCGTCTTCGGCTCGTCATCATCTGTTTACGGCATCAACGCCCATGTACCTTTCAGCGAAGACGATCCCATTCGCCAACCGATTTCGCCGTACGCCGCGACCAAAGCCGCCGGCGAACTCCTCTGTCACACTTACTCGCATCTCTACGGCTTGCGCTGCGTGTGCCTGCGATTTTTCACCGTATATGGCCCACGACAACGCCCGGATCTCGCGATTCACAAATTCGCGAACCTGATCAGCCAACGTAAACCAATTCCAGTCTTCGGCGACGGCACCACGCGCCGCGATTACACCTACATCGACGACATTATCGACGGCGTCATTGCCGCCATTAACTACACCCATAGCAACTACGGCATATTCAACCTTGGCGAATCGCGCACCGTCGAGCTTAATGAGTTGATTTCACTCCTCGAAAAAGAACTCGACACGCACGCGATTATCGAGCGCCAACCGCCGCAGCCGGGTGACGTTCCGCAAACCTATGCCGATATCTCTCATGCGCGCGCGTTGCTGAACTACGATCCCAAAACCCAGATCGAAGAGGGCCTGCGCCGCTTTGTTGAATGGTTTAAGATGAGAGGTTTGTGAATCTGTTCTACAATGTCGTCCGGTGCTTGCGCCCCGCGGACGCCAGGAACCGTCACACAGCCACTCATGAAGATTCTCGACGAACAGGAACAACTAGCAGAAGACCGGACGAGTGTGCCGACTGACTCGCCTGACATCTCGGTTTTTCTTCCGGTTTTCAACGAAGAACCCAACCTCCTGCCGCTGCACGCAAAGCTCGACGAAGCGCTCAAATCGCTCGGCCGCTCGGCGGAGATCGTTTACGTGGACGATGGTTCGAGCGACGGCAGTCTTAAAATCCTGCGCGAAATCGCTCAACTCGATCCGCGAGTACGCGTAGTTGCGCTGCGCCGGAACTATGGTCAGACAGCGGCCATGGCCGCCGGTATCGACGCCGCGAAGGGGAAAGTTCTGATTCCGATGGACGCCGATCTACAGAACGATCCGGCAGATATCGGACGTCTCCTCGACAAACTCGACCAGGGCTACGATGTCGTCTCCGGCTGGCGCAAAAATCGGAAAGACAAGATGGTCACGCGCAAGATACCTTCGATGCTCGCGAATCGTCTGATCTCGTGGATCGGCGGCGTACCGCTTCACGATTACGGTTGTTCGCTGAAGGCTTACCGGCGCGAGTCGCTCGAAGACGTTCGTTTGTACGGCGAGATGCATCGCTTCATTCCGATTTACGCTGCCTGGGCGGGAGCGCGCGTTACCGAAATTCCGGTCGAACATCACGCGCGCACGATGGGCAAATCGAAATACGGGCTTTCGCGCACGATCAAAGTCGTCTTCGATCTGATGACGATCAAGTTTATGGCGTCGTATCAAACAAAACCGATCTACGTCTTCGGCTCGTTTGGATTGCTCGCGTTTGCTGTCTCTCTTTTCAGCGGGCTCTACGCCCTGTTTCTCAAGCTCATTCACAAAGCTGACTTCGTGCAGACGCCTCTGCCGGTTCTGAGCGTTGTGATGTTTGCGGTGGGAGTCCAGTTTCTGTTGATGGGACTACTGGCGGAAATGCTCGTACGCACCTATCACGAATCACAAGCGAAAGCCATCTACGCCGTGCGCGAACGACTCGGCTTCAACAATCCGAAGACTCACAAATAAGACAACATGTGCGGTATCACCGGTTGGGCCAATCTCGATTCTCACACGCCACCACCTGACGGCGCGCGGGAGTTACTCCATGCGATGTGTGAGCGGATGGTCCATCGTGGTCCTGACTCCGAAGGCTTATATGTAACGTCCGGCGTAGCACTCGGCATGAGACGGCTCGCTATTATCGATCTCGTTACTGGTGAACAGCCGGTCTTCAACGAGGACAGGAGCGTCGCGGTAATCCTCAACGGCGAGATCTACAACTATCGCGAGCTGCGCGCGAAACTCGAAAAACGGGGACATGCGTTTCGCAGTGCTTCCGACACCGAAGTGTTGCCGCACTTGTACGAAGAGTACGGCGACGGAATGATCCGCGAGCTCAACGGCATGTTTGCCTTCGCTTTGTGGGATAGCCGAAGACGCCGGCTGCTGATCGCGCGCGATCGCTTTGGAGAGAAGCCTCTTTACTGGGGCATCTTCGACAACACGCTGCTCTTCGCTTCTGAGCCAAAGGTTCTGCTGGCCCACCCATCAGTTAAGCCGGCACTGAATCTCCAGGCATTGAGACAATACTTATCGTTTGATTACGTGCCCGCGCCGCTTTCGATCTACGAGGGAATCAACAAACTTCCAGCCGCCCACAAACTCACAGTCGAAGATGGTCGCATAGAGGTCGAGCGTTACTGGCAACTCAGTTACAAGACTACCGAGCCAGTGCCGTCCGAAGAAGATGCTGCGGATCACCTGCGCAAGCTATTGGCAGACGCAGTTCGCATGCGTCTCGTTTCTGACGTTCCCCTCGGTGTGCTTCTGTCAGGCGGCGTTGATTCGTCGAGCATCGCGGCACTCGCGGTCGCGGCCTCGCACGAAGCAGTGAAGACGTTTTCAATCTCGTTTGCCGAAGCCTCGTTTGACGAATCCGCGTACGCCCGCAGCGTCGCGAAATTTCTCGGCACCGATCATCACGAAGAACGCTTGAGCGCGAACCTGGCGGCAAATCTCGTCAGCGAGATCGGCGCTTGGATGGATGAGCCGTTCAGCGATCCATCGCTCGTGCCGACATATCTTCTTTCGCGCTTCACACGAAAGCACGTGACTGTTGCGCTCGGCGGCGACGGCGGTGACGAATTGTTCGCAGGCTATCCCATGTATGCGGGACTTCGCTGGGCCGAGTTGTATAAACGTGTGCCACAGTCGATTCGCGGAGCAATCATCGAGCCGCTTGTTCGGCTGATGCCGGTAAAGACTAAGAACCTTTCACTCGATTATAAAGCGCTGAGATTTGTGACGGGCGCGAAGTACGACACGGTCGCACGCCATCACGTTTGGTTTGGCTCCTTCACACCGGAAGAGCAGACCGAGTTACTTACACACGAAGCTCTTGCGGCAAGCGACGGCGAGATTTATGCAGACGCCCGTCAGATAGCAGCGGAGTGTGACAACGAAGATCTCGTGACGCGCATGCAAAGTGTGGACACGCGTCTGTATCTCGCTGAAGACATTTTGACGAAAGTCGATCGCGCGAGCATGGCTGTGTCGCTCGAAGTGCGCGCGCCGTTTCTCGATCCGCGAGTTGCGGAATTCGCTGCGTCATTACCGTGCAATTACAAGTTGCGCGGTCAAAAGACGAAGTACATTTTGAAGAAGGCCGTGAAAGAAATGCTGCCGTCATTCGTGACGCGTCGCGGCAAGAAGGGTTTTGGCGTGCCGGTCGCGGAATGGTTGAAAGAGAAGTTGCGGCCACTCGCGCGCGATCTGTTGTCGCCGGAGCGCGTTCGACGCGCTGGAGTTTTCAACGCAAACTACGTCGCGCGTTTGCAGGATGAACACGAACGCGGCATCGCGAATCATCGCAAGCTACTCTGGACGCTGTTGATGTTTGAGCTGTGGCACGAGAGCTTTGTCGAAACGCCACGGCGCATTGAGACTTCTGTGGGAAGCAGAGAAGACTAAAGCGGGGGCAAGCCGCCCTTCCTCACTTGTTCTTTTTTCAGGCGCTCGATGGAATGAACAAGTCAGGAAGGGCGGCTTGCCCCCGGCTCGTCGGGTTACGCCGCAAACGTGAACAAAGATTCAAACTACTTTCAGGCGGCGTATGATCAGCTCTTCTCCTGGTGCCAGGAACATGACTTCGCCGGACACGATCCCTTCGATGCGCTGAACAGCCGGCTCTTTCAGTCGACCCCGCTGGCCCAATCACGCAACGCGCGCTTCATCTGGACACAACTTATCAAGAGATCTCCTGCGGACTTTCGTAACGTGATTCGTGTACCCACCGAGCGCAACGCGAAAGGGATTGCGTTATTCACGCTCGCGCAGATTGCGAATCACCAACGGCTTAAAACAAAAGAATCTGAGTCGGTTGTACGCGAATTTATCTCCGGACTGCTCGCAATGAAAGCTGATGGGTACAGCGGCGCGTGTTGGGGTTATAACTTCGACTGGCAGAGTCGCAACTTCTTCGCGCCGAGAGGAACGCCGACGATCGTTCCAACTGCATTTGCGGCAAGAGCGTTGATCGAAGCTGAACATGAGGAAGCGCGTAGCGTTTGTGATTTCATCATGAACGACTTGCCGCGAACAGTCGATACAGAAACTGAAGTTTGTTTCAGCTACGCGCCCAATACAAACACGCGCATCTTCAACGCGAGTCTCCTTGCAGCGGAGGTGCTTGCAAGTGTCGGCAAGAAAACGGGTGAGGAGGAGTTGATAGATCTCGCTGAACGTGCGGCTCGCTACGTCGTCAACAACCAGCAACCGGACGGCTCATGGTTGTACGGCGCTGAACCAAAGCAAGCCTGGATCGACAACTTCCACACTGCTTACGTACTCTTCTCGCTGAAGCGCATAATCGACACGATACGAAAAAATGAATTTCAACAGGGACTTGAGCGCGGCTTCCAATATTGGAAGAGCAACTTCTTTCTTGCGGATGGTTGGCCGAAATACTACGATCACGATCTTTATCCGGCGGATGCGCATGCCGCAGCCAGTGCAATCGTAACTTTCCTCGAATGCCGCGAGCTCGATAACGAAGCGTTGGGCCTGGCCCGGAAAGTTGCAAGCTGGACGATTGAAAACCTGCGCGACAGTCGAGGCTTCTTTTATTATCAACGACGACGCTTCTACACGGTGCGCAAACCCTACATGCGCTGGACGCAAGCCTGGATGCTTTACGCATTGTCACGTTTGCTTGAAGAATCGAACTGACGAATGATCAAAATTGGCGTAATCGGTTACGGCTACTGGGGCCCGAACCTCGTGCGAAACTTCATGGCCGCACCCGGTTCGGCGGTGACGCGCGTTTGCGATCTGCGCAAAGAGCGGCTGTCGTCTTTGGGCAAGCTCTATCCGGGACTGAAAACCTGCACTGATTCTTCCGAACTTGTCAACGATCCGCAGATCGATGCAGTGGTGATCGCGACGCCGGTCTCGACACATTTCGAGCTGGCGATGTCAGCTTTGAAGGCCGGCAAGCACGTCCTCGTCGAAAAACCACTCGCCGCACGTTCAGATCAGGCACGCAAACTCGTGGACGAAGCCGCGGCGCGAAATCTCGTATTGTTGGTGGACCACACGTTTGTTTACACGGACGCGGTGAGAAAGATTCGCGCTCTGATCGCGTCGGGTCAACTCGGCGACATCTATTATTACGACGCAGTGCGCGTCAATCTTGGTCTCTTCCAGCACGACGTGAGCGTGATCTGGGATCTCGCAATTCACGATCTTTCGATTATCGATCACGTGCTTCCATCAAAACCGGTTGCAGTGTCGGCAACCGGGATCAGTCACGTACCCGGACAACCTGAGAATGTTGCGTACATCACGCTCTTCTTCGCGAGCGCACAGATTGCACACGTACACGTCAACTGGCTGACGCCGGTGAAAGTGCGTCACACACTTATCGGCGGTAGTGAGAAGATGATTCTCTACGACGATCTCGAACCGAGCGAGAAGCTCAAAGTTTACGACAAAGGGATCGATGTCACGCCTGGAATAGAAGATGTTTATAAAATGCTGGTGAGCTATCGCCTCGGCGACATGTGGGCGCCACAGCTAGATAACACGGAAGCACTACAAACCGAAGCGCTCCATTTCATCGACTGCATCGAACACAACAAGCAACCGGAGACTGATGGACCAGCAGGGCTGCGCATGGTCAACCTGATCGAAGCAGCCGAAACCTCACTTCGCGATCGCGGCCGGCTGGTTGAGCTCCAGTGGTGATTGCCAAATGCGCCTCTGGATCGATCTTGCAAATTCTCCTCACGTTCCGTTTTTCAAAGCGTTAACTAAGCGATTCATTTCTCAGGGTCACGAGATCGAGGTCACGGCTCGTGAGTTTGCCGAGACAGTTCCACTCGCGCAGGCTGCGGGGTTCTCGCCCGAAATTATCGGCGCGCATGGTGGTCGAGCTGTGTCGAAAAAAGCAGGCAGTATCGGCGGTCGCGCATGGGCACTCACCGCGTGGGCGCGCAAGCGGAAGTTTGATCTCGCCATCAGTCACAACTCGTATTCACAAATTCTCGCGGCACGCATATTGGGACTGAAGACGATCACGATGATGGACTATGAGCATCAACCTGCGAATCATCTCGCGTTCCGTTTTGCGTCTCGCATCATCGTGCCCGCGAGTTTTCCGGCAGAGCGTTTGCGACGCTACGGCGCGCGCGTGGGAAAGGTGCGGCGCTATCACGGTACGAAAGAGGATGTTTACCTGGCAGACTTCAAGCCGGATCCGGCGTTTGGCGCGCGGTTGTTTGAGCTTGGAGTTAATGCGGATGATATGCTGGTCCTGGTGCGGCCGCCCGCGCACGATGCTTTGTATCACCGGTTTCAGAACACGTTGTTTGATGAAGCGTTGGCGATGTTGCAGAGTCGTGAGAATGTGCAGGTGATATTGCTGCCGCGAAATGAAGCGCAGCGTACGGCGTATTCGGGGAAGGAGCGCGTGCTCGTTCCGGCGGCGCCGTTGGATGGCGCAAATCTGATCGCTGCGAGTGATCTCGTGATCAGTGCAGGTGGGACGATCAATCGAGAGGCGGCGGCACTCGGTGTGCCGGCGGCGAGTATTTATGCCGGGCGCTGGGCGGCCGTGGATGAAGAGTTGGTGAAAGAAGGCCGGTTGCAGAGGATTGCGAGTTTTGATGATCTTCGAAATCTGTCCATTGAGAAAAAACAATCTACCAGCCCTCGTCGCTCGGTTAAGGTAATTGACGAAGTTGTGAGGCTTATATTTGAATGAATTCTTCCGCAAAGACGCACGGAACCGAGCGCGGTAGCGCCGGGTCAAAATCGGACATGATGAATGCTGAATGAGGTTGACCCGGCGCTACGCGCTCGGTTCCGTGCTTTGTGTAAGGAACAACTAATTCGTGCGAGCGGAAAGAACTAAACAAGCGACCATCGATGCCAGCGTTGTGCGGGTGCCCGCGCGTGCGCCGCGCTGGATCGTGCCTGCGGTCAAAGCCACGCTCGTCATCACGGACGCCTTCGCTGCTGCACTCTCGTTCATGCTTGCGTTCTACACGCGCGAAGGTATCTCGGTATTCGCAACGAGCAAAAGCTTCGCGTGGAGCGAAAGTTTCGCGCCTTACGGCGCGTTGCTCGTATTTGTGGTGGCGATCCGTTTGTTGAGTTTTCGTTACTGCAATCTCTATCGCGTGCGCGGCGAATTCTCCTTCGTCGACGACAGCATTCGCGTCTTCAAAGCCACTGCCATCGGATCGCTGCTGATCGTGGCGGCGGCGTTCCTGTATCGCGGCGGTTTTGAGTTTCGCGCGTTCTCGTACGCACGCAGCGTCTTTGTTGCAGATTTTATTTTCGTACTTGTCAGCATCGGTGTGCTGCGATGCCTCATGCGCGCCGTGCAGATGTTCGTGCGCAGCCGGAAGATCAACTTGATTCCCACGCTCGTCGTCGGACGCGGTCCGGAAGCAACGTTGTTCATACGAGAGATGCGCCAACGACCCGCGCTCGGTTATCGCGTGATCGGTGTTGTTGATACGACGCCCGTTGACGCGCAGATGGCTTACGAAGACGTGCCGGTGATCGGAACGTTGGACTCACTTCCCGAAGTGATTCGCGACTCGGGCGCAAATGAAGTGATCATCGCTGACGCTGACGTGAACGCCGACGCATTGTTTGAAGTAATGATGCGCTGTGGCCGCCGGCGCGGCGTTGAGTTTCGCATCGCGCCCAGTTTGTTCAACTGCCTGCCGCGTAAAACTGAGATCGATCAGATCGGTGTGCTGCCGATGATCCGTCTCTTTCGCGAGCCGCTGTCTAGTAGTGCGCGAATACTGAAGCGCAGTTTCGATTTGATCGTTGCCGCGCTTACGATCGTGCTGCTGTTTCCCCTTTGGCTCGTGATCGCGCTACTCATCAAACTCGATTCCAAGGGACCGGTATTTTACACGCAGGAACGCGTCGGCATGGATGGTCGGCTGTTTCTGCTCTACAAGTTTCGGACGATGAAAGCGGGTGCCGATCCGCAGCTTCACCGCGAATATCAGAAAGCGTTCATTGCTGGCCGCGCGGAAGCAAATGTCGGCAACGACAGTAAACCGACTTACAAACTGCTCGCCGACCCACGCATCACCAAAGTGGGAAAACTACTGCGACGGTCGAGTCTCGATGAAGTGCCGCAACTCCTGAACGTTCTGCTCGGCGACATGAGTATTGTTGGACCACGACCGCCGATTCCGTACGAAGTCGAAGCGTACGAGTTATGGCATCGCAAGCGACTCGATATGAAGCCCGGATTGACAGGACTGTGGCAGGTGTCGGGAAGAAATCGTTTGCCATTTGAAGAGATGGTGCGGTTGGATCTTTTTTACATTGAGAACTGGTCGTTGTTGTTGGATCTCAAAATCATCCTAAGGACAGCGTTCGTGATGATCGGCGGCCAGGGACACTGATTTGACGGATTCCAAAAGCAGGGATTTTCACTGATCGAGGCCCGCCAACGAGAGCTCTAATAAAAGAATCTTTTTGATACCTCGATAGAGTGGCTCGATTTCGCAGTTTTCAGTGAGCGCGTGTGAGTCGCTGCACGGACCGGCGCCAGTCGAGATCGACGTAATTCCCTGAAGCAACGCCGCGCTCGAATTGTTTGAGCCCGCATTTCCGATCGGCGGATCGAAACCCATCGCGCGATGCAGGGCTTCCGCGATCTTCACGAGGTTAGATTCGCGATTGCCCGGCAACACGGCCGCCGGCGGCGCGGAGATCACATCGGTCTTCACAGTCACACCCGCGCGTTTCGCTTCTTCATCGAGTATCGCCGCGATCTTCTGCTCGAGATCGGCGATTACGTCATTACTCGTCGAACGCAAGTCAACCGTGAACCACGCATCCGACGCTTTCGCATTAACCACTTCAGATCCACCCAGCATACCAACGTTTAAGTTAGACGACGGAATCGTGGGCACCTTCAATTCGTAAATGCGTGCGATCGCGCGTGCGAGAGGCAAGGTGGCGGAGTAAGGAGGCGTGCGCGAGCGCGTGTGTCCGCCTGGTCCAATGAAGTGGTGGCGATACCAGTTGATTCCGATACCCGCGTATGTGAATCCCTCGTAACCTCCATCAAGCGCGATGTAGTAATCCACTTTTCCTTTGTTATCTTTCGTATACTGCTTCGCGCCTGTCATTCCGGCTTCTTCGTCAGTGGTGAACAGGAAGACGAGATCGCCTTTGGTTTCGATTTTGGCGGCATCGAGGGCGCGAATCGTCGCGAGCAGCGCTTCGATGTTGCGCGTGTCGTCGCCGATGCCGGGCGCATAGACGCGCCCGTCGCGAACGGTAGCTTTGATCTTCAAACCCGGTTGAAAGACCGTGTCCATGTGCGCGTCGAAAACAGTGACTGGACCACCTCCGGTTCCTTTGCGCGTAGCGATGAGATTGCCGGCGGAATCGTAGCGAATGCCCAGCTTGTATTTACGAAGCAGGCTCTCGATGTATTTGGCGCGCTCCTGTTCCTGTTTTGAAGGCGCGTTAATCTCGGTGATGGCGATCCACTCGCGCAGAATAGCGTCGCGATCTTTGTCGATATGATCGAAGGCGGCTTTGACGCGCGGGTCTTCCTGGACTGATTTCACGTGATCGGCCGGAGTTTGAGCAAAGCCGTTCGTCAGGATTGCGAAGATTGACAGGGTTGACAGGATGTAGCGCATTGGATTTCCCGATTAAGATGGATTAGTAGACCATCGACATTCTAATATGGCGTCTATGCAGATTTCGACCTGGCTTGAACGAGCTATCGTTGCCTGCCTATTTCTCATCGCCACTTTCGCACCTCACTCAATCGCAGTGACGCAAGGCGCGTGGCTGCTCGGAATGGCTTTCTGGGTGGTGCGATTGATTGTCTATCCACGGCCGCGGCTCCAGCGTTCGCCGGTCGATTTAGCACTCCTCGGATTTTTCATACTTAGCGGCGTCTCAGGAATCTTTTCTTACAGTCCGATCATGTCGATCGGAAAAATGCGTGCGGCAAGCCTGTTCACGATTGTCTATCTGGTCGCTCAAAACGCGAATTCGCTGAAGTTAGTGCGACTGCTCACGATCACATTGATTGCATCGTGCATGATCAATGTCTTTCTAACTGCCGGGCAGCTCGCGATCGGCAAAGGCGTGAAAGTTCAGGGTGTGAGGCCCGAAAGCCCACTCGCAAAAGCCGTGTTTCGCACGCGATCGGTAATGCAATCCACGCCGATCACTAACGGCGACACCATCTGGCAAGTCGATGGCGAGCCGGTTGGAACTCCGGAAGAGCTAGCCGCCGCACTCGCATCCGGGCCGACAATCGCGACCGTGCGGATCTATCGTGTCGAATGGACGCCGGAGCTCGAGCTGCCGCGCGCACAATTGCTGCCGGGAACAAATGCACTGGAACAACTCGGCCTCAGTAGCTGGTCACGTGGCCGCGACTGGCGCGCCACAGGTTTTTACAATCACTGGGTAACTTATGCCGAAGTCTTGCAACTGATCGCATCGCTCGCACTCGGAATCTTTCTCGCACGCAGACAAAAGCGAAGCTTCACCGGCGTGTTGCTGTTCCTTGCGGTCGCGGGATTAGTGTTCGCGCTCGCAATGACGGTCACGCGCGCGTCGTGGATCGGCTTTGCTGTCTCGGCGCTGGCGATGTTGTTGTTGACTTCATCGCGTCGCACCATCGTCATCGCCGGTGCGTGTGCAATTCCGCTCGTGCTGGCCGGCGTCGTCCTGCTACAGCAGCGACGCAGCATCGGTTTCTTCGACAAGACCGATCAATCGACGAGCTGGCGTGAGATGGCCTGGAAGGGAGGCTTTCACCTCCTCGTCAGCAACCCGCGACATTTGATAGTCGGCGTAGGCATCGACTCGATCAAGGCACACTGGCGCGAGTGGGGACTATTTGACAACGGGCGCCAGCCAATCGGCCACATGCATTCAAACTTGCTGCAGATCGCGCTGGAGCGTGGTCTACCGGCGTTGATCATCTGGTTGATCTTAATCGGCGTCTATCTGCGAATGCTCTGGCGCATCACTCGACAAAAAACGCTTGACGATTTTGCGCGTGGCCTGGCGGTGGGCGCTTTAGGCGGCGCGGTGGGATTCTTCACAAGTGGACTGGTCCATTACAACTGGGGCGACTCCGAAGTGATAACGGTTTTCTATTTCATTATGGGATTGTGTTTGGTAGTTGAAAGGACCAATCAACAAGTTACGGATTCAAGCGTCCGCGCTTAATGGGTGCTGGTAACGTTCGATGTCGTCGCCGTCATACGATCCCGTGTGAGAACAGCTTGAACACTGGACCACGTACGTTGCCTTGAGCTTGGTCTGGCCGTGAGAGAGATCGGCGAAAAGAATTTCCTTCTGCTGGCAGTGTTCGCAGGTGAAACGGAGATACCATTGGCCGGGGGTTAGCGTGCGCATCGCTTGGGTCCTTCGATTTCGAGTTCCGGGCGAGAGGAACGGGGCTACACAGTGCGTGCGTGTTCTTATAAGGCGAGACGGTGTTGAGCGTCAAGCGTAATAATACGGATAGGACCGCTATTTCTTTCCTTTTCCAACTGCAATAATTCTATCGATCAGCTTCGGATCATCGGGTAGCAGGCCGGATTTCGGGAGTCGCGGCGTCAACGTGATCCAATTAGGATCCATCGCAAACACTTTGCGAAACAGCGGCAGCGACTCCTCAACACGGCCCATATTAACGAGCGCCACGGCATGCCAGTAAATCATCTCCGCGTTATTCGGTACTAACTTTTCCGCCGCTCCATATTCGCGCAGCGCGCCTTCATTGTCTTTCTTCTCAACTGCAAGGTCCCCTGCATTCATGTGATTGTAAGCACGTTGCAACTTCACGAGACGGCGAAGCTCAACCAACGGCTCCGGGCTGTCGTCAACTCGCAGATCAAAAGTTTGATCTTTCCACGCCAGTCCGGTCGGCTTTCCGGTGACGACGATCAACGCGGCTGACTGTCGCCCGCGAATGTCGCCGCCGGCTGCCTGTGCCGCATCGAGCGCCGCGAGCATACGATCCGCAAGATCGCCTTTGGTGTTTTCAAATGCTCGCGCCATCGCGGGCCAGACTTTATCGTTGAGCATCAAGTTCGCTTGCACTGAAAAATCCTTGCCGACGATGTGGCCTGCTGCCTGAATGTCGTTCTTTCCGGTCCACGCATCCACGCGGCCCTGCGCGTCGATCATCGCCACTTGCCTGACTTCTCTTCCTTCGTCTTTCTCGAGCAATTCCTTCAACGTATCAGGCGCGCTCTTGCCCGCGCGCATCAAGTCGAGACCATTCTTTCCGTAACTCGGATCAACAAACGACTGTGTCGCCACTGCGCCAACGCCAGCTTCGGCCCAGGGGACGATTGGCCCAACTGAGAACCAGTGTGACTGCACAGCAACCCCAAGCTCACCAGTCGCCGGATCGCGCGCAACGATTGAAAACGTGTGCACCGGTCGTAAAGGAACTTCCTGAGTGTCAGACGCAACACCGGAAACCCCGGGCTTTGAAACAACGAGCGTAAGCAGTACGAGAGCGACAACGAGTGCGCGCATCATTGAATACCTCATTAAGAGACAAACGGGTAGAACGGCGTGTTACGGAAGATCCAAAACGAAAGCACCACAAAGAACAGCGCGTAAATGTACGGCGCGGGCAGCGTGTTCCGAACTGGAATGCCACCGCGCATCACGACGACGCTGTAACGAATCAAGGCATATAACAGAAACGGGATCGCCAGCAGGAAGAATGGATTGAGCATGAACGCTGCTACGACGTGGCCGTGAAGAAGCTGGTGCGCCGCGCGAGTTGAGCCACAACCCGGACACTGGAAACCAGTCAGAAATCGAAACAGGCAAACGGGAAAGAGACCAGTCTTACCCGGTTCAAACACAAACAGGTATGCAGCTCCTGCGAGTAACACTGACCAGATTGCAATAACGGTCGAGCGCCGGTACATCTCGTAATCCTAAAACCACCCACGCCGGTTCTGAAAATACGTCCTCACATAGTCTTCATCGGATTTGGTCAAATAAATGATTCCCTCGACCAACCCGATGATCCAACCAATACCGCACAGACCAAGCACCAGTTGAATAATTCCTTCAGTGGTGTAACCCATGATGAACTTGTGAACACCAAACCCACCCAGGAGTATCGCGCAGATACCGGCAGGAATTTTTTTGTCCGCGCCCATTGATTCCCAGTTCACAAGCGAACCCTGGTTGTTAACAGTCTGCAAGGGCGGCTGGTAGTTGGCGATGGGAGCCAGGATAGCCTGACAGTTTGTGCAAAATTGTGCCTGGTCGTTGTTAGGCGCGCCGCATTTTGTGCAATATCTCATTTCCGGTTTTCGAAGAAGAATGTGAGCCCTGAGTAAGGGCTCACGTCAGAGTCCGAGTAGGAATTACTACGAGAAAACTGCGGCGGACATAACAAACCTGCTGCGCCGGTCCGAGGACGTTGGGCTACATATTGCCCAACGCGCCGATGCCGACACCGAGCACCGTCATCACTACCCAGATGACGATCCAAATCAGTCCGAGTATTAGTCCGATGTAGCTGAACATTTTTGCTTTGCGAGATGACTCCAGCGCTCCGGCGGTGTCGCCGGCCTGTACCTGGCCGTTCACGCGAGCCGCAAAGATGACTGCGACGATTCCCAGCGGTAAGCAGCAGAACAACGAGATGATTGACGGAACTAGGTAATTAGGAACGCTTGCAGGTGCGCCCGAGCTGGGCGGGGGAGTCCACTCTTGAGACATTTAGTTTCTCCTGAATCCAGTCTTCGAAGATCGTTCGTAAGCCAATAATTAGCCGACGTAATCCTGTGACGGCGGTGGCGGCGGTGGTGCGTCTTTGCGTTTCTCGAAGATCGGGACCGAGATGAGTCCACCGATGATCGCGAGAACGATAAGTATCAATCCGCCAAGCAGGCCACTCAGCACGAACAGCAGGAGTCCTGATACGCCTGCGGGAAGCTGAACGCCGGCTCTCACCAATGTCTCTTCGAGTTGCGCGCCACTGAGGAAATAGGCGATCGGGACACCGATGATGAAGTAGAGAATCGCGCCGACAATTCCTGTCAGCACGCCGATAACGGCGCCTTCTCCGACTTTGACTGGAATTGGGGCCGACTTGATATATAAGAAGCCGGCGAGGACGCCGCCTCCTATGCCCCAGATGCAGCAACAGTAGTTAAGGAAAGGAATCGCGGAGAGTATTCCAACGATTAAGCCCCCCAAAAGTGCCGGCTTTAGTTTGTTCATTTAGTTTGCACTCGTCAGACAGAAAGTCATCTACCGCTTGAACTTATGTTGGATTATTGGATTGGCAACGAATCGTCCTGAATAACTAACAAAGCGGGCCGGGAATGTCAATAAATTTAGCCGCGATAAAGCATAGAACCGAGCGCGGTAGCGCCGGGTCAATTGTCCAATCGCATCTGTTAGGAAACGTTGACCCGGCGCTACCGCGCTCGGTTCTGTGCCTTTATGGCTTACTTCGAGACTTCGATGCGATCGCCGGTTTGCAGTTTGGGGTCCTGCACGGCTCCCGACTTGATCTGCTTGATCGTGAAGGCAATCGTCACGAGACGGCCATCCGCACCTTCGCGTGAGATTTCCACTCTGTTGTCCTGCTTGCTCGTGCCGCCCGCCGCCAGCAACGCCTGTAGTAACGTTATGCCGGGTTGAAACGCTTTCTGTCCCGGATAATTAATGCGACCGCCGATGTAGTAGAACTCCTGTGGACGAGTCGTCACTGTAATCACATCGCCCGACTGTACAGTTAGATTAAGAGTAGCTGGATCACTTAGATCATGTGGCTGACCGGGCGTTCCGCCGCGCAAAATCACCACGCGCCCGCCGTCGTTTCGCAGTTGCGATTCAGCCAGCACAACGTAAAGCGGCACCAATTCACGTCTCAAAAATCGCGTTCCGGGATTCACTACGAGTCCCGTCACCATCACTGAGTGACTCAGGTACTGGCGCACGCCAACGGAAACCTGAGCCTTATCATCGACCGCTCTTCTTTTAAGTTCCGAAGAAAGGATGTTCTGAATCTCTTCGGGCGTGAGTCCAGCAACCAAAATCGTGCCGCCCGCGATGGGCAGATCGATTAGCCCTCCCGTTACTACCGTGAATAACGTGGACTTGCTGTTTGCCGAGTTAAGCAGGCGAATGTCGAGCACGTCACCAACGCCGACACGATAGATTTCGGTCAGCGATGGCTCGGGCGTGGATGCGGCCCCAGTGTTGTTAACCAAGGCAACTGAGGATTTGATCGGTACTATGGCCGTTTCCTGAGCCGATACTGAAACAAGGGACGCGCAGACGAGAGACGCAAGAAGGGGGAGAAGAATTAAGTTTTTCATAAGCAGGGTCAAATGCTTGAAATCGCACACTCGGTACAGGAAAAGCACAATCGCCGCGATATTCCTGATTTTTCCTCCGCGAAGATCTGTGGCACAGTATGTTTGCATGTACGAGTTTGCAGTCACTCCAGCAGTTACAAACATCCGCCGCCGCGGCGTCGAGATTTACGACGTTGCGCCTGAAAGCCTCGGCGCGGAGATGGATCTCGAACGCGGAGACCGGATAATAAAGGTCAACGGCCGCGTGGTCCGCGACTACCTCGACTTCCGTTTTCAAACCGCGGGCGAGACTGATCTCGTCCTCGAAGTGCGCAAGAAGAGTGGCGACGATTGGGAGGTCGAGCTCGAGCGTGCTGAAGGTGAAGACTTCGGGCTGTCTTTTGAACAGATCGTGCCGCGGCAGTGTGCGAACGAATGTATCTTCTGTTTTTGTAACGGCAATCCTGCCGACGCGCGTCCGTCGCTATTTATAAAGGACGAAGACATTCGTCTCTCTTTCCTTTACGGCAACTACACCACGATGACTTCAATCACTGAAGACGAGATGCGTCGCATCGTGGAACAGCGACTGTCGCCTCAATACGTTTCAGTGCACGCGACGGATCTCGACGTGCGTGCTTACATGCTCGGCGTCGACAAACAACGCGCAGACATTTCGACGAAGCTCGCGCGCTTGCTCGATGCGGGTATCGAAGTGCATGCGCAAGTGGTGTTGTGTCCGGGGATCAACGACAAAAAAATATTGAGGAAGACGATCTTCGATCTCGCTGCCGAGTATCCGCGCATCACGAGCGTTGCGATCGTGCCGCTTGGTCTAACTCGTTACAACACGGACGCGCGTCTCGCGCGAGTCACGCCGGAGTTCTGTCGCGAAGTGATTGATCAAGTAAGTGAGATTCAGAACGAGCTACACGCGAAGCTCGGCGCCAACTTCGCACTCCTTGGTGATGAGATCTACTTACGCGCCGAGCGACGTATCCCTGCCCGATCGCATTACGGCGACTATCCACAAATCGAAGACGGCGTGGGCATGGTCCGATCGTTTGTAAATGAGTTTACAAAACTCATGCGACGACTCGAACGCGAGAGCTGGACCAGCAGTAAGCAAACATCGGGGACGATCTTTACCGGAACACTCTTCGCGCCCGTGTTGAAGAAAATGATCGACAAGTTCAATGCACGCTTCGGAACGAGACTGATCGTCGAGTCGCTCGAGAATAGCTACTTCGGTGGCGATGTTTCTGTTGCCGGTCTACTTACGGGCCAGGATCTTTTGCGCGCGCGCGAAAGAGTAGCAGGCGAGTTCGTTTGTATACCGAAGCAGATGCTGAAGAGTGATGATGCGATCATGCTGGATGGAATGAGCCTCCACGAAGTATCACGTGAACTGGGCCAACCTGTTCACGCGATCAACCTGCAAGACTTACCAGCACTGCTACAGTAGCATGCCCGATACTGCGAAGAAGATCCTCGACGTCGGTTGTGGTCAGAACAAGTTTGCGGGAGCAATCGGCATCGATGCGAATCGCTTGAGTCATGCTGATGTCATTCACGATCTCGGAACGTTTCCATACCCGTTTGCTGATAATGAGTTTGAAGAGATTATTTGTCGCCACGTGATCGAGCATGTGCCTGATGTGCTTGGCTTCATCAATGAGCTGCATCGCATCACAAAGCCTGGTGGCACATTAAAGATCGTTACTCCTCACTATTCGAATCCCGACTGGGCAACAGATCCAACACATCGCAATCACTTCAACAGTTATTCCTTCACTTGCTTTATTCCTTCACTCACGCCATTTCCGTTTTACACAACAGCAGAGTTGAAGCCTCTCGCAACGCACGTGAGTCTTGCGAATCTTTGGCGCGCATTCGGGCTGGAGCTTGTAGTTAATCTCGATCAACGTTGGCCGTCGATGCGCTTCACCAGGAAGTTCTGGGAGTTTTACCTCTCAACGATTTTTCGTGGGAAGGAGCTTCACTTCGAATTTGAGATAGTGAAGTCGTCCATTCTGACGGAGCCGGGAAGCACCAAAAAACCTCAGGACAACCACACCTAGAGACGAACCGCCGGAGCCGCGGTGCAAGTTATCGTATTCAGAACCTCCAATTTTCTCCGAAATTTTGGTTGCGCCGAGGCCGATAATTCGTACAATTACCCGCAAAATTGAATGCGGCGAAAAGGGCATGGTTTTTGCCGTGTGGACTATGCTCGCATGCACCCTCCGGTTCGGAGGATAATTAGAGCTTCCTCGCTCTAGTTGGGTTAACGAAAAATTTAGACAGACCAATACTTGATCGAGTCCTCGATCGATCTGAAGCGAAAATTGGAATTTCCCTTAGCGGCAGGTGCGGCGTCATCAAGGGAAAGGCTCTTAAAAGCAGGCGGTAAAACCACACTCGATATTTAATCCTGAGGAGGGAAAATGAGAAAGTTCACAACGATCTTGATAACGATGCTGGTCCTGGTGACTTGCCAGCTCGTTATTCAAGCCCAGAGTACGACCGGCTCCATCTCCGGTACTGTGACTGATCAAACCGGGGCAGTTGTGCCTGGCGCGAACGTCACCGTTAAGGGTGAAGCCGGACAGCAATATACGGCTGTCACCAAGGGTGACGGAGTATTTACGATCCCCGGTGTTCCCGCAGGTACCCCGACCTACACTGTGACGATCACTGCGCCGAGTTTTAAGACGGCTGTGATTCAGAACGTTAAGGTTGACATATCTACCCCGGCCACCGTTAACGCGCAACTCGAGCCAGGCAACATCAACGAGACAGTTGTTGTTGCTTCCGGCGCCGAAGTGCTGCAGACAGAAACGGCAACAGTAGGAACGACGATTACCGGTCGGCAGATCCTCGAGACGCCAATTCAATCACGTGATGCTCTCGATCTCATAACCACGTTGCCTGGCACAACAACCACGGGCGTGGTCCGAACGTCATCCATTAATGGTCTGCCGAAGAGCGCACTCACCATTCAGATCGATGGCGTGGACGTGCAGGATAACTTCCTAAAGTCGTCCGACGGATTCTTCACCTTCATTCGTCCTCGCATCGATGCGATTGACGAGGTGACAGTTTCAACGGCTACTCCAGGCGCCGAGAGTTCGGGTGACGGCGCGGTGGCGATCAAATTCCAAACGCGTCGCGGAACCGACGAATATCACGGCAGCGGCTTTTGGCAGCACCGCGATGAAGGCTTGAATGCAGCCAACTTCCAAAACAACTACCTTAAGGTTCCAAAGAGCAAGCTTCGCTTGAATCAATTCGGCGGCAGTTTTGGTGGTCCAATCCCGCTGCCGCATTTCGGCGAGGGTGGTCCAGCCGTTCACTCCGGCAAAGGCCGCGCGTATTTCTTCTTCAACTACGAGCGGTTCCATCTCAACGAAACTTCCCCTAACCGCCAACGACAAGTCTTGACGTCGGAAGCGCAGAACGGAATCTTCCGTTATGGAGCCGGTGGTAGCCAAACGGTCAACTTGTTCAACATCGCTGGAGCACAAGGTCTTGGTGTTACCACGATCGACCCGACCGTGAATAGCATGCTCAACACCATCCGCAGTGCCACAGCCGTACGAGGCTCGTTTGATCCTCTTGGCACCGGTGGTCTCTTCTTCAGACAACCGTTCAACTTCGCGAATGATGGCCAGCAGCGACGACGTTTCTTCGTCCTTCGCATGGATGGCAACATCACGAAGAACCACTCGATCGAAGGCGTCTTCAACGATCAGCCCTTCCGCTCGAACGTCGACTTCCTGAACAGCGTCGATCCGGCCTTCCCGAATCTCGCGAATGCGGGCACGCAGAATTCAGATCGACGCTCATTGTCCATCGGAATGAGATCCAGCTTCGGTAGTAGCGTAGTCAATGAATTCCGCTACTCACAGTTGGCTGGCTGGCTCGGTGGTGACTCGAGATTCGAGCTCATTGGCGGACCAGAGTTTTTCAGCAACCTGATGCAGGGATACAACATTTCACTCGCAGCCGCGGGCTTAACCAACCCGGGGATCAGGAATGCCTTCAGCGGACGCTCATCGCCCACGCGGGACTTCTCTGACAGCGTAACCTGGGTTAAAGGAACACACACCTTTGGCTTCGGCGGACAGCTTAAGAGGGTTGAGACGATTTCCGATTCGGTGGGCTTAGTAGCGCCGACACTCAACTTCGGGTTGGTGGCGACTGATAACGCCTTACTCGCTGCTTTCACACCCGCGACAGTTCCGGGCGCAACTGCTGCAGAGATTACTAATGCGCAGAATCTGTATGCTGTCCTGGCCGGGCGTGTGAGTGGTTTCAACTCTAATGCGATTCTCGGAGCTGATGGCAAATACCATTTCAACGGTTCGCGCCACTTCGAAATTGAGGAAAACACCAATGGTCTCTTTGTGCAGGATTCATGGCGCGCCAAATCGAATCTGACGCTGACTTATGGCATCAGATGGCAGCCTCAAACCGGTGCGAAGATGAATTCAGCCAACTTCGCGCTCCTGACCGATCCAAACATGGTATTTGACGTGTCGGGTCCGGGTAATCTGTTTAGTCCGGGAACCCTCACGGGTCAGGTGCCAAAAGTTCGCGTCAACGAGATTGGCGAAAAAGCATTTGCGGACGACATGAACAACTTCGCGCCGAGCGTGGGTGTTGTTTGGAGTCCTAATTTCACCTCCGGTTTTGCCAAAAAGGTCTTTGGCGGAGATGGCACCAGCGTGTTCAGAGGCGGTTTCTCGCGCGCATTTGTTCGCGAGGGTACGTTGATCGTCGAGAACAGCGTTGGACAAAATCCTGGTGGGTCGCTTTCCCTGCAACGGTCAATCGCTTTGCAAAACTTAAGCGTTGGCACGTTCTTTAGAACGCCGGGCAATCCCAATATAGTTGCGCCAGGATTCGCTGCGGATCCGATTTCTCCGCGAACCGTAACGGCTGCTGACGCTGCCCTGGGCTTCACTCCGAATTTCCATTCCGGTTTTGTTGATTCCTGGAGCGTTGGTTACCAGCGTCAGCTCGGTCGCGACACCGTGATCGAGTTCCGTTATGTTGGAAACCGTGGAAAGGATTTGCAGGTTCAGTACAACATCAACGAAGTCAATGCGATTGAGAACGGCTTTGGTTCTGAGTTTGCACTTGCCCAGCAAAACCTGCTGGCGAACATCGCGGCCGGTCGTGGCGCGAACTTCCGCTACGCTGGTCCGAATACTGGAACGAATCAGTTGCCAATTATGGTTTCGTACCTGGCAGCGGGTAATCCAAGTGCAAGCTCGACCGCAAGCTATGCCGGCGCGAACTTTGCCAATACGACACTCGTCAACTTCCTCGCGGCTTCCAATCCGAACGTGATTGGTTTCGCCACGAACCTGGCGAACAACCAACGTGCGAACGGCGCTGCCGCCGGTCGGCCGGTCAACTTCTTCCACAACTGCCCAACCACACTCGGTTTCTGCTTCCAGTTTGACAACACCGAGAAGAGCTGGTTTGACGCAGGCGTGATTGAAGTTCGTCGCAGAATGTCAGCTGGTCTCCGCTTCCAGGCGAGCTATCAGTATGGCAAGTCGTTTACCAATGCGTATGCCTCCGCTAACACCACCTTCTTCGGTCTCGGTGCGGGCGACCAGAGCAACGCAGCGAACAACGCACTGCGCAACCGTGGTTTGGACAAGTCGTTCTCGCAGATCGACTTGAGACATGCCTTCAAGTTTGACGCAACCTATGATTTGCCGTTCGGCAATGGTCGCAAGTACCTGGCGTCGTCAAACTGGCTGGCGGACTTCGTCCTGGGCGGATGGACGCTCACGCCGACAGTTCGTTGGCAGAGTGGCTCACCCATCCTGATGGAGAACGTACAGCTTGTAGGTATGACAGCCGAGGAGTTGCAGAATTCGATTGGTACGTACTTCAACACCACCGTTACTCAGCCTAATGGCGCAACCTCGGTTGCGAATGTAACCTACCTGCCCTCAGACATTATCGACAACACCATCCGGGCTTTCACGACCACCGGCAGCACCGTTAGCGGTTATAACGCTAACCAGGCGCCGACTGGACGTTTCATCGCTCCGGCGGGATTCGGTAATTGTCAGGCGAGAACAGCAGGTGAGTGCGGTTACCGTAAACTCGTTATCTTTGGACCGAAGTTCTTCAAGATCGATTCGGCCATTGGCAAGCGCTTCAAGATTAACGAGCGAGCGAACGTTGAATTCCGAATGACGATGTTTGATGTGCTCAATCACACCAATTGGCGTCTGGGCGGCTGGACCGGCAACGTGAATAACATCACGGCCTTCACCGGTCAGTTCGGCCAGATGTTGAACGGCTGGGCGTATCAGGATCCGAACGGATCGAACGATCCGGGCGGCCGTATCACGGATTTCATGGTCCGTATCAACTTCTAACCGCAAGGTTAGTTTTCAAGAAGGCGTTGCCAAGCAAATTGGCAACGCCTTTTTTGCAAGTTCTTTATCCACAGATTACACAGATTCACAATATCGGCGTAATCTGTGGATAGAGAATCTGAAAAATTCAAGCCGGAGGAGCGTGTGTCATGGTCTCACAAGCAGGCACTTTGACGCGGCGTCTATTTTTCGTGGGGGCGATCCTTGTCTGGTCCGCAGCCATCGCGATCGGCCAGATCGCCGGCGGTCTAACGGAAACCACCAACACGCGCCTCGGTGGAAACAATTACATCGCCGGCACGGTCTATGCGCCCAATGGTGTGCCTATCAACACGCGCATGAGAATCAAGCTGACTTCACCGGAGTGGGGCGACATTCTCGCCACGACCGACGAAAGTGGCAGGTTTGTTTTTAGCCAGGTTGGATCGGGTGTGTACACGATCGTTATCGATCGCGAAAAGGAATACGAACCGGTTTCGCACGAAGTCAATATCACCAGGGCTCGTAGCACGGTGCCGGAAACTTATTTCGTGACGATCCGTTTGCGCGCCATCGAAGAGAAAAAGCCCAGGCCCGGAGTGGTCAACGCCGCCAATGCGGGAGTTCCAAAGGCCGCATTGGACCACTACGAAAACGCAGCGAAACTGGCGCGCGACAAAGACTACAGAGGAGCCATCAAAGAATTAAAGCTCGCCGTCTCCGAATATCCACAGTTCGTCAACGCTCACAATCAGATCGGCAACCTTTATCTCCGGCTCAATGAGCTTGAGAACGCGGAGTCGGCATTCAAAGCAGCGCTCAAAATTAACCCCGAAGCCTTTGAGCCGTTGCTCAACCGCGGGGTCGCACTTTACCGCCTCGGAAAGTTCAAGGATGCCGAAACGAGTCTGCGCGCCACATTGAAGCTCAAGCCCGATACTGCTGTCTCACATTACTATCTCGGCCGCACGCTTAATAAACTGGGTCGCAATGAAGAGGCTGAAACTGCTCTTCTGACGTGTCTGAAGATGAGTCCGGACGACTTCAGGGAAGCGCATCGCGTGCTCGCCGCTATTTACCTCGACCGCGGCGCCCTCGGGCGCGTGGTTGACGAGCTGGAAACGTATCTGAAAGTTGTTCCCACTGCTCCCGATGCCGACAACCTGCGAAAAGTGCTCGAACAAAGTAAACGCGCCCTCGGTCGTGAGTAGTTCATCCACAGATTACACAGATGCCCGTAAAAAAATCTGTGTAATCTGTGGATGTTCATCGTGGTAATCTACGAGGGTGTCTTCATCAGTCACGACTCAACTTCCTCTCGCGCCTCTCGGCGCAGGCGATCTGATCGATCGAGCAGTCAGACTGTATCGCCGCCATCTGTTTGTCTTGATCAGAACTGCTGCGCCACCGGTAATAATCGTTGCGGCCGGTTGGGTGATCTTTTCGATCAGTATCCGGCAGATTTTCCGCACTTTCGAAACCGGCGACCTCCTCTTGAACATCTTTCTCTTACTGGTCGCGATCGTCATCATGGTGACCGGGTATCTTTTTATGCTGGTCGTAATGGGCGGCGCCACGCGCACTCTGGTCGCGCATCTGCTGCGCAACGATCCCGTCACCGCGCGCGCCACTTACAACGCAGTGCGCGCCAGATTCTGGGGACTCGTCGGTGCGTCTCTGATCATGCTGTTTTGGATCTTTGCTGCTGTGTTTGTTTCTTCTTCCGGCGGCCAAATGATTGGATTCCTCACGTTCCTCATTGCGGGTGGCTTATCACTGATCGCACCTGGTTGGCTGTCGGGAATCGTGATATTCGTGGGCATGCTGTTGACGACCGCGGTGTCGCTCTGGCTCTTTTTCGTGATTGTCGGGCGAATCGTCTATGTCCCGCAGGTGATGCTGGTGGAAGGCAGGGGAGTGTTTGACGCGGTGAGCCGAAGTTTCTCACTCGCGAGCGGCAATGTTCGCCGGCTGATGGCAATGACGCTGTTTACGACTTTCGGCATCATGTCAGCGATGTTACTTCTATTCGTCATTATCGGATTCGTCGGCGCGGCAAGCGGCATCAACATGCGAGATTCTACCGAGTGGCCCGTCTGGTACGCTGTGCTCTACAGCACTCTTGGACCATTGAGCTCGATCCTCCTGACGCCGGTTTGGATGCTGGGCCTGTCGCTACTGTATGTTGACGAGCGCGTCAGGCATGAAGGCTACGACATTGAGTTAATGGCGTCGCAACAACTCGGCGAGCTGCCCGATGTGAACGTCATCTCACCTTTAGGAACGGCGCTCCACTCGATGGAACGTAAACAGCCACCACCAATGCCGAGATCGTCGGGCCACGTCTTGAATATCAACGGTTAATGTCTCAGTTTTCAACAACACGTTATCGCTACAGCCTCGCTGCTGTATTTGGTGTGTTGTTTCTTTTTCTGGTTCCCGCGGGGGTCAACGCTATTCCGATCGCCGACTACCATCTCAACCTGAAAAATGCGATCGCGACTCTGGGTGAGTTGAGCCAGGCTGGAGACAACTTCGACAGCGAGTTACCCGGCGCAGTCGAGACTATTCGTGAAAAATTGCCCAGGCGCCAGACGGTCGAGTTTGAAGGACAGGTTTGCAACGTCGATAACTCCTGGCTGCACAAGGATCTCGACGAGCTTGCGGAAGCGGATGATCCTGAGCCAAGGCTGGCCCACATAATCTGGACTCTGCAAGCGATCGAAACGAGAGTTGCTGAGCGTGCGAACCCCGGCGACCTTTCAGCGGAGAACAAGGAGTGGGCTAAGACACGGTTGGAGAGCATTCTCGCGAGACCGGACTATGCTGCCGATCCACAGGGTTCAAACGCATTCGTCCGAGTGATGCGGGACTTTTTCCGTTGGCTGGCCAAGTATTTTCCAACGCCTCGTTTAGGCAGGGGAGGCCGGATTAATTGGATTACTCGGATCGCGCAGATCCTCGTCATCGGTCTTGCGGTAGTAGTGTTACTGTACGTCCTCAAAACTCTGTATGTGTGGTTTTCAGGACGCTCACGAAAACCCAAAACGAGCAAAAAAGGTGAGGCGCGTATCGTCTTAGGTGAGCGACTCGAGCCCGAGGCGACGGCAACTGATCTGCTCTCTGAAGCTGAGGCGCTGGCTCGCCACGGCGACCTGCGCGCAGCTATCCGCAAAGCTTACATCGCATTGCTGGTCGAATTAGGCGACCGCAAACTGATCAGCCTCGCGCATCACAAAACTAATCGCGACTACTTGAACTCGCTCCGTAGTGTTCCCCAACTTCATTCGCGCATGCGCGGGCTCACCGACACCTTCGAACGCCACTGGTACGGTTTCGCGAGCGCCACTCCAAACGACTGGCTGGACTTTCGCGCGAGTTATATAGCAACCTTGCAAACTGACACTAGCAACTGAAACAACCAGCAATGCGCCAGCGACTCACCATCATTCTCACCTTCGCAGTTATCATCGGCATACTCGCCCTCGTTAGCAGCATCAGGTTTGTGAAGAAGGAAAAACAACAGGACTTTGAGTTCGCGCCAAATCGTTCCACCTATCACTCTGGTCCAACAGGTGTGCGCGCGTTTTACGACTTCCTGCACGAGTCAGGCTACAAGGTGGTTCGCTGGCGAGACGCGCCGCAAAGACTCCTGACTGACTCCGGCAAGTCGATCAAAACGTTCGTAGTCGTGGGCCAGATAAAAACGCAGTTCACTGGCGCGGAGTGGGAGGCACTAACAAAGTGGATTGCCGCCGGAGGTTGTTACGTCGTTATCGATCGCAATCCGCTAAATGAAGAGAAAGAGAAGGCAAGCAAAACCAGTTGGGACATTATCGCGCGACCGTTTGACTTCCCGTCAGTCGACGTCAACCCGGCTAATGTCAACCAGATGACCGATAAAGTAGTTGCACTTCAACCCGTGCAGCCGACAGTTTTTACCCACAACATTCAATCCGTTTTGCCTTCTCGTTTTGCGGCGCGAATGACTGTCGTACCTCCGGCGGAAATTCAGCAACAAGAAGACGATGAGCCACCTTCCGCAGAGACAACCGAGAACTCGCCGGCCCCTGTCGTACACATAGCTGACGATAAAGGAGCGTTGCTGATCGACTACGCTTACGGGGCAGGCAGGATCGTCCTTCTCAGCGATCCTTATATCGTCTCGAATGGCGGCATCAAGCTAAACGATAACCTTCAGCTCGCCCTCAATATTGTTACCGCACGCGACGGGCTGATTGCCTTCGACGAGTTTCACCAGGGCAAAGGACCGGTTCAAAACAGTTTCGCCGGCTACTTTGCGGGCACGCCAGTGCTTTTGATCGCGGGTCAAGTGGGCCTGATCGTGCTGTTGGTGCTATGGACAAAAGGATACCGGTTTGGACGGCCACTGCCGTTGCCGCAAGTCGATCGTCGTTCGAGTCTGGAGTTCGTTGCGTCGATGGCGGAGCTGCAACAACGTGCGCGCGCATTCGATCTGGCAATCGAAAACATCTACACGCGTATGCGCCGCGTGCTTGCTCGACATGCGGGTGTTGATTACAACAGCTCGCGATCCGAGATCGCATCACGCATCGCTGCGCGCGGGACAATCGACGCGAACCGGTTGGAAACACTGATGCGCGAGTGTGAAGAGGTCATCAATGGCCGCCCGTGTACCTGGCGGGAATCGATCGACCTGGTGCGGCGTCTGCGCGAAGTCGAAAGAGATCTCGGCTTGCGTATGCGTCAAAGAGAAGAAAGACAAGCAGCAGAAAACATTTAATCTTGTGCTATTCTAACTAACCACTGATGCCTGAGACCGTCGCCTCCACTGTCGAACACATCCGCACTGAACTTCGGAAAGTAATCGTCGGACAAGACGATGCGATCGAACATATCCTGATCGCGTTGCTGGCGGAAGGACACGCGCTCGTCGAGGGTGTGCCCGGCACGGCGAAAACACTGACAGTCAAAACCCTGGCGCGAATCATCAACGCCAGTTTCAGTCGTATTCAGTTCACCCCGGACCTGATGCCTTCGGACATCACCGGCACGAACGTCTTCAACATAGCCAACTCGACGTTTAGCTTGCGGTGTGGGCCAGTATTCACTGACATCCTGCTGGCTGACGAGATCAACCGCACGCCGCCAAAAACTCAGGCCGCGCTGTTGGAAGCGATGGAAGAGCGACAGGTAACGATCGACGGTGATGCTCACAAGTTATCGCCAATCTTTACAGTCCTCGCGACGGAAAATCCGATCGAGTATGAAGGAACGTATCCACTGCCCGAGGCGCAGCTCGATCGTTTCCAGCTCAAGATCATCCTGACTTACCCAAGCGCGGAGCACGAGCTTGAAGTAGTGTCGCGCTGGAATGATGGATTCAATTCGAGACGCCTCGATCAGGTGGACATACAGCCGCTTCCCGATCCTGATGCGATCCTTCACTGCCGCGCTGAAGTTGCGCGCGCGCGGATGGAGCCGGGCGTTCAGCAGTACGCAGTGGATCTCGTGCGGCGAACGCGCGCGCATCCCTTCATTCATTACGGCGCGAGCCCGCGTGCGTCAGTCGCGTTGTTACTCTGCTCGAAAGCACTGGCGGCGATTCGTGGTCGCGAGTTCGTAACCCCTGACGACGTGCGCGACGTCGCGCTTCCAGTACTTCGTCATCGCTTAACCCTGCATGCCGAAGCCGAGCTCGACGGTGTCACCACTGATTCAGTAATTACAGACATCTTGAAGGCCGTCGAAGTCCCGCGATAAAAATCCGCGTTTATCGCGGCTAAAATACCGTGCGTTTTGTATTCACGAAACTCTTCTACTTCCTGCTCGCGCTCGCTCTCATCCCTCTTCTCTTATCGTGGGACTGGCCGTGGCTGCGCTGGATCGCGCTCCTCTATAACGCCGGGCTTTTCATTGCCGTGCTGCTTGAGTCGAGATTCTGCCGGCTTCCTAAGGCCCTGATGATCTCGCGCGAGTTTGGCAGCCGCTTCGCAATGGGCGCCGAAACCGAAGTTCGCATTCACATCCAAAACGCATCCACTAAACCAGTATCGTTGATGCTGAAAGACGAGTATCCGCCGCAGATGAGTTTGTACGGTCTGCGAGAAGGCCAGGTTAACGTTGATGCACAGAGCACGGCGACGCTCGTTTACGCAGTCAAGCCACCGAAGCGCGGTCGTTTTGAATTTGGCCAAACTGCGTTGCGCTTCAAATCGAGATCAAAACTGATCTGGTGTCAAACAAAAGTCGTCGAGCCGATGACGGTGAAGGTTTATCCCAACATGCGTCGCGCTCGGGAAGCAGAGTTGAAAGCACTCGGCGCGCGGTCAGTTGTTTCTTCACATCGGAAGACTTCGTGGCGCGGCGAAGGCCGTGAATTTGAATCGATGCGCGATTACGTGCGCGGCGACGAGCTGCGTCACATCTCGTGGACAGCAACCGCACGACGTGGAAAACTCACGACGCGGCAGTACCAGATCGAACGCGATCAAACGATTCTGATCGCGCTCGATGCCGGACGATTGATGACGGCGCGTATTGAACAGGAAACAAAACTCGATTCCGCGGTACACGCTACGCTCGCGTTGTTTTCAGCGGCGGCACGCGCGGGCGACAACGCCGGACTGGTCGTGTTTGGACGCGGGATCAAAAGCTACCTGCCGCCGGGTCGCGGACGCGATCACATCGAATCCGCACTCGAGGCGCTGCACGCAGTCGAACCCGAGATGATTGAACCGTCGTACCCGCACGCGTTTCAGTTTATCGCGGCGAACAGCAAGCGGCGCTCGCTCGTCGTTTTGTTGACTGATTTAGTTGATGAAGAGGGATCGAAGGAGTTACTTAATTCGCTGCACATCCTGCGGCCGCGACATCTGCCGCTCGTGGTGACGATCGCAGATAGGGATTTGAAGGCTGTTGTCCGGCAGATGCCTTCATCGGTCAAGGATGTGTTTACACAGTCCGTAGCCGAAGAGATTATTCATCATCGAGAAGCTGCGCTGCGGAAGGTTGAATCCATCGGCGGACTCGCGCTCGATGTCACGGCTGCTGCCCTTGCCCCGGCCTTACTCGAAACTTATCTGCGGGTCAAAGAGCGAGGTCTGTTGTAGCCACAAAAAGGCACAAAAAGCACAAAATTAAGAACAGCCGGGCACGCACCTGAACTTTTCTTTTTTGTGCTTTTTGTGCTTTTTGTGCCTAATCTCGCCCGACAAACAGCAAATAGGAAAACATCGCCACTCCCGTAATCGCCCCAATCCCGTATTTAATTCTCGGATCGATCGGCGTGGGCGAGATGAAGCCCTCAATCGTTCCCGCGACCACAAGAAAAAGCGCCACGCCAATCATCAACCGCACAGCCTCCATCCCGCGCGTCTTCAGCGCATCGGCGCGCGTCAGATTACCGGGCATGATCATCGCACTGCCGATCAGCAACCCGGCGCCGCCCGCGATGAAAATACACGACAATTCAACGACGCCGTGGCCCACCATGAACGTCACGAGCTCATTTCCGTAGCCCGCGCGGTAAGTCAGCGCTACCACTGAAGCGATCGTGGCGCCGTTGGCAGCGAGATACAAAAGCGTGCCGATGCCGAAAGTCGCGCCATACGCGAAGGTGTAGATCGTGACCATGATGTTGTTGGTCATGATATAACTCGCGCCTGCCTGGTTTGCCTCGTTGAGTTGTTCCCACCAGCGCGTGTGGGTTTCGATGTTCATCTCGCGCCATTGCGGCGAGACACCCAGCACCTCTGAAAAGTCGGGATCGTAACGCGTACCCACAAAACCAATGATTGAAAAGACCATGAAGACGGCGAACGACAGGAACGTGTAGCGCCACGTGCGACGAAACGTTCGCGGCAGCTCGCGCGTGAAGAACAGGCGAATGCGCTTGCCGCCCTGTGCGTCAGCGCGATAGATGCGACCATGCGCGCGGATGACGAGACTGTTGAGGTAATTGACCAAACGCGGATCGCGCGACTCGGCCCGCGCGATCGCGAGATCCGAAGCCGTGCGGCGGTAGATGCGGCCCAGCTCGCGGACCTCTTCACGCCCCAAACGTTTTAACGATGAGGCGTCAAGCAGCTTGAGCAAGTCTTCGAGCCGTTGCCACGCATTTTTTCGTTGTTTGACGAATCGGTCCTGAGGCACAACAAACAAGATACAAGCATCAGGTGAATCCTGTAAATCCTGTTATCCTGTCTCAATGACTTCTGGCGCACTGGTAGAATGCGTGCCCAACTTCAGCGAGGGCAGACGACCCGAGATTGTTCGGCAGATCGCTGACTCCATTACCACCATCGAATCAGCGTGTGTTCTCGATACGCACATCGATCCCGATCACAATCGCTCGGTTATCACTTTCGTTGCGCCACCGGAAGCGGTTGTCAGGGCTGCCGTCAACGCCGTCAGGCGAGCTTCAGATCTGATCGATATGCGCACACATCATGGCGAGCACCCGCGACTCGGCGCGACCGACGTGTTGCCGTTTGTTCCCGTGCATCGTGTGACGATGGACGACTGCGTTCGAATCGCGCACGAAGCCGGCAGGTTCATCGCGCGCGATCTGTCGATACCCGTTTACTTTTATGAGCGTGCGGCGCTGCGAGAGGAGCGAGTGAATCTCGAAGACGTTCGTCGCGGCGCTTTGGAATTACTGCGCGCGCAAATAACCACGCATCCCGACCGCGCGCCGGACGTTGGGCCGAGGCAGGTACACGAATCGGCGGGCGCGATTGCCGTCGGCGCACGTCCATTCCTGATCGCGTTCAACGTCGTTCTTCGCACCGACGACATTGCCATTGCACGCCAGATCGCGCGCACGATCAGGGCGCGTAACGGTGGTTTGCCGTTCGTCAAAGCTCTCGGCCTTCGCCTGCACACGCGCGGCCTGGTCCAGGTTTCGATGAATTTGGTTAATTACGAGGTAACCGGAATGACAGCGGTGTATGACGTGATCCACCGCGAAGCCGAACGCCTCGGCGCCGAGATCGACAGCACGGAGATCGTGGGCCTCGTCCCCCGCGCCGCCATGGATCCCACGGCTCCATTCTTCTCCGAATCCAAAATCCTCGAACACCAGATCGAGCAGTGTAAATCCGTGTAATCCGTGGCTAAGATCCCAGCTTAATAATCACGCGCCGCGACTTCTTATCAAGCCCCTCTTTTTCTTCTGCACTCAACCCCCGCTGCACTTTGAACCCGATCTTCCGGATCTGAAAGTTATCCCAGTCACCAATGTGCTCTTCATCGAGCTCAAAGATCATCGGGCTGCGTGCGAGCTTCCGCAGCGTCGCCGCCGCAGTGCGATATCCCTTGCGCGTACGGATCTTCTCTTCTTCCTTGAGGGCAAGTGTCAAGAGCTCCGGATCAGTAGATCGAAAGCCGAGCTTACGATAAAACCAGAACGCGCCTGACTCAATCCCTTCCTCGTTTTCAAACCCGATTTGATACGGATCGAGCGAGAACGCTGTGACCCCGGCGAAGTGATGCATCACGTTAAGCACGCGCGCATAGAGCCACGCCGTTTCACCATCACGAAACGTGTAATACAAATTAAAACCGCTTTCCATGCGCTCGAACAGCGAGAGCCCTTCGAAGTATCCGATGGCAACGCCGTTCTTGTAGATCATCACGGCATGATAGCTGCGCAACGGAAGACGCTTCTCTGGTGACAGCGCAATGATGAAGAGCTCGACACCACGACCCAACTCAACGCGGTAAACATTTTTGGGATCGCCGTGCGTGAAACCGTAAAGCTCGCGATAACGAATCGTCGAGGCGTCGCGGGCCATGTCGAGCGCCTTCTCGCCTTGCTCGGGTGACAACTTTTGCAGCTCAGGTGAAGGCTGTGCGAGCTCTTTCCGCAGATCGATCTCGCGACGTCGAATCAAAGGACCGTGATGATAGAAACACCTGCTTCCGGATAGGCGCATGCCGGTGCGCGACAGGTTGAAGCTGGGCGTCCAACGCACGTAGAGCTGTTGTGAATCGTAGAGCTCCGCGCGTTCGTTCTCGGGCTTTGGTAGCTTGTCGAACTGCTCCATCAGCCAAGCCAGCTCTGAACGACGCCCGCGCGCGGCCGCCAGCCATTCGCGATAAGGAACATTGGCTTCGACAAACGCGTCCTCCTCGAGTAGCGGCATGAAGCGCGGCCACGTCGCAGCAAGCTGGTTCTCGCTTTCAAACCATTCCCAGTAAATCTCAAGCTGTGATGGATATCGGTGCAGCAGCCGGCGGACGAGGTAGAAGCTGAACGTGTCAGTAACCGAAGTTCCGGCAATGCCTGACACCTCCGGATGCTCTAATGGTGCGAGATCGATCTCCTGCTGTTCCAAAAAAGAAACCCGGTTCGCGAAACCGCGTAGCTCGCGTTCGACAGCACGCACCATCGAAGCGTTATGAGGGTACGCGCGCACGAAGAGAAGAAGCTCGTGATAACGAACGAGCAAATCAGTGTCTGTAATTCTTTTGCCTGAGAGTTGTGTGAGTAGACGTTCGACTCGGTGAGCGCTCGCTGGAGTGAATTCGGTTTTCAGCTCGTCGAGTTGGTCCAGCAGGCTTGAAGTGTTGTCACGCGGCACGATTCGTTATGCTCGTCGAATAAACTTCGCTGCGATCCAACCCACCAGTACGAGCACTGATAGGATGAGCCAGTTGTAGCGCTCGCCGTAAGTTACACCCGGAAAGTGGTTGCTGATCATGATGAACACGACCGGCACCGCCATGAACGTGTTTTGCTTCGAACGCAACTTCGCGCGCGCCGAGAGTCGCTCGTCCGGTTTACGCCCTTCTTTCAGCGCGGCGATCATTTTCTTCTGCGACGGCAGTATGTGCATCCAAACATTCGCGGCCATGATCGTGCCGAAGATCGCGCCGAGATGAATGTAAGCCGCGCGTCCGCTGAAAAAACTCGTCAGCAGATAAGACACAAAAACGATGAGCACGTAAGCGATCGCGGCAAAAAGTTTTTCATGACGGCCCAACGGCGACGCCATCATCACGTCGTAAATTAATCCACACGCGACAATGAAACCGATTCCGAGTGCGACAGCCGCGCCGACACTGATGTCATTCACGTCACGGTCAACGAGCGCGCCGCCGCCGAGATAGTAAACCAGGACCAGTAGCGCGAAACCGCTCAGCCACGTGATGCCGGCCTCCCAGCGAAACCAGTGCAAGGTGCGTGAAACGAGATCGGGAATCTTTCGTCTCTCGACGACGTAAAAGCCACCGCTATGGACCATCCACACCTGCGCGTCATTGCCGGTGTTCAGCGCTGCTTTTTCTTCTTCAGTGAGTCGCGCATCGAGCCACGTGAAGTAGTAAGTCGTGCCGACCCACATGATGCCGGCAAACACGTGTATCCATCGAAATAGCAGGTTAAGCCATTCACTTAGCGTAGGGTCGAGGATGATCATATTGGGCGGTCCGCTTTAGCTCCCGCGATAGGTGGAGTAGCCGTACGGACTAATGAGCAGCGGAACGTGATAGTGCTGAGAGCCATCGTCGACGTTGAAAACGACCGTCACCTGAGGATAGAAACAGGAGACGCTGAGCGACGAGAAGTAGGGTTCAGTATCAAAAACCAGCCGGTAAGTGCCGTTTGACACGGGCCGATCGACGAGAAAGAACGGTTTCACACGCCCGTCAGTGTCAGTCCACGCATGGCTCAACTCGGTCCAACTCTCGTCAGTGTTCTGCATTTCGAGCGATACCGCGACGCCGCTGGCGGGTGTTCCCCTGGACGTGTCGAGTATATGCGTAGAGATGGTGCTCATGTTCGGGATGCAGTTTACCAAAGATAAAGGCGATGAATTACGAAATTGTAGGGGCGGCCCCCAGTGGCCGCCCGTTACGGTTGCTCCTGTAGCAATTTCTTCAGCCGCAACTCGGTGATTTTGCCTTGTTCGGCGGCGGCGATGGGGAGTTCGGCCTCAGTGTCGTGCTGGAGTCTTTCGCGCAGGGCGGAAAGCATCTCGTCAGAAGTTTTGCCGGTGGCGCAAATGATGAAAATGAAACCGAATTTCTGCTCGTAATCCTCGTTTAGTGCCGCCAGCGAATCGACCGTGTCCTGAGCTGCGTTGGCGACGCCGGATTGCTCCTGGCCGGACCATTGCTGCGATTGCGCGGAGATTTTGTCGGCCGCTTTCTTCTCGCCGATCCTGGGATGACTGCGAAATGCTTCAAGCCAGTCGCTTCGATCGAGTGAACACCAGATATCGTGGGCTCTTGCGAGTAGTGTTGGAAGAGTCGCATAGGGGCGGCCGGTTGCCATCTCATTTGCCCAGCGTTTTGAGCCGCAACACTGGAGTAACTCTTTCGCTGCTTCGTCAGCAGTGAGTGAGTTTAGCCATGCGAGACGCGCGTGCATGTTTAGTCAGCCAGTGTGCCGTAGACTCTTAAACGGCTCACGCCGCCGTCGGGGAAGATGCTGAATCGAAGATGTGAGGCGACGCCCGTGTCGTCGAGCTCCTGATCGAAGTAGTGGCGTGTGTGTGCTTGCAGCTTTGTGCGTGAGAGCACGGTTGACCACGGTGTTGAGAGATCTGTTAGTTGTTCGGTTGTTGCGGTCGGCAAGTTGCAGGCTTCGAGCGAGCAGCTCTCGGGGAAGTTGCCTTTGAAGTGTGAGGTGTCGACTTCGATGCGGTGGATCTGGCCCGGGCGGCCGAGTTTGATGATGGCCCAATCGTGACCTGGACCACGCCGTCGTTTTGTTTCCCAGCCGTCGCTCATGTTTGCCGCGCGGCCGGGCATGATCAGGTTGTGGCGGTGACCAAAGAACATGTCGCTGCAGGAGAGTACGAGGCCTCCGTTTTCGACTGCCGCGAGATCGATGTAGCCGCCGCGTTTTAGTTGTTCCCAATCGGGCACGACTTCGCCATAGACGCGCAACCGCGCGACGCCACCGTCCGGATAGATTTTAAAACGAAGATGTGTGATGCGTTCGTTGTACTGGATCGCAAATGGAATTTGAGAGTCGCCACTAAGTGGCATTTGCGGAAGCAGCGGAACCCACGTCACTGCCTCGCTCGTTAACTCTTGTTCGGTTGGCAGGCTCGTAAAGACTGCGCCCTCGAGCGAGCAATGTTCGGGATAGTTGCCACGAAAGAAACTCGTATCGACCACGACGCCGCGAAGAATCCCTGGCAAACCGAGCCGGATGATGCACCAATCAAACCCAGGACTGCGTCTCCGCCTGCTCTCCCACCCGTCCATCCACTTCCCACGATCGGTAAACTTGCCCTCAATAAAAACAGGCGCAGTGGCCCTGAGCAAATTCTCCTTGGGCGCAAAAAAATCATCATTCGCCACGAGCACCGCCCCACCCACGCGCTCAGAAGCAAGATCGATTAGTTCAGTAAAATCCATTTTTAGCCACAAAAAGGCACAAAAAGCACAAAAAAGATGATTGATGTTAACTTAGAATCAATTTCTTAATCTGTAATCGTGGTCCACCGAAGTTGATCAATAGCCCATGCTCAAGTCGCGATGCGCGGAGATAACCGAGTAATTGAGCCAGGTGCTCATCGACAATATTTCGGGCTCCTTTGATCTCGCATATTAATCGAGATTCGATTAATAAATCAGCCTTAAGATGCCCTATGACTGTGCCGTCTTCGTCATAAACCAGGATGTCGGGTTGTTGCTCAACGCTTATGCCCTGTTTCCTCAACCGGTGTACAAGTGCGTTTTCGTAAATCTGCTCGCGATGCCCGTGCCGCAAATAGCTGTGAATCTGAAAGCTTGTTTCACGGACTAAATCACAAAGCGCAAAGATATCTGTCATGTGAGGATCGGTATTCATGTGAGGTGCCTTTCGGTTTTATTTGTGCTTTTTGTGCCTTTTTGCGGCTATTTTAACAGCAAGTGGCCCATGGGCGCATCAATGAATTTGTCGCCATCGTATATCTTGCGCCCACGGAGAAAGGTCTGTTGCACGACGCCGCTCAGAACCTCACCAGCGTAGGGGGTGATTTTGTGGCGGTGCTGGAGGGTTGAGGGGGTGACAGTGAATTGTAAGTCCGGGTTCCAGATGACGAGGTCGGCGTCTTGTCCGATGGCGATTGAGCCTTTTCGTGGCTCGAAGGAGACTTGCCGAGCCGGATTCGCACAAAGCCAGCGTGTTAGATCAAGTAATGAGAAGCCACGGCGGCGCGCCTCGGTCCAAACGACCGGCAAACGGAGTTGTAGTGACGCGATACCGCCCCACGCTTTCATGAAGTCGCCACTCTCGCGCAGCTTCATCTCGCCCGGACACGGCGAGTGGTCAGACACGATCAAACCGATCGTCCGATCTTTCAATCCATCCCAAAGCTCCTCACGATTGTCGCGCTCGCGAATTGGTGGACAACACTTAAACTCCGTCGCACCCGCAGGCACCTCTTCCGCGGCGAAGTGAAGATAGTGTGGACACGTCTCCGCAGTGATCTTCACACCCGCGGCCTGAGCGCGGCGCAACAACGGGATCGCATCCGCTGACGAAAGGTGAACAATGTGTGCTCTCGTGTCGAACTCACGACTCAAACGAATTATCAACTCGACCGCTTCATTCTCAGCAGCACGCGGCCGCGAATCGAGAAAACTCTGATAATCCGCGCGGCCAACATCATGGGCACCATCCGTAATCGGCCCCGGCAACTCCGCATGAACAATCAACAAAGCGCCGAGCCGCGTAAGCTCCGGCATCGCCTCACGCAAATTCGCCTCAGTCACATACTCAAACTCATCGACACCCGAAGGCACAAGGAAACACTTAAATCCAACCACTCCTGCTGCAAACATCGGCGCCAGCTCGGCAGTATTCCCAGGCACCACACCACCCCAAAATCCAACGTCGACAAAACACTCATGACGCGCCGTCTCCAATTTGGTTTTGAAGCCCGCGAGCGTCGTCGTCGGAGGCACGGAATTGAGCGGCATATCGACAACAGTCGTGACACCACCCGCCGCCGCAGCAAGCGTCGCACTACGAAACCCTTCCCACTCGGTGCGTCCGGGCGCGTTGATGTGAACGTGCGTGTCAACCAGCCCCGGCATCACTATCGACTCACCTGCATCAACAACTTCGCAACCAGCAACCACATCGTCGTAATCACCCACAAAAACAATTCGCTCCTCGCGGATGTGAACCGAACGAGGAGCAATTGTTTGAGGCAGCACCACTCGCTGCCCGCGAATGATTAGATCCGGACGCGGCATGTCGCTCAGTTGAATACTGGCGGTGGCGGCGGCATATTCGAGAACCCAACGCCCTCATCGAGGCCAAACACCTGCTCGTAAGCCTTCGCAATCGCGGCGTAGCCGATGGGCATTACCAGAAATGCCCCGACGTAACACGCCAGGACGCCGACCGTAGTCATCAGCGACGTAAGCAGTACCATTCCCAAAAGTCGCCAGAAGTTTGAAAGTGCCGCTCTGAAGCTCAACTTGATCGCATCAATGGCTGAAAGTTTTCGATCGACGATCAATGGATAGACAAAGATAAACCCGATGGAAATGATGATGATGATCGCAACCACCACGAGCCAGAAGAGGCCGAACCCCGCCATCACTCCGAAAAGCGCCGCCGGGTTAGGTTCACCGCCGCCCTGGGAGGAGGCTGCGATCCCAACAAACATAAAAACGTAGAAAAGAATGTATGCAGGAATCACGATCACAATAACCGGAATGGTGTGCAGCACCGCTGCGATCACACTCTGTCCAAAGTAATCGAATCCTTTGAACAGCGTGCCGAATTCGATCGGCTCACCCCGGCGAGTCTTGAAAAACGCCAGGTTGAGGCCACACATCATTGGGCCCATTAGCACGATCGGCACAGCGCCTCCGATGATGACTCCGACGAGAGTCATGCCGACAAATAACCAGTACTGGTTTTTAATAATCTCCCAACCGCCTTTAATACACGCCACGGGCTCTACTACATTGCGCCGAAAGGGGATCTCTGGTGTCATTTTTGTTTTTCCTGGGGAACGGGATTTAAGAACGTGATTGCATTTGCCCGCTAAGGACCCGGCTGCCTGAAGTCGGGTTTCGGTCGCAGGATCTCAGGTCCACGCCGGTTAGGGTTTCTGAGCCCACTGTCGCCGCGATTTATCGTGGTGCCTCGTGGCGCAAATGCGGTTGAGTAGTTACCTCCATAAGGAGAACGAAATAACTGCGAAGTAAACGGAACGAACGTGTAAGTCGTTTGACCAGGCTCTTGATACCAAAAGCCGGCGCTTCGGAATCGACTACGACGCAAACGGGCCAGGTAAGTCGCCGTAGCCACCGTCGCCCGGCCATTGTACAACTCTCCTTCGCCTCGATGCTGGCTCCAGCGATCAAAATTGTCGACGGGCTTTTTGTCGCAATCAGAAATCGTGTCGCCATCGATTCTCTTGCAGCCACCAATCGAGCGGTCGTGGAACATCACTTTGCCTTCTCGCACGGTGACTGTGTTGCCATCAACGCGGTAATTGCCATTGTCGTTGATCGCGACTAAAGTCGACGAGCCGCCGATGATGATTTCCGGCGCCTGTTTGCGATCAAAATGTGCGACATCGATAATCATTGAGCCCCGCACGACTTTCAACGCGATCGCATCGCCCGAAAGCTGCTCAAGCAGAACTTCAGACGATGTGTCGACACGCAGGTGCGTGTCAGGGAACAGTACGAGCTCAGCTAAACTGTTTACATTCGTGCGCAGCTTATCGCCGGGTTCGAGCAGCGTCTGCTCAGTTAACGGCTGCCACTCTTTTGCTCTACCAAACTCAACTCCGTCTTCGACAAAATTAACAGTTCCGGGCCGCGCTGATATTACGCGCCCGCGAGCATTGTCGTTGTCGCTCTCGTCGGGCACCTCAATCTCAGTTTCACCTTTCTTGAGCCGTTTAGCCCACGGCTCCTTTTTCTTCAGTGACTTGTTTGCCTGTACGAGTTGTGCGGCGCGCTCGCGGCTCCATGTGTCAAAGTCGTCTTCGATTCTGGTATCGATTTCCGAGACGGTGACGCTCTCATTAGCAGTGATCGCGCGCCGTTTCTTTTTAACTCTGAATCCGTTGATAGCGGCCTCTCCCTCGCGCACAACGACTTCAGTTCGACCACCGGCGGTCGTGTTGATTCGAAATATGCCGGGACGATTTATGAACACTTCAGCATTGGAAGTAATCACGCGGATCAGCTCGGTCGCTTCATCAATCAGGTATCGCGAGAAGCCTGCATTATCGCGCGACAAAAGCTCAATAACGATCGAGCCCTTGTCAAGATTCAATCGCATCTTGTCGTGCTGGTCGCTGAAGATCTTGAGCTCGGTGTCAGCGCCAACACGCAGAAAGTTTCCGGGTTGAAGCAGCAGCTCCGCATACGAATCTTTGCCGCTGCGGATGAAATCGCCCTGTTCCAACCTTAAACCGGATTCGAGCGGAAACTTTCCATCTCCTCGTTGGTAAATGACGTCGCCTTTCACTGCGTTGGCCCTGATGCCTGCGATGAAGCCTTCAATGCCCTCGTCTTCCTGTGCCCTGACGATTAGGACTAATCCACAGATTACACAGATGCAGTAAACAATCTGCTTAATCTGTGGATAAACGACTCGGGATCGCATGAGGATGGTTATGCTCGTAACGTTAATAGAAAGTCAGTCAGCAGATTCCTGGCGACCTGCAAACGATAGTCTGCCGTGGATCGGATGTCGTCAATGGGAGAGATTTCCTGCGATAACGTGGCGCAGGCTGATCCGATTGTATCAGAGTCCGGTTTTCGTCCTCTCAGCGCGTCTTCAGTTTGCACGCAGCGAACGACGATCGGAGCGACGCTTCCAAGTGCGATTCTCACGTCGCCGATCTGATCCGCGTCGAGTTTTGCGAGTGCAGCAAGACAGACTTTCGAGATCGCCTGTGCTTTACGTGTGCCGACTTTGCGGTAGTAATGCGTCGCGCCGCGAGTGTTGCGCGGCATGCGAATTCGCGACAGCAGCTCGTTTGGACCAATGAGCATCTGCTTGTAGCTCGTGTGGAAACCGCGATAAGGCAGCCAGCGTGAACCGTCAGTGGATATGAGCTCGATCTCGGCATCGTAGGCGAGCAAGGCCGGAGGTGAGTCCGCGGCCGGTGATGCGTTAACGATGTTGCCGCCAATTGTGCCGCGATTCTGAATCGCGAGACCGCCCGTTTCACTTGCAGCCTGGCAAAGCATCGGAAAATCGCTTTGCAAAACGGGATGCGACTGAACTTCGGTGTAGGTAGTGAGCGCGCCGAGTGTGATGTGCGAATCAGTTACTTCGATCCCGCGGAGCTCTTTCAAGCCCCAGATGTTGACGTAATTACGGTGCGGCAGCTTGCCGGCTTCGAGCAGGACCATCAGATCCGTGCCGCCCGCAAATGGTTTCCAAACACCGGGCTCACGGCTGAGCAACGCGAGCGCATCCGCCAGAGACGACGCCGTGGTGAGCTGGTAGCTTGGAATGAAGGCTCTCACTTCTGGTAAGCGCGCACGACTGATTCGAAAATTTTCATGTAGCCGGTACAGCGACAGAGATTGCCGGCCAGGCCGTTGCGTATGTCGGCTTCGGATGGCTCAGGATTTCGATTGAGAAGATCGACGGCAGCGAGGACCATTCCCGGCGTGCAGATGCCACATTGTGCGCCACCGTGATCGATGAATGCCTGTTGCACAGCGTGTAATTGATCTTGATCGGCGATGCCTTCGATCGTTTTGATATTGGAGCCGTTAACCTGGGCCACAGGGACGAGACAACTGTTGACGATCTGGCCGTCGAGCACGACGGTACACGCGCCACACTCGCCTTCGCCGCAACCTTCTTTCGTGCCCGTCAGGTGTAGCTGTTCGCGCACCACGTCGAGCAGGCGCGCCATTGGGAAGACGTCTACCGTGCGTGACTCGCCGTTGAGATTGAATGTGATCAACATAAATCCTCAGGGAGCACGGAACCGAGCGCGGTAGCGCCGGGTCGAGTTCAACCAGCACGCCAGTAAATATACTTTGACCCGGCGCTACCGCGCTCGGTTCTGTGCTCCCGACGCCTAAACGAATGCCTTCATCAACTCTTCCGGCATTAGAGGTATCTGGTTAAAGCTAACACCAGTCGCGTTCTCAATGGCGTTGAGTATCGCGGGCGCGGCGCCATCCATCGGCAACTCGCCAATGCCTTTCGCGCCGCCTGGTCCATACGCGTAAGGGTTCTCCTCAAAATACACTCTGATCGGCGGAATGTCGGCGGGCGTCGGAATGATGTAGTTGGTCATCTGGTTGTTCACCATCCGGCCATCCTTCCACACCACATTCTCAAACAACGTGAACCCGATCGCCTGCGCGACGCCACCTTCGATCTGTCCCGCCGCGAGTACGGGGTTCAGCACGCGCCCAACCTCCTGCAGCGCCACAAAATCCTCAACCCGCGCTTCATACGTCAACTGATCAAACGACACCTCGGCAACGTAGACCGCCCATGCGTAAGCACCGTACGCATCGCCCTGATACTTTTCATCGTCCCAATGCACGTTTGGCGGCGGCTGGTAAGTCGACGAGGTCTTCAACGATCCAAACTTCGCGATGTATTCAGCACACGCTTTCTTAAAATCGGCGTCGTTATATTCCTGTCTTAACAGACCGCTGCCGGTTAAGGTTTGTTTTAAGCCAAGCACTGCAGATTCAACGAGCTTTCCTACGACCATCGACGTGCGCGACGCGACAGTTGGACCACTGTTCGGCACACGGCCCGTGTCAGGCTGAACAATCTCGATCGACTCGAAGTCCAGGCCAAGCGCTTCGGACGCGATCTGCGAAAAGATCGTGTTGGTGCCTTGTCCGATCTCCGTGCTCGCCGCCAGTATTCGCACTTTGCCCTCGGTTGTCGCTTCAGCAGAGACAACTGATTGAAGGTATACCTCGCCCGATCCGGTAAAACCCGCGCCGTGCATGAAAGTCGCGAAGCCGATGCCGCGTTTTTTCGAAAAGCCGTTGCTCGCGTGGTTCTCGCGCGCGAAGCGTTCGCGCTTTGCATGATAGTCGCTGAGCTGCAGCGCGCGCGTGAGCAGCCCGTCCATGTCAACGCGCTCGCGAATGATCTGGCTGGTTGCAGTTGTCTCACCTTCGTGAAGGAAGTTGCGACGTCGAAACTCTTCCGGGGTCAGGCCAACTGCGTGGGCGACTTTGTCCATGTGCCGTTCGAGCGCGAAGATGCTTTGCGGCGCGCCGAAGCCTCTGAACGCGCCGTGTGGTGGAACGTTTGTCGCAACCGCGCGGCTGTGAATGCGAACGTTCGGACAAACGTATGGACCAGCGGCATGAATCGTTCCGCGTGAAAGCACGACCGGCGAGAGCGTGCAATAAGCGCCGCCATCGATAACAAAGTCGATCTCGACGGCGAGGAGTTTTCCATCTTTCGTGACGGCGGTTTTGTGACGCGTACGCGACGGATGTCGCTTGGTCGTCGCGACCATGTCTTCCGCGCGATCGTAGATGATCTTCACGGGCTTGCCTGACTTCCACGCGAGCAACGCGGCGTGTCCGGCAATCAGCGACGGATACTCTTCTTTCCCGCCAAAGCCACCGCCCGTTTCCGTCTGGATGATGCGAATTTTTTCATCGGGCAGACCAAACAACTTCACGAGCGCTTTGTGAACGTAGTACGGGCACTGCATCGAGCCCCAAACAGTCACGCCTTCCGTCGCATTCGCGATCGCAATGGCGCCGTTGTTCTCGATGTAGAGTTGCTCCTGCGCACCGGTTTCATACTCGCCTTCGATGATCAAGCCGGCGTTGGACCAGGCATCTTCGACGTTGCCTTTATCGACGAGAAACTTCTTGAAGACGTTGTCTTCGCCCCAGATGATCTCTTTTTTCGCGAGTGAGTCTTCGAGCGAGAAGATTGCGGGCAGCTCTTCGATCTCGATACGAACATTCCGGCGCGCTTCTTCGACGAGATATTTGTCTTTGTGCGCGAGCAGCAGGACTGGCTCTTCGGGATGATTGACGAAGCCATCGGCGAGATATGGTTGATCGTTCAGGATGAGGGCGACGTAGTTCGCGCCGGGGATATCTTTGGCGGTGACGATAACGAGCTCGTCCCACGGGATGTCGCCGTCGAACACGATGTTCGTGATCTTCCCGCGCGCTACGGGACTGCGAACTGTCGCGCCGTGAAGCATCTCAGGGAACGACAGATCATCGACGTATAGCGCCTGGCCGGTGACTTTTTTGCGGCCCTCCTTGCGGGGGACTGGTTTGCCGATGGGATGATTGGTCATCTTGAAGTTCGCGTTTAGAGTTCAGCCTTTAGGCTGCTGTAGGGGCACACGCAAGCTAAAGCTTGAACTCTGAACTCGTCACTACGGTTTTGTGATTACCAACGGGTTCGTTTCCAGCTCTCGACGATAAAACACTCGCGGCCGTTGCACGGTGCGCTTCTCGCCTTCAACGAACGTGATTTCGCCTTCGAGGCCGATGCCGCGCCCCTGGGCCATCTTCTCTTCCTGCATCTGCGGCACGCGCTCGGTTGCGAAGTTGAGCCATTCACGCGCGATCACGACACCGTCTTTCGGCTGCGTATCCGCGATCGGCGTTTTCAAACCTTCCTCAACGAGCGCGTACGTCAGGTAACCATGACCAAGCTGCGCTGCTTCGAGCGCGGCCTGAAAACTTTGCGCCGCTGTCAGAATGTACATGCCTTTCTCATACGCGAGCTGGGCCAGCCCTTTAGAATTCATCGGACCACGCCGCTTCTCTTCGGCTTCGAGCGCCTGGCCGGAGTTGCACGCGTCGATAATCAGCAACAGGTGGCCGGCATCAAGTCCTTCGACGGCGGCTTCGAGTTCGATGTCGGAAATGCTGTGCGCGAGCATCGTGTTCAAGCCCTGTTCAGTTAGTTTAGTGCGCTCGCCCGTGTAACCGAGATCGTGCGGTATCAGGTAGAAGCGTTGCGCCTGCGCCGTGCCGTGACCAGCGAAGTAGATCACGACCGTGTCTTCCGGCTCCGCGCGTTTCAAGGTATCGAGTGGGCCTGCTTTGAGCGAAGGTGGACCAGTCTCACCAGCGAGTCGCTTGATCGCTGCAATAATGTTTGCCTTCGTGGCGTCCTGATCGAGTAGCTGAACAACCTCGACACGCTCAAAGCTTCCGACCTGAGTTTGGCGTCGACGCATCTCGTCAGCAAAACTGCGCGCATCGGCAGTCGCGTATTTCAAGTTGTATTGCGTGTTTGCGTATTCATTAACGCCGACCGCGATGATGTATGCGGTGCCTTTGCGTTTGAGCGTGTCAGCGCCGGTGAATACGAAGGGCGCGTCCTTGCTCTTCACGTTGTCGCGATTGAAGCCATACGCCACGAGCCGGTTGGGACCAGCAGTGACCGTGATCTCTTCCTCAAGGGAAACATTCGTCTGGCCCTTCAGCACATCGCCATGCCAAACCTTCACCAGCGATCCATTGCGAAACAGTCGAACGTCCTGCGCGCCCGTGCCTTGCGGATTATCTTTGTCAGCAGGCGCATCGGAAACGTCGATCTTTATTTTGACGGTGCGCGTCGCCACGTTTGATTCTGCCGCCTGGCCCACGAGCGACAGCTTCACAATCGGCTGGCGTCGATCTTTCTTCGACACGTCCTGCGCCACCTTGGGACGTTTCCCGGCGAAAACGTCTGCCAGCAACCCCGGGTGGTAAAACTCGTTGAAGAACCACTCGATTGGCGCGACGTTGAACGTCTCTTGATTATAGCGCCAGAGAATCTGGTTCCAGGAAACGGGGGTGCCGTCAAACAAACCCTGCGGCGTGACGACCATCCACTCGCTGCCATCATCGAGCGAGATCAATGTCAGCAGGTGCTCGCCGGTTTTGGCGTCCCAGAGAAACGTGCTGCCATCGTCGCTCGCTGAAGCAAGCAGCCGGCCGTCAGGACTGAAATCGATCGACTCGATCGCTGAAGTGTGACCCGTGAGCGTGCGCAATTCGTTTCGCGTCGCCACGTCCCAGATCTTGATCGTATTGTCAGTGCCGCCGGATGCGAGCAGTTTGTTATCACGACTAAACGCAACTTTGCTCACTCCGCGACCATGTCCTTTGAGCGCGGCAACCGGTTGGCCGGTTGAGACGTCCCAAAACTGAACCTGGCCCACCGCTTCGACCTTAAGATCCTTCATCATGTCAACCGGATCAGGCTGTTTCGAACCCTTTTTCTGTTTCGGGTTCATCGCGCCACTCATCATGGCGGCGATGTCGATATTGGCTTTCGACTCGAAGCCTCCGGTGGCGAGCAGCTTACTGTCACTCGTAAACGCGAGCGACGATATTTTTTGCATGGTACCCGCGGACACGCCTCCGAGTGTGGTGGTAATCATCGCGGTAAGGTCAGCCATGTTGGGCATGGTCGGCATGGTCGGCATTTGGCCCGGCTTGATCTGCGTCGGTGGTTTGAAATTAGCCAGCGGCGACGAGCTCAGATCGCGCAGCTTGCTGCCTGACTGAACGTCCCAGAGCGAAAGCTGGCCCATGCCGCTGATGACTGCGAGCGTTTTACTGTCGGCAGTGAATTCCGCCTGCATCGGAATATCGCCTGGCGTAATCGACCGCAGCTCGCGACCAGTTTTGAGGTCCCAGATCTTGACCCGGGCGCCGCGCATGAACGAGCCGGGTGTCGGGTGTGGATCTTCAACGGGGCCATACACGACGGCGAGCATCGTACCGTCAGCGCTAAAGCTCGTTCGTGAAACAGGCCCGGCGTCACCCGATGGTGTAAGCGTGGACAACTGCTTCCCACTCGGACTCTCAACAACCGTGATTAAATTCGTGTTGGCCTTCCTTACAACGACGACACGTCCATCGGGAGTCGCAATTCCAAAAGTCTTCTCACCGTTGTCAGGAACGAGGCGCAGGCCGCGGCCGGTGCGCAGATCCCAACGCGTGCGGCCCCCGGAAGTAAGCTCGTTTCCATCAGCGCTGAACTGAACGCCGTAAGCCATGTTCGCGCGGCCAACGAGATTCGAGACGCGCTTACCCGTCTCCGCTTCCCAAACGATTATGTCGGTGTCGAAGCCGCCAGTCGCGATTCGTTTACCATCCTCGGTGAAACTGATGTACGCATCGCTTTGCGGGAACGCGCCGCTGTTCGGAACTTTTACCGTGGGCAATTCACGCAGTGTGGCAACGTCCCAGAGTTTAACGGTATAGCTGTCAGAGAGTGCGAGCAGTCGCCCGTCACGACTGAATCTCACCTGCGGATAATCCTTGCTGGTTGGTCCAAGCTCGTGATCTTTCTTCGCCGTGAGGTCCCAAAGCTTGAAGCGTTTGTTGTGAACGCCTGCGACGAGAAGACGCCCGTCGGGAGTCAACGAAAGCTGCATGCTATCGATCTGATTTTCAGGCAGCTTCGTGCGGCGAACTTCACGACCTGAAGCGAGATCGATCACACGCACCTCGGTATCGCCCTCTTCGCTGACAAGAATCAGTTGCGTCCCGTCGGGCGAAATAGACGTGCCACCATCACCGCCAGTAACGGCCATCGCGCCCTGCAAACCCATCTCGAGCGAGCGCAACTCCCGACCAGTCGAAAGGTCCCAAACACGCGCCGCGTCGCTGACGGTCACCAGTCGATTGTCGGATGCAAAGCCGATGAAGTAGACGCCGAGCGAACCCATGATCGAGCCTTGTCCACTGCCGCCGAGACGTTGCAGCTCACGACCGCTCAGCACATCCCAAACAGTTACCGAGTTATCACTGCCGGAAGCAGCAATGAGACGACTGTCACGACTGAACGCGATCGCAGGAGCGATTGTTACTGTAGTTTGACCGCTGCTCGACAGATCCCGCAGCTTGCGATTCGTTGCAGTTTCCCAGAGCTTGATCGTGTTGCTGCGATACGTGCCGGTCGCGAGTAGTTTGCCGTCAGGGCTGAAGACCATGCGCGTCGCACCTAAGAGGTTGTTGTAGCCGGTTTGCAGGACGAGCTCGGGCTTCGCTTCGCGTGCGCGCACGTCGGTTGTGGTGCTGGTGGTTTGGCCAGGATTTTGTCCGGGACTTTCGATTCCGAGTCCGCGTTTATCAGTCGGGGTCGGAGACGGACTTTGCGCAAACGTGATCACACTCGCGCAGAACAGCACTACGACAACAATCAATCCTTTATTACACATACAACCACCTTGCTAATTCTGAATGCTCCAACAACAGTAACCCAATCGCGACCACCGCGAGCACGTACATCACCGGATGAATCTCTTTGCGACGCCCAACAACCAGATAAAGGCCGACGTGCGAGATGAAACCCCAGAGTATTCCCTGGGTGATCGAGAAGGTCAGGGGGATGAGGATTATAGTCAAAAACGCGGGCAAACCCTCCTCGATTTTGGCGAAACGGATCTGGTTGACGCTCTTGAACATCGACGCCCCGACGAGCACCAGAACCGGCGCGGTCGCGTAGACCGGCACCATACCCGCCAGCGGCGCGAGGAAGAAGCACGGCAGAAAGCAAAGCGCAGTGAAAACTGAAGTTATGCCGGTGCGCCCGCCGCTGTCGATTCCGGCAATGCTCTCGATGTAAGCGGTGCCTGACGACGTCCCGGCGAGTCCGGCGCCGAAGGTCGCAATCGAATCGACGATCAGACCCTGTCGCAGGTTTCGCGGGTTGCCGTTTTCGTCGAGTAGGTTTGCGGCGTGAGCGACGCCGATGAATGTCGAGATTGAGTCGAAAAGATCGGTGAAAAGGATGCCGATGATCGCGGGCAGTAGCGAGAGTTTCAGTGCGCCGAGAATGTCGAGCTTCAGAAATACAGTTTGAAAATCAGGAGCACTGAAAACACTCGGCGGTGCTTTGATTTGCCCCGCTGCCCACGCGACGACAGTCACGACGAAAATGCCTGCGAGATACGCGAGCGCGCTGCGACGAACCAGCAGGACGACAGTCACGATTAAACCGAGAATCGCGAGCAGCGACTGGGCGCCGAGCGTGCCGAGTTTCACGAACGTGACTGGATCGGAAATTATCAGGCCGGCATTTTTAAAACCGATGAACGTCAGGAAGATGCCGATGCCCGCGGCGGTGCCGATGCGCAACTCAGCGGGAATGGCTTTCGCGATCGTTTCACGAATCGGAGTGACTGAAATCAGAAGAAACAGCACGCCGGCCCAGAAGATGATCCCGAGCGCCGTTTGCCACCAGACTTTCTGCGTCAGAATGATGGTGAACGTGAAGAAGGCGTTGATGCCCATGCCCGGCGCGACGGCAAACGGCAGTTTCGCGTAGAGACCCATCAGCAGCGTCATCACGAAACAGACGAGGACCGTGGCGGTTAACACGCCGCTGAAAGCCATGCCTGTGCCGGGAGTTGAGAGGATCGTCGGATTCACCACAACGATGTACGACATTGTGAAGAACGTGGTGATGCCGGCGATTGCTTCGGTACGAAGAGTCATTTAGACAGGATTACAGGATTTCCAGGATGAACAGAATAGCAAAACTTGCTCTGTTTAATCCTGCAAATCCTGTAATCCTGTTACAGCCCTGCCAGGAGTTCCCCAACTTCTGCCGGGCCGTTATTCCGCGACGATCACCACGACGCTTTTCTTGCCCGCTTTAGCGACGTGCTTATCGCTTCGATCTTTGGACCGCACGGCCGCGAGCGCCATCTCATCGCCCGCCATGTGGGCCTGCGCAAACACGTATCGATCGCCATAGCGCTCAAACACGAGCTTCGCGTCGTCGCTAATGTTGCCGATGATTCCGGTCGTGAGGACGACGGCGCTCGATCGTCCGTTCAGGCTTCGTATTTGAAGTATTTTCCGATCCGAAGCCGGGTTGAGCACAGTGATCGTGTACCTGCCGGCCGGCAACGTTGTTTTGCCGGCGCTGAACGCGAACGGAACGTTGGCGATCACTTTTGTTTGCGCGTCGGCGTTGGTAGCGAGCACACCTGCGAACACGATTATGAGTAAGGGGATGTTGAAGAATTTTTTCATGATTTTCGCCTCCACTTATTCACGCGGACGTTTGGCCCGGATCCCCTCACGGGGCCGAAATATTTGTTGTACACTCTGTCCCGAGCACACACATGCGTTCCTCCGAAGGCATAACGCAGCTCCTGATCGACTGGGGTAAGGGCGATCAGGCGGCGCTTGAAAAACTAATGCCGCTGGTCTACAGCGAGCTGCGACGCCTTGCGACCAACTACCTGCGCCGCGAACGCGCCGAACACACACTGCAACCCACGGCGCTCGTCAATGAGGCCTATCTCAAGCTAATCGATCAGCGAAATGCGAAATGGCAGAATCGCGCCCATTTTTTCGGAATCTCGGCGCAGTTGATGCGGCGCATACTGGTGGACCACGCGCGCCAGCACAGGGCGGTGAAGCGCGGCGGCTCGGCGCAGCAAAGAGTGTCAATCACGACGGTCGAGAAGCTTGCGAAAGAGTCGGAAGTTGATTTGCTGGCGTTGAACGAAGCGCTTGACGAGCTGGCGCGGATGGATCCACAGCAGAGCCAGATCGTTGAGCTGAAGTTTTTTGGTGGATTAGCGATTGAAGAGATTGCGGAGGTGCTCGGAATCGGGCATGCGACCGTTGAGCGCGACTGGAAGATGGCGCGCGCCTGGCTGAGAAGACAATTGGGTTGAGGGACTTCAAGTAAAACCTGCGCGTCTTAATTAGGAGGGAAGTTCAGAGTTCAGCCTTTAGGCGGCTGTTTCCAACCAGCGCAAGCTAAAGCTTGAACTCTGAACTGAATATGACACCGGAGCGTTGGCAACAAGTCAAAGAAATCTTCAACTCGGCGATCACGTATCGCCCCGAAGAGCGCGGCCTGTTCATTTCACGGGCGTGCTCGGGAGACGACGAGTTGCGCAGCGAAGTCGAGTCGCTGATCGCTTCGCACGAACAGAGCGGTAATTTTATCGACCGACCCGCGTTTGAAGCAGCCGCATCGTTGCTCGTAAACGAAAAAGCGGAGCTGAACCCCGGACAGACCATCGGTTCCTACGAAGTGATCTCGTTCATCAGTCGCGGCGGAATGGGCGAGGTCTATCTTGCCGAAGACAAACGGCTCGGTCGCAAAGTCGCACTGAAACTCCTGCCCGCATCGTTCACGACCGACGAAGATCGGTTGCGACGCTTCGAACAGGAAGCTCGCGCCGCGTCCGCACTGAATCATCCGAACATCATCACCATCTACGAGATTCGACAAGCCGCCGGCTCGCACGTCATCGCGACTGAATTTGTCGAAGGTGAAACGCTGCGACATCGTTTGAGCCGCTCCGCGCTCACGCTTTCAGAAACGCTGAACATCGCGATCCAGGTCGCCGACGCCCTCTCCGCCGCACACAAAGCGGGCATTATCCACCGCGACATCAAACCCGAGAACATAATGTTGCGGCCTGACGGTTACGTGAAGGTGCTGGACTTCGGGCTCGCGAAGTTGAGCGAGCAGGCAACTCCGGCAGTCGCAGCAGAAGCGCCGACGATTCAGGTGCGCACGGGTTCGGGCATTGTCATCGGAACCGCCGGCTACATGTCGCCCGAACAGGCGCGCGGTCTCGGTGTCGATCACCGTTCTGACATCTTCAGTCTCGGTGCAGTCATTTACGAAATGCTGGCGCGTCGCAAACCGTTTGAAGGCGACACGCCGAGCGACACGCTCGCGGCGATTCTCAAGACGGAGCCGCCACCACTTGCGCGCGTCGTCCACGGTGTTCCTTCCGAGCTGGTGCGTATCGTAAACAAGTCGCTGCGAAAAGATCGCGAAGAACGTTATCAAGTGGTCAAAGATATGTGGCTCGATCTGAAGGCGCTCAAACAGGAGCTCGAGTTTCAGGACAAGCTTGATCGGTCGGTTGCGACGGAAGGTGATGGGATCCGTGCAGGTGAACCGACCGACCTGTTATCTGGACCAAGACAGACAGCGGCACGCAGCGCTATCAGCAACATCAGCGAATCGATCAGCATCGAGATCAAACGACACAAAGTCGGCGCTGCGCTGGCGTTGCTGGGTGTGCTGCTGATCGTCGGCGCCGGCGGGTTCGGAGTTTACCAGTGGCTCAATCGTGCCGCGCCGGTGGCCCACTTTTCAGACGTCAAGCTCACACAGCTCACAAACTCAGGCAATGCAATCGATGCGACGATTTCGCCTGACGGCAAATACATCGTCTACGTGTTGAGCGATCGCAGTCGCCAGAGTCTTTACATTCGCCAGGTGAGCACGGCGAACGACAAAGAGATCGTAGCGCCGGCACCGGTCGGATATTTCGGAATCACTTTCTCGCCTGACGGCACTGAGCTTTTTTACGCGACCAAATCAAATCTCAGTGAAGGCACGCTCTATCGCATTCCCGTGCTCGGCGGCATTCCAGTGAAGGTGTTGGAGAGAATCGATGCGCCGGTAAGTTTTTCACCGGACGGCAAACAGTTTGCGCTGATACGCGGCAATTATCCCAATCAGGGCGAGAGCGCGATCGTGATCGCGAATGTCGACGGTAGCGGCCAGCGCAATCTCGTCATCAAAAAAATGCCGGAACGCTTTTACCCGATATTCTTTACTGGTCCATCATGGTCGCCCGACGGAAAGATCGTTGCCGCTTCGGTTTTAACGGTCGGTGGACGCTCGAAAGTCACGGGCTTCTCAATCGCTGATGGAAGCGAGAAGGATTTGACCACGGATTCGTGGACGTTCGCTTCGCGTGTGGAATGGATGCCCGACATGTCGGGACTGCTGGTCGTCGCTGGAGATAGTCCGAGCAGCGCGATGCTCTGGTTTATCAGTTATCCAAATGGTGGTACGCGGCGCATCACGAACGATCTTAATTCCTATCGAACGATTGCATTGACGGAGGACGGCAAGAAGCTGGCCGCGGTCCAGTCGCAGGGCATGGTGAATCTCTGGGTCGTTCCCGACGGCGACGCGAAGAAGGCCGTCAGGCTGCCCACGGGAAATGTCAGCAGTTTCTTTACTTCAACCGGAAGCAATGTTGCGTGGGCGCCCGATGGACGAATCGTTTACGTTTCGAATGAAGGCGGGAACGCGGATGTTTGGATTGCCAATACGGACGGCAGCAATCGCAAACAGTTGACCGCGGGTAGTACGACTGACGTTTCGCCAGTGGTCACTGCGGATGGGCGGTACGTGGTGTTTGTGTCGTGGGAAGCCAATAAGAGAATGGTGTCGCGCATGAACATCGACGGCAGTAATCCGGTGCGTTTAGCGTCAGGCTCGTTTCCGAGTCTTTCGCCGGACAGCCGTTGGGTGATTTATTCTGCGATCGACGGAACAAAGCCGACGCTTTGGAAAGTGTCGATTGACGGTGGTACGCCGGTGCGCATTATCGATCACACGTCGACAACGTCGGCAGTGTCTCCCGACGGTCGACGGATCGCGTTTTCGTATCCTGAATCGCTGGATCCGTTTGCGCCACCAAATCGCATTGCTGTTATTCCGTTTGCGGGTGGTCCAATCGAGAAAACCTTCGAAGTGCCTGCGATCGGGACTGTGCTTTCGGTAACTCAGTGGTCGGCTGACGGAAAGTCGATTCTTTATTCAGTCACGTCGAGTAATGTGACAAACATCTGGAGCCAGCCAGTTGATGGTGGTCCGGCGAAACAGGTGACGGATTTCAAGGATTTGCTGATGACGGGCTTCGCGTGGTCGCATGATGGGAAGCAGTTAGCGTGTACTCGCGGATCTCTGGTTCGTGATGCCATCCTCGTGGCCGACATCAAGTAGGAGAAGACGAATGGATCTGCGTGTGTTGCTAACGACCTTTGGGATCATCTTTCTGGCGGAGATGGGTGATAAGACTCAACTGGTTGCGATGACGATGGCGGCTGATTCGAAGAAGCCGTGGGCCGTGTTTATCGGGGCGAGTCTGGCGCTGGCGGCCGTGTCGGCGTTGGGAGTTTTGGTCGGGAGTGTCATTGGGAATTATGTGCCGATTGAGTGGGTGAAAAGAGTCGCGGCGGTGGCGTTCATCGTGATTGGCGTGTTAATGCTTCTCGGTAAATTTTAGACACATGCCACAGACTCCCCACATCGAACGTCACTTCACGTCGAGTGACGTCGTTCGCGACATCGTGATCGGTATGGCCGATGGTCTGACGGTTCCGTTCGCACTCGCCGCCGGACTGACTGGCGCCATCGATCACACCGGAATCATTGTCACAGCAGGACTCGCCGAGATCGCCGCCGGATCAATCGCGATGGGACTCGGCGGCTACATGGCCGCAAAGAGTGACGCCGAGCACTACGCGAAGGAGCGCGAGCGTGAGAAACGCGAAGTCGCGGAGATCCCGCACGAGGAAATGCGCGAAGTCGCGGAAGTCTTTCAAGCCTACGGTCTCAGCGAAGACGAAACGTGGCCCATCGTTCAGGCGCTGAAACGCCAGCCGCGCAACTGGGTCGACTTCATGATGCGCTTCGAGCTGGGTCTCGAAAAGCCCGAACCGGGTCGCGCGCTGGCCAGCGCGCTCACAATCGCGGGCGCGTATATCGCCGGCGGCCTCGTACCGCTTGCGCCCTACTTCTTTGCACACACGACGTCCACAGCTTTGCTGTATTCCGTCGCCTTCACGCTCGTCGCGTTGCTGGTTTTTGGGTTTGTGAAAGGCCGGTTTACGGGAACGCGACCCATGCGGAGCTCGCTGCAAACCGCCTTGATCGGCAGTCTCGCCGCCGGCGCAGCCTTCGCGATTGCCCGTCTAATTGGCGGCTAAATCCTGTTAACAGTATAATCTCAGGCTCATTACCCAACGGGAGGAAACTAGAATGGCCACTCAACTACAACGTACGGACTCGATCGATAAGATTGTCGAGCTGCTTGGCCCCAAGGCTGACGAGCTACTCAAGCACACATCGCAAACAATCTCGAAGGACGATCTGAATCTTCCCGGTCCCGACTTTATCGACCGGGTCTGGAGCATTTCCGACCGCTCGCCGGCTGTTCTGCGCTCGCTGCAGTCGCTTTTCGATAAAGGCCGGCTCGCGGGCACGGGTTATGTATCGATCCTTCCGGTCGATCAGGGAATCGAGCATTCTGCCGGCGCTTCATTTGCGCCAAATCCACAGTATTTCGATCCGGAAAACATCGTGAAGCTCGCGATCGAAGGCGGCTGCAACGCCGTCGCGTCAACTTTCGGCGTCCTTGGCACGGTGGCGCGGAAGTACGCACACAAGATCCCGTTCATCGTGAAGATCAATCACAACGAGCTACTGACCCTCCCGAACAAGTTTGACCAGGTGTTGTTTGGAACGGTCCGCGAAGCGCACAACCTCGGCGCGGTTGCAGTTGGCGCGACGATTTACTTCGGTTCTGACGAATCAACACGACAGATCACCCAGATCAGCGAGGCTTTCGCTCACGCGCATGAGCTCGGCATGGCTTGTATTCTCTGGTGTTACCTGCGCAATCCGCAGTTCAAAACTCCGGAAGGCGACATGCACGCTGCAGCGGATCTGACGAGCCAGGCAAACCATCTCGGCGTCACGATCCAGGCCGATATCATCAAGCAAAAACTGCCCGAGCGAAACGGCGGTTACAAAGCGGTCGAACAGGCGTTGGGCGGCTCGTACGGCAAGACCAACAAGCTCGTTTACGAGAAGCTCACGACTGACAATCCGATCGATCTCGTGCGTTACCAAGTCGCGAATTGCTTCATGGGTCGCTGTGGTTTGATCAACTCCGGCGGCGAGTCGAAGGGCGCGAGCGACATGGCAGAGGCAGTTCGCACTGCGGTAATCAACAAGCGCGGCGGCGGCACGGGCCTGATCTCCGGACGAAAGGCGTTCCAACGCCCGATGAGCGAAGGCGTGCAACTGCTGAACGCCATCCAGGACGTTTACCTCTCCGACGAGATCACGATCGCTTAGTCAGTTCACAAAAGGCACAAAGAAGAACACAAAAGGCACAGACCATTGGTTCAGAGTTTAAGCTTAGCTACTGGATTTGGCGGGCTGAACTCTGAACTTCTTTTTTGTGTTTTTGTGCCTTTTTGTGGCTAAAAATCCGTTTTGGGCGCACGCCCAAGCAACCGCTGCCTCTCTGTCACTCGCGCCTGATCCTGCTGAGCCGTCGCCGCAAGTTCGTGAACGCATTCTGAGCGAAGTAAGAAAGATCTAACAGTGGTTCCATTTAAATCCACTACGAAGCGAAACATCTGGAGCTCGTTTGGATCGCTCGGTGCGATAGCTGCGGTCGTGCTCTTTGCGGCGCTGAGTATCGGGATGGCTGTCCTTTGGCGACAGAATCAACGACTCACGAATGCAAAAGAGTTCGTCGAGCTCGTAAACACACCGGGCGCGAAAGTGAGTGAGTTGAGAGGGATCGATCCCGGTCAAAGTGCAACTGCGAAACTTGCTTACGATCGAACTGGCCGCGCGATATTGATGGCCAGCAAACTTCCGAGCGTACCGCAGGACAAAGCTTACCAGTTATGGTTCATCGTTGGGGACAAACCGCCGGTGCCTGGGAAGACGTTTGTGCCGGACAACAAAGGCAATGTTGTGTTGAAAGATGAGATGCCGAGAGACGCCATTGATGCAAACGTCTTTGCGATCACCGTCGAGCCTGCGGGCGGATCGAGTGCTCCCACGAGCCCGGTTTACCTGCGCTCATTTGAAGTCAACTAATTCTAAAAAAGCTGCTAAACTCACGCATCATGGACAAGGGGAAGAATCTACCACCAGTCGATAACTCTGTCTCGGACTCAACCGGGCAGTACGATCTCCGGTTTCTTTTGTGGCGGCAGTTCTGCGCCCAGTATCAGATTCCCGTCGACACTTTGCCGAGCCAGTTGGATGATGAGCAGAAGGAATTGTGGGAAGAGATGAAGGCAAAACGGTTAAAGACTTAGTCGCGGATTTACGCGGATGAACGCGGATCAGATAAAACGATGAGTTAGAAACGGGTTGGTTAATCTCTCCTCACCGATCGTCGTCACGGGTCCATGTCCTGAGTAAACCTTCACATCATCAGCCAGGGTCATCAGCTTATTTTTGATCGAGCTGAGCAGTTGTTCTGTCGATCCGCCGGGCAGATCCGTGCGCCCGATCGATCCGGCAAACAGCACATCACCAACAAACACCGCTCCTTCATTTCGCTCGTAAAACACAACGTGACCGGGCGTGTGACCCGGACAATGAAGCACTTCGAATTCGAGCTTACCAACAGAATATTTCTCACCATCAACCCAATGGTGATCGACAGGTGGTGGTTGCTCGAACGTAAACCCGAGCGCCGCCCACTGCGAACGTGGAATACCGATCCACGCCGGCTGCTCCGGCAGCGCCTGGTAGATGAACTCGTCACCTTCGTGCAGGCTAATTTTCGCGTTCGGTTGCAGCTTTTTGAGCGCCGCAACGCCGCCGACGTGGTCGAGGTGCGCGTGAGTCAGCGCGATTGCCTGTAGCTGAAGACCGTGGCGCTCGAGCGTCTCGACGATCCGATCCGCTTCATCGCCCGGATCGATGCAGATCGCCTGTTTTGTCTCTTCACAACCGATGATGCGTGTGTGTTGCTGAAATGCGGTCACGGTGATTTCTTCGATGATCATTACTTTGTATAATACTGCACAGAATGCCAGTAAGCACTCAATCAGCACCGCTCGCCGCTGTCCTCGATTCGATGACGACGGAAGGTGCGCCCGAGTTAACCGAACAGCTCGACGCGGGCGCGCTGAAGTGTTATGCCTGCGGCCATCGCTGCCTGATAAAGGTAGGAAAACGCGGCATTTGCAAAGTTCGCTTCAATGAGGGCGGGCATCTTCGCGTGCCGACAAACTACGTTGCCGCGCTCGCGTGCGATCCAACAGAGAAAAAGCCGTTCTTCCATGTTTTACCGGGTTCGGACACGTTGACCTTCGGCATGCTGGGCTGTGATCTGCATTGTGCTTATTGCCAAAACTGGCTTACGTCGCAGGCGCTGCGTGACGACGCGGCCGGCACGAAGCCAACGATCGTTTCAGCGGAGCGACTTGTATCGATGGCGAAGGCGTACGGCGCCGCGATGGTTGGGAGCAGTTATAACGAGCCGTTGATCACGGCTGAGTGGGCGGTTGATGTTTTCAAACGCGCGCGGCCGGAGGGGTTTCGCACGGCGTTCATCTCAAACGGAAATGCGACGCCGCAGGTGCTCGATTACCTGCGTCCGTGGACTGACTGTTACAAGATCGATTTGAAGTCGATGAATGATAAGAACTACCGGCAACTGGGAGGCGTCGTCGACAATATTCTCGATACAGTGAAGATGGTCCACGAGCGTGGCTTCTGGGAAGAGATCGTTACGCTTGTCATTCCTGGATTCAACGATTCTGAAGATGAGCTTCGTCGTGCGGCTGAGTTCATTGCCTCAGTTTCAACTGACATTCCCTGGCACGTGACGGCGTTTCACCAGGACTACCGCATGACTGAAAATTCAAACACGACTGCGGCGCAGTTGATCCGTGCCTGTGAGATTGGTCGTGAGGCGGGCCTCAACTACATCTACGCTGGAAACCTTCCGGGCCGTGTCGGCCGTTGGGAGAATACTTACTGTCCGTCGTGTGATGAGTTGCTGGTGGAACGCTACGGCTACCTGATCCGGCAAGTAAACGTCACTGGCGAAGGCCGCTGTCCAACCTGCGCCACAGCCATCCCCGGAATCTGGAAGTAGCCACAAACCATCCACAGATTACACAGAAAATTCATCTGTGAAATCTGTGGATGGCTTTGTGCTTTGTGTGGTCGAGGTTTACGGTTGAGGCAAGATCTTCGTGGCCTGCGATGCTACTACCTGCCACTTACCATCGCGTTTCGCGTACACATCAAGAAATCGATACTCACCGCTGATATCGATCGGTTTCTTTTGACCGGGAACGGCGTTCTTTCCATTCTTGATAACACCGCGTCCCGTGATGAATGCTGAATCGGCATCGATCACCGTCACTTTCGGATCGAGTATCTCGTATGAGTCGGCCGCAATTGAGCCCGATTCAATCGTCTTCACTTCGTCAGCCTTAGTCGCTGTCGAACCGTCTGGATAAACGATCACGGCGTTGTCCGACACGATGCGCTTGACTGCCTCGGAGCTGTGCGTCTTGTTCGAGTCGGCCCACTCGCGTTCGAGTTTAATTATCTCTGCTTCAATCGCCGCGGCATCATACGTCTCCTTCGCGGGGGTTGAAGTTGCGATGGCATTATTGCGATTGGTGTCGAGTGCGGGTTGGCATCCGTTCATCACCGCGACGACGGCGACGATCAACAAGGAGAGTTTGAATCTGTTCATTAGATTATTACTACGATAAATTCCCGTTTTGAGTCAACTTTTCGGTGCCTCCGAGACATTGACATCATCAATTCTTAGGATTATTGTCGCCACATATAAGTACGTTTCCTACCTGTTTGTTAGTGAACACGTTAACTGTGAAAAGGAGTAACCATGACTCGCCTTTTGAGATCCTCAAAATTCTGGTTACTGGGCCGAGCCTGGCTTGTGGTGATCGGTTTTTCAATTGCCGGAATATCTCAAGCTCAAATCCCGCAGAAACGGGCGGCTTTGGCACCGGATGAAGGTCCAGTCTTCCAGGAATATCGTGGAGTAAAGATCGGGTGGCTTGCGGACGAGGTGCGTAAGAAACTCGGCAATCCGGCCAACAAGGGTGATGAGCAGGATTTCTACGTCTTCAGTGAAAAGGAAACCGCCCAGGTCCTTTATGACAAGGGCCAGGTGACGGCGATATCCATCGACTTTATGAACGGCGCCAAGGAAGTTATTACTCCGCAGCAGGTGTTTGGCGCCGACGTCGAAGCGAAGCCCGATGGCTCGAAGTATAAACTCGTGCGCTATCCGAAAGCTGGTTACTGGGTTTCGTATAGTCGAACAGCGGGCGACACTCCGATCATAACGGTGACGATCCAGAGATTTTCGCCGCAGTGATCCTCGCAGAGAATATCAAGCAAAGGGCTCTTTTCGAAGGATTCAACAAGGTTGGAATTGTTGGCGCCGAGTCGCTGGACGATGAAGGACGCCGCTTAAAAGAGTGGCTTGCGCGCGGCCATCATGGCGAGATGCGCTGGATGGCGCGCGACGTCCACAAACGCATTGATCCGCGCGAAATCTTTCCACCCGCGCGTTCAGTAGTTGTTGTTGCGCTCAACTACTTTACGCCTCACCAGCACCAGCAAAATCCTGCAACTGGAAAAGTTTCTCGTTATGCGTGGGGCGACGATTATCACGACGTCGTCAAAGAGAAGCTCGTGTCGCTGCTTGAGTGGATCAAGGAGCAGGAGCCGAGTGCCGAAGGAAAAGTGTGCGTCGACATTCAGCCGGCGATGGACAAAGCGTGGGCCGTGCGTGCCGGGTTGGGTTGGCTGGGCAAGCATTCGAATGTGATCACGCAGGAGCATGGATCGTGGGTTTTCATTGGTGAGTTATTGCTCAACCTGGATCTCGAGCACGAGAGAGAGCGCGTTGACGACCACTGTGGAACGTGTACGCTCTGTATCGATGCGTGTCCGACGGCGGCGATTACTGAGCCTTACGTTGTTGACTCAAACAAGTGTATTTCGTATGCGACGATTGAGCTGCGCGCGCCGGAATTGCCCGAGGAGATGGATTTAGCTGGATGGCTTTACGGTTGTGATGTCTGCCAGGATGTTTGCCCGTGGAACCGGTTTGAGCAGGCGACGAGTGAGGCGCGGTTTGAGCCACGCGAGGGAAACGTGAATGTGGAGTTAGAAGAGCTTATGGAGCTTACGCCTGAGACTTATGCAGCGCGTTATCGCGGCAGTGCGATGAAGCGGGCGAAACTGGCAGGCCTCCAGCGCAACGCCCGTGCTTTATCTTGTGAATCCTGAAATCCTGTCATGCAACTACGCAACCCTTCGTTCGCCGACGAAATCAAGCAAAGCTTTGCCAAACAAACGATCATGAGTCTCATCGGCGCGGAACTAACACGCGTCGAACCCGGACTCATCGAAATCAATCTTCCCTATCGCGCCGATCTGGCCCAGCAACACGGATACCTGCACGCTGGAATCGTGACTACGATCGCCGATTCGGCGTGTGGCTACGCAGCGTACAGCTTGATGCCGCCGAATTCTGAAGTCCTCAGTGTTGAGTTCAAAGTGAATCTCCTGCGACCAGCGAAAGGCGAAACGTTTTCAGCCGTGGCGGAGGTTGTTAAGTCTGGCAGGACGCTGACTGTCGTTCGTGCGGATGTGTTTGGGATCGAGGAAGAGCAGGCGAGTCTGGTGGCGACGATGCTCGGCACGATGATCTGTTTGAATAAATGAGATGTGTTTGATCCATTCCATCGGCGGCGCGTTCACGAAACAACCTGAGGATCTGAATTCCAGTCTCAGCGTGAAAGGCTCCGATCTCATCAAGCGCGCTTTCGACGATATCGATTCTTCAAAGCTGGTCGATCATCACGTACACATTGCCGGTCTCGGTGTTGGTGGCACGAATGCGTTTGTTAATCCGAAAATGCTGACGTGGCGACACCCGTTTCATCGTTTGAAGTTGAAGGTTTATATGAGCTCGGCGGGAGTCGCGAATGAAGAGAGGGCTGATCCCCAGGCCGTGGCGCGATTGACGAGGTTAGTGGCGAATATCAAGGACCATGGCAAACACCGGTTGCTGGCGTTCGACAAGCATTACCGCAGCGATGGATCGGTCAATCTTGAAAAGACTGAGTTTTATGTTCCGAATGAGTATGTGTTTGAGCTGGCGGAACGGCATCCTGAGTTGTTCGTGGCAAACATTTCCGTCAATCCTTACCGGCCGGACGCGATTGCTGAGCTTGAGAAATGGGCACGACGTGGTGCGCGCATCGTGAAGTGGTTGCCGAATGCGATGGGAATCGATCCTTCAGATTCAAAGTGCGATCCCTTTTACGAGAAGATGAAGGAGCTGGATCTGATACTGCTGAGTCATGGTGGCGAAGAGAAGGCGGTCGAAGCGGAAGAAGATCAGAAACTCGGGAATCCGTTGTTGTTGCGCCGTGCGTTGGACCACGGCGTGAAAGTGATCGTGGCGCATTGTGCGGGCCTCGGCACGAATGAAGATCTCGACAGTAAAGATCGGACGGTGGTGGACAATTTCGATCTGTTCCTGCGTTTGATGGCTGAGAAGGGTTATGAAGGGCTCGTGTTTGGCGAGCTCTCGGCGATGACGCAGTTCAACCGTTCCGGAAAGCTGCGGACGATGCTCGCGCGTGAGGATCTGCACGAAAGAATAGTGAACGGCAGTGACTACCCGTTACCCGCTGTAAATGTTTTGATCCGTACGCGACCACTTGTGAAGCAGGGTTACATCAACGCTGACGAAGCCAATTCGCTGAAGGAGATTTACGATTACAACCCGCTGCTCTTCGATTTCGTTCTGAAACGTGCTCTAAGGCTTCCGGGCACTCCTAAGCGTTTTCCCGCTTCAGTTTTCATGACCCAGTCAGCCTTATCCGTTTAGCCTCCGTGAAAATCCGTGGGTAAAGCGGTATCATTGCCCCGATGTCTTTGCGCGATTCATACAACCGCCCGATTCGCGACCTCCGCGTGTCGCTTACAGACCGGTGTAACTTTCGTTGTTTCTACTGCCTGCCGCACGGCGAGCCGCCCATCGCGCCGAAAGAGCAGATGCTCTCGTATGAAGAGATCGACTATGTTTGCGAGATATTCGTCAGCCTCGGCATCGAGAAGCTTCGACTCACCGGTGGCGAGCCGATGTTGCGCCGCGATATCGAAACGATCATTCGAAAGCTCTCGCGTCTGAAGTCTTCCGGTCTCCAGGATCTCGCTCTCACAACTAACGGATACTACCTGCCAGACCGCGCGCGGAGTTTGAAGGACGCCGGGCTCGATCGCGTAACGATCAGTCTCGACAGTCTGAAGCGCGACATTTTCAAACGCATGACCGGCGTCGATGTTTTAGACAAAGTGCTGGCCGGCATTGCCGCCGCGAAAGCAGCCGGACTGGAGCCGATAAAAATCAACGCCGTGATCGTGCGGGGGCACAACGAAGACGAGGTCGCCGACTTTGCCGCCTTCGCGCGCGAACACGACGTGAAGATGCGCTACATCGAATTCATGCCGCTGGATTCCGGTCACGAATGGGCGCGCGAAGATGTTGTTTCCGGAAAAGAAATTCGTGAGCGGATCAGTGAGCGTTTTCCGCTTGTTCGTGTGGATGCTGCCCGGGGTTCTGATACGTCCGCGCGGTATCGCTTCGCTGATGGAGCGCCTGGCGAGATCGGAATCATCGCGCCGGTGACGGAGCCGTTCTGCGGCGCTTGTTCGCGGATACGGTTGACGGCTGACGGTCAGATTCGCACGTGTTTGTTCTCGACAGTCGAACACTCGCTGCGTGACGTGGTTCGCAGCGGCGCATCGCGCAAGGAGATCGTCGAATACATTCACTCAGTGGTAATGAAAAAAGAACCACGCCACTTCATCAACGACCCTGGTTTCGTTGCCCCCTCACGGACCATGAGCTTCATCGGCGGTTGACGTAAGCTCTCAGCAGGGAATAGTATGCCTTCCAGGAATTACAACACTCACAAAACATCTATGAGCACCAAAGTCGAAGCCACAATCGAAGATCTCTACAAGGTCAAGGGCAAGGCCGAGATTGTCAACGGAGAAATTGTAGAAATGTCGCCTACTGGACGCTTACCTCACCACGCGGCCATGGAGATCATGGTCTCTCTAAGGTCTTATGCCAAAACAACCAGGACAGGGTATCCAATTGGAGACAACGTTGGTTTTGTAGTGAATCTTCCGCATCGTAAATCCTTCTGTCCTGATGCCGCGTTTTATGTTGGACCGAACCCAGGAATGAAGTTCTTCGACGGCGCCCCTGTGTTTGCGGTGGAAGTTCGTAGTGAAGGCGATTACGGACCAAGGGCAGAACGGCAGATGGCGCAGAAACGCGCTGATTACTTCGCTACGGGCACTCAAGTCGTTTGGGATGTGGATTTGTTGAGCAATGAGGTGGTTCACGTTTACCGAGCAAGTGATCCGGAAAGCGCCACTATTTACCAGCGCGGTGAGATTGCTGAGGCTGAGCCGGCAGTGCCGGGTTGGACGATGCCCGTTGATGATCTGTTTCTTCAGTAAATGAAAGAGTTTAGAGTTCAAGCTTTAGCTTGCATGCGTGGACACCGAGCGAGCAAGCTAAAGCTTGAACTCTGAACTGAGCTCATCAATTTCTTTCACCGCTCGCAGTCCCGTCGACAGGGCCCCCTGCATCCACGAAGGCCACTGCGAAAGATGCTCGCCGGCGAAATGAATCCGCCCCTCGCGCGCGAGCGCCATCGCCAGGTTACTGAACCCAACAAAGGCCCATGCGCCGCGTGACCACTCATCCTCCATCCAGCACTTAGTCGCGCCGCGCTCGAAACTCTCGCGTAATCCACCAAACATCTCATCCAACTGCTTCAACGTGGTGGCGACACGCTCGTTCTCTTTAAGCTTTGTGATTCTCTCGGCTTCGCCCGGTCGCGCGTAAGTCATCAGGATTCCGCGTGGTCCAGGCTGGTTCCACGACGGCTGCCAGATTTCAATTGCGCTACTCGTAAGCGCGAACCCATTCAGTCCTCTATTTTCCCAAACACGATTATGAGTTTGCAAGTAGACGCGTGCGACAGCATCATAGCGAGTTTTCCTGATGATATCTCGTTTCTGCGACGACAGCGCCGGCAACTCCACCTCACGCAAGAGGGAAAACGGAATCGTGCAGAGCACATTGTCAGCCGTCATTGTTTCGTGGCGCCCAGCCTTCAGGAAAACAACACGCGTTTGTTTCTCATCCTGCTCAACCCTCACCACCGGCGAGCCGTAGTGGATCTTGTTGCCAAGTCGCTCCGCGAATGCTTTCGGAAGCATGTCAGTACCGCCTTTGATCTTCTGCCAGCGCGCCGGATTTCCACCGAGGTCGTACCCAAAATGCCCCTCCATCGCATTTGTAAAACCATCAATCGGAACTTTTTCGCGCCTTCCGCGATCAAATCGAAGTGCATGTAGCTGGCTCGGGTAAAAGGGTTCGAGGGGAAGCGCAAATTCCTTCACATACTTGTGCGTGAGATCGTGATCGTCAGGAATACGCGCCGCGCCCGCTTCAGCAAACAGCCCGTCAGAGAAAGGCTCGCGCAACGTGTGCACACGCCCGCCCGGACGCGTGCGCGCTTCAAGCACAGTCACATCGTGACCGAGCTTCGTAAGTTCATGAGCTGCCACAAGCCCGGCCATTCCGGCACCCAAAACGAGCACCTTTTTGGCCGGGCCACTCAGTACGATTGCTCTAACCGCGCCCTGGTTCAGACCCGCAGCGGCAACTGCAAGTGCGCTTCGCCTTAAAAATTGACGGCGAGTTATTGCCAAGAATTATCTTTCTCTGCCTGGTGAGCTGCTCGCGCCCGAATCTGTACGCGCCGGACGAGTTGCAGGTTGCGCGTTTTCATCCGGCGGCTTCGGCGGCATCTCGCTCTTCGAGAAACGCGGCAACAAATCGTCGCGCATGGCCAACTCGTAAACGACCAACGCTACGACCATCGCATCCTTTTTCACATCGTCTTCGAGAATTCGTTCATAAGTATCGAGATTCGTATGCCACGTGTGCGTGCCGTACTCAATCGGATCCTGGCCCATACCGATACCGGGCAGACCAGCCTGATTGAACGATGTATTGTCGGAGCCGCCAAGACGTCTGCTGCGCGTCACGGCTGCGCCCGCCACACCATCATCTTTGAACGGCGCGAGAATGTCGCGCAGGATGTCTGCTGCTGCGGGTGGTCCAAACACGCCCGCGCCACGCACACGCCCCGTGCCCGAGTCGATGTTGAAATAACCACCAAACTTCTCGTAACCGGCTTTCGGTTCTTCAAACGAGCCAAAATGTTCCTTCACGTATGCCTGCGAACCGAGCAGTCCCTGTTCTTCACCGCTCCAAAGCGCGACGCGAATGGTGCGGCGCGGCTGAACACCGAGTGTTTTCAGAATGCGCGCTGCTTCCATCATGATCGCGCAACCGATCGCGTTGTCAGTCGCGCCTGTCGCAGCGTGCCACGAGTCGAGGTGGCCACCAAGCATGATCACTTCGTCGGCTTTGTCTGTGCCGCGGATCTCGGCGATCGTGTTGTAAGACGTGGCGCCTTCCGGAAAGACGCGGTTGACGATATTAAACTCAAGCACGACGTCGGTGCCGTCTGCCAGAATGCGACTGATGCGTCCGAAGTCTTCATTGCTCATGACAACTGTCGGGACCACTTTGTTAACGTCAAACGTCCGGTTATTGAAAGCACGGATCTGCCGGAACTCACGACCAGCATCATTGACGCGAACTACGGCGCCGTTCTCTTTTAGAAACGTATCGAGCTGTTCGTCGACCTGGCGCGCCGTCAACGGTTTTGGCGCGTTGGGTGCGGGCGTCGGAGTCGGCGACGGTGTTGGAAAATTGAATGGTCGGGCGTTTGGTCCATAACGTTGCTGAGCCTGTTCGTCAGTCTGGCGCTTCGCCGAAGGATTTAAATTGACCGGTATCGAAGCGTGCTTACCGACCAGTACGATCTTCCCACGCACCTTTGCTTTGTGATTGTTCAGGACCATCGTGAGCTGTTCCTGTGATGGTCGTTCGGGGAGGATTAATTGGTAAGCCGACGCCTGCACTGTTCCTTTCGTGCTCGGAGTCCACGCCAGCACTTCGCAAACGAGTGGATCTTTCACCGGCGAGATCAGGTGCGCAGTCAGGCGCTCATTCAACCAACCGGGATGTTTGAAGTTCCACGGCTCGAGGTGGGCATTATCGAGTCCCCATGCGGTCATCTGCTTCACGGCCCAGTCAGCCGCGGCTTTGTGATTCGGTGAGCCAGTCAGCCGTGGACCATAAAGATCAGCAAACATGTGCATGGTCTTCATGATCTGCGAACGTTCCATCGCTTCTTTGCGAATGCGGCTCAGCATATCGCCGCCGCCGTTTTGAGCGGCGACCGGAAGCGAGAGCAGCGAAATGATCAGTACAAGGGCGATTACGCGTCGATTCAACATGTTTTGTCTCCGGGAGATCGGATGGGTTGGATTACCAGCGCCCAAGATTATAGACTACATTCATACTGATCGGAGAATGTCGTCTATGAGCGCAGGAATCGAGCTAACACCAACTGATATTACTGAAAACCCTTCATTGCCAAATTCGCGACGCATTTACAGCGACGGCGAACAGGCCGGCGTGCGCGTTCCGTTTCGCGAGATCGCGCAGAGCCAGACACGCAATTTTGACGGCACGATGGTGGCGAATCCGCCTGTTCGTGTTTACGACACTAGCGGTCCGTGGGGTGATCCCGAGCTTCAGTGCAACGTCCGCGAAGGACTGCCGCAACTGAGGCGCGAGTGGATCGTTAATCGTGGCGATGTGGAAGAGTACGAGGGTCGTGAAACGCAGCCGATCGACGATGGCTATCTCACGTTTGATGCTGTGAAACGTGCGCGCGTCAAAGACGTTGGCCGGCTTGAAGACTTTCCCGCCCTGCGTCGCAGAGTGTTGCGCGCGAAGCGGGGTGTGTGTGTGACCCAGCTTCATTACGCGCGTCGCGGCATCGTCACGCCGGAGATGGAGTTCATCGCGATTCGCGAGAACCTCGGACGCGAAGCCGCATGGGAGACAGGTGACGCGCCGCGAGATTCGTTGTTTCATCAGCACAAAGGACAGTCGTTTGGTGCGGCAATCCCGCAGTTTGTCACTCCTGAGTTTGTGCGCTCGGAAGTCGCACGTGGACGCGCGATCATTCCGGCCAACATCAACCATCCTGAATCCGAGCCGATGATCATCGGTCGCAACTTCCTCGTAAAGATCAATGCAAACATTGGAAACTCGGCAGTTGCTTCGTCGATCGAAGAGGAAGTCGACAAGATGCGCTGGTCCATTCGTTGCGGATCTGACACGGTGATGGATCTCTCGACTGGCAAAAACATTCATGCGACGCGCGAGTGGATCATTCGCAACTCGCCGGTGCCGATCGGCACGGTGCCGATCTACCAGGCGCTCGAAAAGGTTGGTGGGAAAGCCGAAGAGCTAACGTGGGAGATCTTTCGCGACACGCTGATCGAACAAGCGGAGCAGGGCGTTGATTATTTCACGATTCACGCTGGTGTGCGTCTCGCTTACATTCCTTTAACTGCCAGACGCACGACGGGGATTGTGAGTCGCGGCGGCGCGATCATGGCGAAGTGGTGTTTGGCCCATCATGAAGAGAGTTTTCTCTACACGCGCTTTCGCGAGATCTGCGAAATCATGGCGGCTTACGATGTTTCGTTTTCTCTTGGCGATGGACTGCGTCCCGGATCGATCGCGGATGCGAATGATGAAGCGCAGTTTGCCGAATTGGAAACGCTCGGCGAGTTGACCAACATCGCATGGGAGCGCGACTGCCAAGTGATGATCGAAGGCCCGGGCCACGTGCCGATGCACTTAATCAAAGAGAACATGGACAAGCAGCTCGAGACGTGTCAGGAAGCACCGTTCTACACGCTTGGTCCACTCACGACTGACATCGCGCCCGGATACGATCACATCACGTCGGCAATTGGCGCGGCGATGATCGGATGGTTTGGGACGGCGATGCTTTGCTACGTCACGCCGAAGGAGCATCTCGGATTACCGAATAAGAAAGACGTGAAAGACGGCGTCATTGCCTACAAGCTCGCGGCGCACGCGGCTGACCTCGCGAAAGGCCATCCCGGCGCGCAGTATCGTGATAATGCGTTGTCGAAAGCGCGGTTCGAATTTCGATGGGAAGACCAATTTAACCTCTCACTCGACCCGGAAGTCGCGCGTGAGTATCACGACGAAACGTTACCGCAAGAGGGCGCCAAGCTCGCGCACTTCTGTTCCATGTGCGGCCCACACTTTTGTTCGATGAAGATCACGCAGGACGTGCGGGAGTACGCGTCGGAGCATGGACTTGACGAGCAAAAGGCACGAGAAACAGGAATGCAAGAAAAATCCAGAGAGTTTGTCGCCGGAGGTGGTGAGATCTACAGGTAAAACTCGAGTCACTCCTGGGGTTGCGATCTGCCCGTGGTATGCGAAAATACACATGGCAGAATGGATCCAGGAGAAGGAAGATGAAGTTAAAGCCTGTAGACTCGGAAATGCTTGTTGCCGCGGGTTACGATGAGAAGTCACACAGCTTGCTGGCTGTTTTTAGGACGGGCGAAACATATCGTTATAAGAACGTCCCGTTGTTTGTGTACGAACGATTGGTGAGCGCTGACTCCATAGGAAAGTTCATGCACAAATACGTCCTCAATCGCTTCGATTATGAGCGAGTCGCGACGACTACGAGATCCCGACGAAAACTTAAACACGGATAGCCCGGATTTAAAAGATCCGATTTTAAGATCCGTGTTATCCGTGGCTAATTTATGATCCCAGCCTTGCGCTGCATTTCCTTGAGCGTCTCGGGAATGAAGGATGTGATCTGGTAAGTCTCCTCACGACCGTCAGCGTAGGTCTGATAGAGATTGAAATCAGGTAACGAGAGACAACTTAGCGGGGACTGATGGTTATAGCCCGTATCGAGACCCACCGCGCTATGAGAGATGTAGATCCCGTGACGACCGAGCCGCCCGCGTAATGGCAGCAGCGGCGTCGGCGTGTGCCCAAACACACAAGGCTTACCCCGGTAATTCTTATAAAAATCCATGTCGCGCATCCACAGCAGCGACATCTGCGTGCTCTCGCTGGGATGCTTGCCTTCGTCCAGCCCTGCGTGGACATAAATCGCAAACTCGTCTTCGTAGTAAAAAGGCATCTCCTCCATGAACGAGAGGTGCTCCGCGGGGAACGAGCGCTCAAACCATGCGCGCATCTCTTCGAGATCCTTTTCACTATCGACTCGAACCGGATAACCCGTGTACTGCTCAAATGTCCTTTCGCCGCCCACCACCGGCGTGAGCCAAAGGTTACTGCGACCATCCAGAAAATCCATCAACATCTGTTCGTGATTTCCGCGCAGGCAGATAACTCGCTCCGGATTTTCGCGCGTGAGTTTTAGAATGTGCGCGACGCAACCCGGCGCATCGGCGCCACGATCAATCAGGTCGCCTAAAAAAACGAGCGTGTCGTTTTCCGGGTCTCGCGGCAGCATGTCGAGCAGGTTGAGGAGCTGCGCGCAACGGCCATGTATATCGCCAACAACGAATGTTTTCATTCAGACTGGTCCCCGGGTTGCTCGCGGTTGTTCTTGATGCGATTCATCAATTCAACGAAACGTGGATCCTCGTGCATGTCCGTCCAGTTTGGATCTGACTCAAACCATTTGTAGTTCTCGTTGCCGAGACTGATCGCCGTCTCCAGCCATCGTAACGCCTCAACCTGCCGGCCTTGCAACAGATATGCAGAAGCCAGCCAGTAAGAAATATCGTAATCCGCCTCCGCCACCTGCCTGACTTTCGGCGTCAGTTGCTCGTTTGCTTTGGTGTGTTGTCCCTGTGCGCTCAAAGCAATCGCGAGGATTGGTCGCACGCCGTCAATCTGCGGATGTCGTTGCAACACCTGCTGAAGGATCTTGATGGCTTCGTCAATCTCACCTTTGTAGTAAAGAACGCGCGCACGGAAGACTTTGATCAGCGGATGTTCGGATTCGATCGCCTCTCCCTGATCGAGCTCGCGCATCGCTTCTTCATACTCGCGTTGATACATGAAGATGCGCGCGCGATTATAACTGGCCAGCACTTTTTCACCCGGATTCAGCCGCACCATGCGATCGAAACTGCGCAGCGCCTTTTCGTAATCGCTGTCGAGCCGCGCGACCACGCCACGCACAAACTGCACGCCCGGATCGTTCGGATACTCGTTACGCAGCGCGTCAACTGCCTCGCGCGCTTTTTGCTTTTGTCCACCAGTGAGATAGATGAACACCATGTGCATGCGCGCTTCGAGCAGTCGCGGATCGAGCGTCAAACCCTTTTTAAAAGCATTCTTGGCCTTGTCGTGATCGCCGGCCTGGCCCAGACCCTTCAAAACGCGATTAACGTAACAACTTCCCAGCGCGGAGTAAGCGAGCGCGAAGTTTGGATCGATCTCGATCGCGCGGCGAAAGTGCTCGATCGCTGAATCGAGATGCTCACGCTCGATCGTGTGATAAATAAACGACGCGAGACAATCGCGACCACGCAGGTATTCTTCTGACGCAGCGGCATCGGCAGTAGTCTTTCGCGCGAGCTCGACTTTCTCATCCGGACTCAACTCGAGTCGCAATCCCTCGACGATGCGCTGCACGATCGTGTCCTGCACGCCGATGATGTCGCTGGCGTCGGCGTCAATTCGCTCGCTCCAGAGAATCTCACTCGTTCGCACGTCGAGTAGTTGCGCCGTCACACGTAAACGATCGCCGGCGCGAAGGAACGTTGCGGTAAGAATTGCGTCGACGGCGAGCTCGCGTCCGGCTTCGGCAGCATCGACGGCCTTGTTCTGATACTTAACTATGACCGACGACGGCCGCACGACCAGCGATCTCACGCGCGCGAGCTCTGTAATCACAGCATCTGCAAGCGAGAACTGATAAAAATCGATCTCACGATCGTTACCGACATTCTTGAACGGAAGAATCGCTACACTCTTTCGCTCGCGATCAGCGAGGCTTGTTAACGGGCTGGGTTGTGACTCGCTACCCGATCTTTGACTCGAAGAGCTCTCGCCGCTCTTGCTTCTCGTCAACCAGCGCAGGGCACGTGCGACCGGACTTTCCTGTTTGAGATGTTTCGGAGCAACGGGCGTGGTGCTTTCATCAAGACCGGGCAGTGAATCACTGCCCAGCTCGCGAATGATCTCACGCACGTCGTTGGCGAAATGCGAGATCTTTTGGAAGCGATTGCGTGGATCTTTAGCGAGTGCTTTGTCGAGCACGGCTTGCAACTTCGCGGGTATGCGACCCGGCCTCATCTTCGACAGCGGCTCGGGCTCATCATTCAGCACCGCATGACGAACTTCGACCGCCGTTTTGCCCTGGAACGGCCACGTCCCGGTCAGCATCTCGTAAAGCAGAACGCCAGTCGAAAAAATGTCAGCACGTGCATCGACGCGATCTCCGCGTGCCTGCTCAGGCGCCGCATACGTAGCCGTGCCGTACGGAACGCCGACTTCAGTAATCTCTGTATGATGAATTCCCGATGTTCGTGCCGCTTCTTCGTCGAGCAGTTTTGCAAGTCCGAAGTCGAGGACTTTGACCTGACCGCTCGGCGTGACCATCACGTTGCCGGCTTTGATATCGCGATGAATGATGCCACGCGCGTGTGCGGCAGCAAGCGCGTCTGCCGTTTGCAAAGCGATCGACAACGCGCTTTCAAGCGACAACGGACGACCGTTAACGAGCTGCCTCACGTTTCGCCCTTCGATGTATTGCATGGCGATGAAGTGAATGCCGTTAATCTCGTTGAGGTCGAAAATGGTGCAGATATTTGGGTGATCGAGAGCGGAAGCGAGCCGCGCTTCGCGTTCGAAACGCTTGAGATTGGCTTCGCGTGCGGTCAGCTCGGCGGGCAGGACTTTGATGACGAGCGTGCGGCCGAGCTTCGAATCGACAGCTTTATAGACGGTTCCCTGCCCGCCCTCACCGAGCTTCTCCAGGATTTTATAATTCCCTAAGGTCGAGCCGATCATTTAACAAACGAAATAGGTCCTATAGCGACTATAGGACCTATTTGCCGAGCGAACAACAGCTTTTTAGTCCGCAACACCCATTTGCCACAGCATGAAAGCGTAGTCAAAGGCCGACTCACGCAGCGCGTCGTAACGTCCGGACGCACCGCCGTGGCCCGCGCCGAAGTTGACCCTCAACAACAGCGGATTCTTGTCAGTCTTCATCGTACGCAGCTTTGCGACGAGCTTCGTGCCTTCCCAGTATGGTACCTGGCTGTCGTTCAGCGATACCTTCACGAGCGTCGCTGGATAATCTTTCTTCGCGACGTTGTCGTAAGGCGAATAAGTTTTCATGTAATCGAACGCGGCCTTCTCGTTCGGATTGCCCCACTCGATGTACTCACTCGTCGTCAGCGGCAAACTCGCGTCGAGCATCGTGTTCAGTACGTCGACAAACGGCACCTGCGACACGACGGCTTTGAACAGATCCGGTCGCATGTTTGACACGGCGCCCACCAGCAAACCACCGGCGCTGCCGCCCTGAATCACGAGCCGATCTTTCGACGTGTACTTGTTCTTGATGAGCGTTTCGGCGCAGGCGATGAAATCGGTGAACGTGTTCATCTTGTTCATCATCCTGCCGGCCTGGCGCCACTCTTCACCAAGCTCGCCGCCACCACGAATGTGCCCAATCACGAAGATCACGCCGCGATCGAGAAGACTCAAACGGCTTGACGAAAACGTCGGCGGAATCGACGCGCCATACGATCCATAGCCGTAAAGAAGCAACGGCGCGCTACCATCCATCTTCACGCCTTTTCTGTAGACCATCGACATGGGAATCTTCGTTCCGTCTGAGGCGGTGGCAAACACGCGCTCGGATTGATAGTTGTTTCGATCGAAACCGCCGGGCACCTCCTGCTGCTTCAACAACGTCGCTTTGCCGGTGTTCATGTCGTAGTCAAACGTTGAATTCGGCGTGACCATCGAGTTGTAGCTGTAACGTACGACGCTCGTGTTGTATTCGCGATTAGCACTTAACCCGGCAGCGTAAACCGGTTCCGGAAACTTGATCCGATGACGTTTGTTCGTCTTGAAGTCGAGCACTTCGAGTTGCTGCAAACCGCCTTCCCACTCCGAAAGAACAGCGTGATCGGCAAAAAGGCTAATCGCCTCGATCTTCACCTCGGGTTTGTGAGCGATAAACTCTTTCCAATTCTTCTCCGTCGGATCGTTCACCGGCGCGGTGACGATATGGAAGTTCTTCGCGCCTTTGTTGGTGCGAATGTAGAAAAGGTTATCGCGATAATCGACGTCATACTCGTGCTCAGGCGCTCGCGGGATGATCACTTTGGGCGTTCCATTCGGATCGTCGGCGCGAAGATAGCGCGACTCAGACGAAGTCTTGCTGAACGCATCGAGGAAGATCACAGCCTTGTCGCGTGAGCGGCTCACGCCGATGTCAAACAACTCGTCTTTTTCGTCGTACACAAGATCTGTCTTGTCAGTGCTCAGCACGTGACGGAAACACTTGTCGCTGCGCTTCGTAACCGCCTCTTCAGTGACATAGAAAAAGGTCTTGTTGTCATTGGCCCAGGTGAAACTGGTGACGCGCTCGATGCGTTCCGGCAAGATTTGGCCTGTGCGCAGATCTTTTACTTGCAGAACGTACTGGCGATATCCGGTATTGTCAGTGCTGTAAGCAAGCAGGTTTCCGTCGTCACTGGGAAGGAACAGGCCGACGCTCATGAACTTCTGGCCCTTCGCCAGCTCGTTCACATCGATCACGATCTCTTCCGGCGCTTCAAGACTGCCTTTCTTGCGACAGAAGATTGGATACTGTTTACCTTCCTCAGTGCGCGTGTAATAGAAGTAGTTTCCGGAGCGGTAAGGCACGTTCGTGTCAGTCTGTTTGATATGACTGAGCATCTCCTTGTAGAGCTTCTCCTGAAGCGCCTCGGTCGGTTTCATCACCGCCTGGGTATACGCGTCTTCGGCTTGCAGGTGCGCCAACACCGCTGGATTCGCTTTTTCACGCAGCCAGAAATAGTCGTCGACTAACGTTGTGCCGTGGATATTCGTAGTTTTTGTTTTCTTCTCTGCCATAGGTGGTTGCGGCGCGCCTGCTCCTCCATTTGACTGTGCTATGACTTCGCTATTGTTTGGGATAACGACTAGAACAAAGAGCAGCAGCAGAAAAAGCCAACGGAATTGGTTTCGCATAGAGCACCTTCCTCATAAACGCACAATTCATTTTCAGGGGAGACCGCTTATTCGTTAAACAACCGGCGCACGGCCGGCTAATCGTGAACAGTTCAACCGCGGGGCGGGTTTCCCCAACCCGATCCGACATACTTTCCATCTTCCACGATGCATGGCACCGTCGGATCGTCATCCGAATAGGAGAACATCTCCGCGCGTCGCGCTTTGTCGTTCTGTGCGTCGTAGTCGGTGAAAGGAATGCCTTTGGAGTTGTAGTAATCACGTGCTTGCTGACAGTAAGGACATCCCGGCTTTGTGTAGATTACTAAGGCCAATTGTTAACCCCCGCAGTTGATATGTACAAATTTGAGCAGCGAGCGATTATACTGCCGCTGCCTATGGCTGAACAAAGCGGCAGCTTTGACGCGAGTGCGTCGGATCTACTCGATCCGTACGAGAAGCTCATCACTCTCGAAATCATGGGCAACGAGGTGAACGTGCCTGAGAAGAACAGGCTGCTGCGCTGTTTTCAGTTTCTCTCCATCAACACCATTTCTTACGGCGACTTCTGCTGGAACGGAGAATGCACAAATTGCCAGGTCTGGTATCACATGAAAGGCCAGAATGAGCAGAGCGATCGGCCGGCGCTCTCGTGCCGTTTGGAGTGTGAAGAGGGAATGGTGATCACAAAGCTCAGCCGCTTCATCGAGCTCGAAGGGATCACTAAGTAATTTTGTGCTTTTCGTGCCTTTTTGTGGCTAATACTTCGGCACGCTCGGATCTACCTCATCCGACCACCTCAGAATCCCGCCTTTGAGATTCAACAACTTTCCCTGAAATCCCGACCGCTGAAGTGCGTCGATCGCGCGGGCGCTGCGGCCACCCATCTTGCAGTGTACGACCGTCTCGCGGCTGGGATCGATCTCGTTCATGCGACTCAACACCTGCCCCAGCGGAATGTGAATCGAGTTCGGTATGCGGGCAGTCGCGACTTCATTGTCCTCTCGTACGTCAACGATCTGAATATCGTCGCCCTTATCGAGACGTTGTTTGAGTTCTGCTGGAGTTATCTCTTCCATATTGTTCTTCCGTTAGTTGGTTTACACTACCGACCATGAGATTCGAGTTTTACACCGATGCCCTCGAAAACGTTCCCAAGCTGTCGGTCGATGGTACCGTCGACAACAGCATTCACTTCTCGCATTGGGAAGGGAATAGTACCCCAACCGAGGTGAAGGCGGATACTTCGACGGAGATCGCACTCAACCTCGTCGCCTCACCAAACCGCGCGGCGCTGACGCAAGAAATCGAGTTAGTCACTAACAACCATTTTGATACGGACGGCACTCTTTCGTGCTGGACTGTTTTGACCGGCGAACGCGCGCTCGCATATCGAGATCTTCTGATCGCTGCGGCTGAAGCCGGAGATTTTTCGGAATATTCGAGCGATGATGGGGTTCGCGTAAGTATCGCGATACAGGGCTCGGACCAGGCGAGCCCGAATAACGACGACGGCTCGCCCTTGGCCCGGCTTCTCGCAGGCGAAGAAGTTGATGATGATGCGCGCGCGTATGAATTGGTATTGCCCAAAGTGGAGCACTTGCTGACGCATGTCAATGAGTACGAATCGTTGTGGCGTGAGGGCTGGGAGAGAGTTGTTGCTGCGGTTAAGAGTTTCGAGAAAGGCGAATCCACAGTTGTCGAGCATTCAGATATTTCGGTGATTACGCTTGCGCCTGAGCTTTTTGATGGCGTAGGTTTCAGTCCGACCAGGCACTCAGCTCCTTACACCGCGATCTCGAAATTTGCCCGAGGGCAGTTGTTTTTGATCGCGATTCCGGCAAGCTCAGGATGGTTTTACCGGATCGACTATCCCTACTACTCGTGGGCCGAGACTGTTGTGCGTCCGCGGATCGCGCGACGAGATTTGACGCCCGTGCTACAGCTACTGAACAGCAGTGAAACCAATCCAGGCGGACGTTGGCAAACTGATAATCGCGAGATGACTTCGGCAGTGAAGTTCCTCGACACTGCCGGCACTTTGGCGGCATCGCGTCTGGAACCCGACGAAGTCGCGAAAGCCTTGAGCTCAACAGAACTGAGCGCGGTAGCGCCGGGCCAACTTTTCCAAAGGGCGTGATTTTAGAATCTGACCGGCGCTACCGCGCTCGGTTCTGTTATGGGATGCACGACGTAATCATCATCGGCGCCGGACCAGCCGGATTATCAACCGCTTTCTGGTGCGATGAGTTGGGCCTCGACACGCTTGTACTCGAGCAGTCCCAGGAAGTCGGCGGGCAACTACACCGCGTCTACAATCCGATCAACAAGTATCTCGGACTTAAAGTCCGCAATGGAGCGGAGTTGCTCGCTCGGTTTGCCGCAGATGTGGACAGTGCTGACTTTAATCTGTGGACTGAGACAAGCATCAGCGCGGTGGATTTGAAGGCGAAGCGTGTTTCGCTGGCGAGTGGTGAAGATCTCCAGTCGATCGCGCTCGTGATCGCGACTGGGGTGCGGCCGAGGGAGTTGGGCGTGCCCGGCGAGAAGGAGTTCGCCGGTAAGGGAATGATAGAATCCGGTACCCGCGATCGAGAGCTCTTCGCCGGCCATGATGTTTGCGTAGTTGGTGGTGGCGATGCGGCGGTTGAGAATGCGTTGCTGCTGGCGGAGGTTTGTCCGACAGTTACGCTCGTTCATCGTGGAAAGAAGCTGCGCGCCCGGCCCGAGTTCAGGGAAAAGCTTCAGTCACAGCATTGCATCACCGTTTTCACTGAATCTGTGCTGACACGTATCATGGGGCGCGATCGAGTGGAGGCGGTTGAGATCCAGCGCAAGCAGGGCTTGAAGCCGTTTCAACTTGCAGTCCGTGGCGTACTGATCCGGATCGGCGTCGAGCCAAATACGGATCTGTTTCAGGAGCAATTGGAGACAGACGCAGGTGGCTACATCGCGGTGAACAGTCAACAGGAGACAAACGTGCCGATGGTCTTCGCCGCCGGCGACGTCTCGAATCCGTTTGCGCCGACGATCAGCGGCGCCACTGGAGCCGGCGCGACCGCCGCGAAAGTCATCGCCAGTCGACTCAACGCAAAATGACTGCCTATCTCGATGCTCACGTTGTGGCATATCCGATCGAATACATTGCCGGCATCGATCTTTACAACGCGGGCGAGTTTCATGCGGCGCACGACGCGTGGGAAGAACGCTGGATGGGCGAGGTTGGGCCAAAAGAGAAACTGTTTTTACAGGCGATGATCCAATCGGCGGTCGCGTTTCATCATCTCGACATCGGTCGGCCCGGTGCGGCGCGTCAGATGTACCTGCGAGCGAAAGAAAAGTTTGCACGGTTGGGCGTGAATGTTTTTATGTCGCTCGATCTTGACGAGTACCAGTCACAACTTGATCAGGCGTTGTCGTGGTTGTTGAATGGTGATCCGAGAGAGTTACCACGACCACAGATCACGCCGCCGAAGATACGCTTGCTGGCGACGATTAATGAATTCGATTGAGATCTTGTTAATCTTGAAAATCCTATAATCCTGTAAAAGACTGACTTATCAAACCGAGATCTAAATGAACTTCTCCCGCTTGATCTTATTAGCCTGCTGGTTCGGAGCGGCCCTCTTCTTCGGCGCAGTAGTCGCACCCGCGGCCTTCGGAGTTTTGCGATCGTTCGACCTGCCAAACGCAAACGAGATCGCCGGTAGTATCGTCACGCGTTCGCTTTCAGTCGTTAACATCGCCGGCTTTCTAATCTCGTTATTACTACTTCTAACTTTATTCCTGCGGCGTAATTCGTCGAGTCGTCTCAGTTTCATCATTGAATGCGTTTGCCTCGGCATCATCGCGTTAACGACTGCTGCCGGCCATTGGGTAATCGCGGCGCGGATGCGTGCGTTGCGCGCGGCGATGGTTGTGCCGATCGATCAAATCGCGGCTGATGACGCGCGCCGCATCGCCTTCAACAACCTGCACGGTTATTCGGTTAACGCGCTCGGACTTGCTATGATTGCCGCTCTTGTGGCGATGGTCCTGATGGCCCGGAACCTCCGCAACTAAATCTTAGATGGGTGAAGCTAGTGGAAATTTTTGAAGACACTGACGGTTGGCGAAGACGGTTCGAGAGTTGGAGACCGGGCGCCGGTGATGATCTCGGTCCCGATTACCCTTTTGTAAGGAACCGGCGTGCACCGTTTACGCCCGCACGGCGCGCACTGCCGATGCTGAATCTCGCGCTGATCTCTTCAGCGGGCGCTTACATCGACGGCACTCCCGCGTTCGACACAACCGCGACCAACGGTGACACGACTTTCAAGGAAATTCCGATCGAAGTTGAAGAGTCGGATCTGCGCTTTGCCGCGCGTGGATACGATCCAGCGGCTGTGCAGCAGGACGTGAACTCGGAGCTGCCGGTTGCGCGACTGCTCGAGTTTGAAAAGAACGGGATCATTGGCCAGCTAAATCCGGTGTTTTGGAGCTTCTGCGGTTTCATTCCCGACGCCGGTAGCGTTGTTGACGAGATCGTTCCGAAGCTCGTCGAGCGAGTGCGGCGTTATGAAGTGCAGGCTGCGCTTTTAGTTCCTGCTTCTGTTTTGTGTCACCAGTCTGTGGGCCTGGTGGCGCGGGGGCTCGAGCTCGCGGGCATTCCCACAATGACGCTGGCAGTCGTCAAAGAGATAGTGGAATCAGTGCGTCCGCCGCGTGTAGCGTTCTACGATGGAGAACCCGGAACCGTCAGTGGCCTGCCCAACTTCCCGGAACACCAGCGACGCATACTCGACGAAGCCCTCCGGCTGATCGAGCCGATGGACCAGGCCGGCATACGGAAGCTCGTCGTGACGTTGGAAACAGCGGTCGAGAAGTCACGCGGCGAGCGATAACAACTTTTTTAATGTCTCTCAAAAAGCGCTTCGGACTCGTCATCCTCCTCATCATCGCTGCCGCGCTTGCATATCTCCTTCTTGCGCCGGTTCCAATCACACCTGCGGCCTGGACTCCTGCTGCTGCCCCTGCGTTGACAGGCCAGTACGCACAGAACACGCGGCTCTCGCCCGTTCAAAAGCTCTCGATCGGTGACGGGCACAAGCCGGAGGACATCGCACTCGATGCCGAAGGAAGAATCTATGCTGGTTTCGAAGACGGCCGGATCATGGTCCTTCAAGCCGACGGCACACAGCCGCACGTCTTTGCCAACACGCACGGTCGTCCACTCGGAATGATTTTCGATCGCGAAGGAAATCTGATCGTAGCTGATGCGATTAAAGGATTGTTATCAGTCAACAAGACAGGCGAAATAAGCGTGCTGGCTGAAGAAGCAGACGGCGTGAAGTTTGGCTGTCTTAACGATCTCGACGTGGGCGCAGACGGCACGATCTATTTCACCGAAGCGTCGAGCAAGTTTCCGATGTCGCAGTTTACTAACGACCTGCTCGAGCATCAGCCCAACGGACGTTTGCTTGCACTCGATCCACATTCACACCAGCCGCGAACCTTGTTACGAGGCATTTACTTCGCGAATGGTGTTGCTGTGAGTCCAGACCAAACGTTTGTGCTTGTGGCGGAGACTGCTGAATATCGCGTTCGTCGCGTCTGGGTCAACGGCCCGAAGATGGGCCAGAGCGACATCTTTATCGACAATCTTCCCGGGTTTCCCGACGGCATTTCATCCAACGGTCGCGATCGGTTTTGGCTGGCCCTCGTAACACCGCGCCAGGCCCTTTTCGATCGCATGCTTCCTTACCCGACGATGCGAAAGATGCTGGCCCGTCTCCCCAAATTCATGCAACCGGCGCCAAAGCGATATTCCTTCGTCCTTGGTTTAGACCCGCAAGGCCGCGTGATCGAAAACCTCCAGAACGGCTCCCTCGACTGCTACTCCGAAATCGCCAACGTCGTCGAGCACAACGGCACCCTCTATTTCGGCAGCATCGGCGAAGACACCGTCGGCCGCTTCCCTCTGAAGTGATCTTCATCTGAACAATAGCCACTTTCGACAAAAAATAGCCATATTCGCATCTTGGCGGACACTAAATAAACGGGTAAATTAACACCTGAATTTAACTTGGCACGGCGCGGAAAAGTCAAACAGAAAGGACGTTAGAAAATGAGTGCGTGGGTACGATGTTCCATAGAACGTGGAATGCTGCCGGGTGAGTACGCGGTCGAGATGGATACCATTGACGTTGGCAGGATCTCTCTTTTTGCACCCGAAGACAAGGTTAGGGTGGAACAAAACTTAATGAGTGTACAAAAGCTTAACGACGGTAACGGCAGAGGGGTCCTTGTGCGTCTTCCTGCGCAACCGTTCGAGATTTCATCTCAAAACGTGAGTGTGCCCAGAAACAACCTTATAAACGAATGATCCTCAGCAATTTCGAGATTCAAAAAGCGATAGATGAAGGTCGGTTAATAATTTCTCCTGATCCTCAGCCTCGCAATCCAGATCAAGCTAATTGTCCCTATGCTACGAGCGCCGTCGATCTGCATTTGGCAAGCGCTCTTTCGGTGCCCAAATCAGGAGCTTTTAATTACGATTTAAGCCAGGGCGGCATTGCGACTTTTCTTGCAAGAAACTGCGAACATGTGGATATACCAAAGACAGGATACGTACTAAAACCTCATCTCTTCGTTTTGGGACGCACTCAGGAGAGAATTACTTTGCCGATTCGCGCAGAACAAACGCTTGCGGCGAGGATCGAAGGAAAGAGTTCTTTCGCTCGATGCGGTCTCCTGGTCCATTTCACGGCCCCAACTGTCCACGCAGGCTTTGAGGGCGCATTAACACTGGAAATGATTAACTTGGGTAATGCTGGTATTACGCTGTACGCCGGAAAAGCAATTGCTCAATTAATTCTTGAAACGGTTTTGGGCGCCCCGTTGGCAAACCCAAGTCAATTTCAAGGTCAAACAACACCAGCCGGAACATCCCAGAAGTAAAGCCTCTGAAGTTTACTTTCTGTGCTTACGCATCCTCAGCCATCGTGCGCAATGCATAACCCGTATCCCTGGCGCTTTGCCAAAAATCAGGGATCACTGTGTCCGATAGAGTTGTCGATTTTTCAGGCAAAGCCTGCCGTGGTAAGGAGTTACTCAACTGTATAGCCGTGTACCACAGCCTCACAGCCTCAGTAAAAATACTCAGGGAATTTGTCTTTGTTTTGGACGTGGTTAGGAGATATCCAGAATCGCCGCGCAAATAAAGCCGGTGAGTTTCCTGCCAAGTCTCACAAAATAAAGATCTTCCAGTTAAATTTGCCCGCAGCGAAATCACGGCACAGCGGTTGTAAGCGGGTAGGCGTCGGAGTGCGGTGGGAGGTTCATCCGACGCGGCAAAATCCCCCTTCTTCTTGGAGCAGAAAAACGACAATGATCAATTTGCTATCAGCAGCTACTGCTGTGCCTCAGAATGCCTTTAAGACAACAGAATTAGTCGGAAGTCTAATGCATAAGCTCTCCCCGGAACTTATCAATACAATCAGTTCTCTCGGGATTAACCAACGATATTCAACTCTCGAAAATTATCCACAGTTTCTATGCGGCGAACCCAAAGCACCTACCAGCTCCACAACCGACCTCGGCGTGGCTGCCACTAAACGCTGCATTTACGAATGGGGAGGTGACCCGAATCGGATCGGACTACTCGTCGCAGCAACTAACACGCCTGACCAAATGCTGCCGTGCCTCGCATCCGAGATCATGGGAAGAACGCACGGCCTCCTTTCCCGGTCGTTGCGAACCGTCAACATGCAAGCTCAGGGTTGCTCTGTGCTACTGAAGTCGATCGAAGTGGCCCAGTGGTACCTCGCAGCAAACCCTGGCAAGCTCGCGATCGTCGTGATGGCAGAAGCGCACACACCTTACGTTGCGCCGCTACTGAGCAACGAGTATTCCGGCTATCGCGAAATCGTCAGACTGCGAAAGGAGCGAAAACTCGATCCCGAACAATTCGAGCAACAAAGGTTAGACACGACCTTCGTTATCCAATCAATGCTTTTTGGTGACGGCGCGGTGGCGTTGCTGGTAGGGACTGAAGAAGGAAAACCCGCATTTGGACCAATCTCTCACCTGACCAACGATCAGCCAACCGACATGAACCTGCTCACGATGATCAACCACAGCTCACACGAATATCTCAAAGGACGCCCGCAGTATTTCATGCAGCCGAGCGTTCCCAATCGTGGCGCGCACTACGCCGTGACCACTGTCAAGACTGTGCTAAAACATCCCGACTCGCCCGTCTCAGATCTGACGGAGGTTGACGATTGTCTGATCCACACGGGCAGCAAGAAAATTCTCGACGGTGTTTGTTCTCAACTCGATCTCGAACCGAAGTCAGCGAAGGTGAACGGCTCGTACAAGGTCCTGGAACACTACGGCAACCTTTCGAGCGCTTCGACTGGTTTCATGCTCGCGGCGAAGAATGAGAAGAATAAGTGGTCAGGGCCGACGATCGTGGTTGGTTTTGGAGTGGGATTTACTGCCAGTGCGGGGATAATGAATTTCAACTGAGCAGGATTTACAACATCGCTTGCAGTTCGCGATCTTTAGTCAAGTTTGTGAGTGTTAAGCCGACCTGCGCGAAATCGAATGGCTTACCGATGATGGCGTCCACGAGGTCTTCCTCGCCGGACGGCGGTAGTGTCGTTGGACCATAGCCGGTTACGAGCACGATTCTGACGTTGGGCCAGTCTTTGCGAATTAACCGCGCAGTTTCCCAGCCGTCCATCTCAGGCATCGCGAGGTCGGTAAATACAAAATCAAAGTCGCCGGCGCGCAGCTTCTCCACCGCTTCTGGGCCACTGCCGGCCAGCTCCACCCGGTGCCTGACAGCGACCAGCATCTCCGCGAGTGTCTCGCGCACCGGCTCCTCGTCATCAACTACGAGGATCTTTAGCGTGCGCGCATCACTTCCCGTCGCGGACGAATCATCCGCCGATGACTCAGCCGCGATGGCCGGCAAATCGATCATGAAGTTTGACCCGCTACCAGGTTCAGAGTCGACGCTGATCGATCCCGAATGGCGTTCGATGATGCTGTAACTGACTGACAACCCGAGGCCGGTGCCGTGCGCGCCCTTCGTCGAAAAGAACGGCTCAAAAATCTTCTGCTTCACATCCTCGGGCATTCCAATTCCATTGTCACTGAAATGCACTTGCAGCCTGTCGTCCTTGCGACGGCACGTAACGAGCAAACGCCCGCCGCGCGGCATTGCGTCAACCGCATTCACGATCATGTTTACAAAAACTTCGCGTAGCTCTGACGCACTGCCATACGTGTACTGCTCTCTCGGAGCGTTGAGTTTGACATCATATTCCAGCCCGCGCACGCGCGCCTCGTTTTGCCAACGCGTACGCGTGATTTCGACCGCATCATTGAGCAACCCGGCAACGTCAACCAGCTCAAACTCCTTCACTGCCGACTTACGCGCAAAGGTCTGAATGCGGCGCACCGTTGCCGCCGCATCTTCAGCGGCTGTTTGAATGATGTCGAGATTGCGGATGAGGGCCGGATCGTTGACCTGTCGTCGCAGCAACTGCGCGCGTCCGAGGATCGCGGCGAGTGAGTTATTAAAGTCGTGGGCCACGCCCGAAGCGAGTTGACCGAGGGCGCGCAACTTGTCAGCTCGCGCAGCGCGCTCACGCTCTTCTTTCTGCTCCGTGATGTCGCGCGCGATGCCCAACACACCTGTCGTTTGACCTTCAACCACGAGCGGTGAATTATCGACTCGTGCGTATCGCAATTGGCCATCATGCGAGAAGTAGCGCATCTCGTAAGTTTGGGCCACGCCCTGCAGCGCGGCAGCCAGCTTCTCACGCACCAGATCGCGATCGTCTTTATAGACCATGCTCAGCAGTGGCCGTCCAATAAAATTGGTGCGTTGAAAACCCAGGCCTTTCAAGGTTGCAGTGTTGCACCACTTGAAATTACCTTCCGTGTCGACAGCGTAGATCGACTCGCGTGCGCTTTCGAGAATGTTCGTCAACAACGACTGGTGCTCGCGTGCGACAGCCTGCACCTTGCGCAGCTCGGAAAGATCGCGAGCCGTACACACGACCGCGATCGCCTGATTGTTTTCATCCAACACCGGCTCAACCGAAACCAGCAACGGACGATTGAGACGGCTCGGAGTGATCTCGATCGTCACACTGCGCCCGGTCTCGAGGGCATTTTCAACGACACACGTTTCGTCTTCTTCGCTGGTTCGGAGTATGTCGCAACACTTGCGACCGAGCAGCAACCGCGGATGCACGGCTTCCATCGTGGCGCCGGCGCGATTCACACGTTTCAATTCGCCGACGCGATCGAAGATGAAGATGCCGTCAGACATCGCATCGAAAGTCGTTTCCCATTCGGTCTTGCCACGCGCGACCATTTCGAACAGCTCGGCTTGCGCGATGCCGATCGCAAGTCGTTCTGCGAGCGCCTGGACGAGCGTCAACTCATCATCCGTCCAGAGACGCCTGCGATCAGATTGATGAATCGAGAGAATGCCGCGAAACTGCCCCTTCACGATTAGCGGGTAGCTGATGGCGGATACGATCTCGAGTTTGTGAGCCTGCGCGCGAACATAAGCGCTCAGCGATGTGGACGAGTCGTCGAAGTTCTGAGCGTCGCTGATAATAAGTGGCTCGTTGGAGCTCGAAACATTGCGCGCTATCGGATCGTCGTAGTCGACGTTGAGGTGCTTGATGCTTTTGACGCCGTCAGCGAGATACTCGTGTTCGAGTGGCGCGCTCATGCCTTCGCTGTCCAGCAGGAACAAGTGAACTCGTGATGCCGCAAGTGCGCGGCCCAACTCAACTGTTGCTGTGCCGAGCACCTCTCCTAAACTGAGCGAAGCGCGAATCGCCATCGTCAAACGATTCACGAGCGCTTCACGTGTCGAGGTCGATTCAGCTTTCTGGTAGAGCTCGGCTTGCCGAATCGCGATACCCGTTTGATCGGCGACAGCTTTTGCGAGCGCGATATCGGCCTCACTCCAGCGCCTAACCTGTCTGGTTGTTGAAAGCGCGAACGCTGCCGGAACGTCGTCGCCGACCCTGATCGCCACGTACATGATCGACTTCACGTTCGCTTTTGAGAGAATGCTTTCGTAGAGGTCTGTGATACGTGAGTCGTTCGCGGCGTCTGAGAAATGCAAAACACCAGTTTGGTCTAGCGCCGAGATCAACGATTGCAGGTGGTCCAAAGCGAAATCAGACTTGGCCGGTTCAACTCCTCTAACGTGATATTCCGCGACGTTCAATGCACACTTCGTGCGGTCGTCACGCATGTACAGAGAACAACGATCCACAGCGAGATACGATCCCAACTCTCTCACCGCGGTCTTGTAAATCTCGTGACTATCGAGCGAGCAACGAATGGCCTGCGAAATGCGATGCGTCATCGCCTCACGTTGTGCCTGTTGCGCGAGGAAGGCCTGGCTCTCACGCAATATTTGCTCGGAGTGTTTGCGCTCGGTGAGATCGCGCGCGATTCCCTGCACGCCGACCGGTTTGCCGTCGCTGAAGATCAACCGGGTGCTGACTTCCAGCCGAACCCGACGTCCATCCTTGGAAATGATGTCGATCTCGTAAACTGTCGATACTTTCTCGCTGGCCTTGTGAGCGATCATTTCGCGCGCGAGATTTAAGTAGTCGGGCGCGATGACGTCCGCGACGTTCATGAGTGTCGCTTCTTCGCGAGAGTAGCCGGTGATGCGTTCACCGCTGCGATTGAGCGAAGTGAAATTGCCCTGGAGATCGTGCGTGTAGATGATGTCGTTGGCGTTTTCGAAGAGCTCGCGATAGCGCTCTTCGCTTTCACGGATCGATGCCTCCGCTCGGCGGCTGTCAGTTATATCGGTGGCGACGCCGATAACGCCGAGCACGTAGTCGCGCTCATCTGTCAGCGGTGAATAACGAACATCAAAAACAAACTCGCCGATCGTTACGGCTGACGTGAACGACTCGCCTTTCAAAGCGCGTCTGATGTTTTCACCAAACTGCGGTGTGTCAGCATAAACCGCAAACACTGATTGGCCCACCAGCTCGCCCGGCTCGAGCGAGAGACTCTTCAGGCCCTCACCTTCGCTCAACGTGAAGACACCGTTTTTGTCAGTCGCAAACAGTATCAGCGACGCGCTTGCAACAACGGTCCGCAAACGTTTTTCTGCTTTTCTGAGCGCCTCGCGTGCCTGCTTCTTTTCCGTGACGTCGCGAAACACCGACAGCACCGCGGCTTTACCGTCTGAGACGAACGGCAAACCAGTGACTTCAACATCGATCTCTGCGCCGTCGAGCCGCAGACACTTCTGTTCGACGAGTGGAGTGGGCTGGTGAAAACGCTGAATGTAGTCGACGCGCTCGGTTACGTGGTGGCGGTAGTCAGGATGTACAACCTGGAAAATCGACTTGCCGATGAGATCGTCAGCCGTCGCTGCGCCCCAAAGATTTACGGCCGCCGGATTGAGATAAGTGAACTTACCTTCCTGGTGAACGACGATCGCATCGGGCGAGAGCTCAACCAATCGACGATAACGTTCTTCGCTCTCTTTCAACGCCTGTTCCACGCGATGTCGCTCGACGAGTTGTGCGACCTTTACGAGCAACTCTTCATTCCGGAACGGAAGATCGAGGTAGTCGTCTGCGCCCGCGTGCAGTCCTTCGATACCGGCATCGTCCGAGGGTATGCGGCCGCTGATCAAAAGGACAGGAATGTAGGCCGTGCGTGGATCTTCTTTCAGACGGCGGCAGAGCTCGAGACCGCCGAGCACAGGCATGACGACGTCGCTGACGACAACATCGGGGTCGAAGGAAATGGCGAGATTGAAAGCTTCCGAACCGTCCAGAGCGGTCGCGATCTCGTAGCCTTCGAATTGCAGAAGCTCGATCAACAGATCGAGGACCTTCCGATCGTCATCGACGATCAGGACGCGGCCACGGTCTGACGTAGTGATACTCATTCAATCTGGGTGTCCGGCTCTTTGAGTAAGAAAACCTTTGGGAGGGTGAATGAGACTTTGTGGAATTTCCTTACAGTGACCAGGCGGACGCACTGGCTGGGGCAGTATAACAGTTTTAACCACAGATGACACAGATTAAACTGTGCTCTGCGCGGATGCGTCAAAAAGCCGCGTTATCCGTTGGTTAATTACTGATCCCCACCGGAGCGTTTCCGGGTGGCCGGATCGGCGTTGGTCGTCTTGGCGAAGTAGCCGGGGCGGTAGTTGAGCTTCAGACTTTGCTGTTTTAGCGCCGGATTAACTATCTGGATCTCGATTTTCCGGTATGACCCGTCGCGGGTTTTGTTGGTCGGCGAATAGGCCACCAGATACTGCTCGCGGAGGTCTTTTTGAATCTGCGCGAAGGCGTCGCGAAGATCCCGTTCATGCTGCGGAAAATAGGCGCGACCGCCCGTCTGCTCGGCGATTTTGCGAAGTGCGCCTTCGTTGACGTTGAAGGTATAGCGGTCGCCGATGCCGATGGCGTAGATCAGCGCGTCAGATTTCTGGGCGCGTTCAATCGCCTCATGAATTTTCATGCGGCTACTCGTATCGTCGCCGTCAGTGAGCAGAATGATGGCGCGGCGCGTGTGCTCGGCGGAGGTGCTCATTAACTCTTCAGACGTGGCCCAAACGGCGTCCCAAACCGCGGTTGAGCCGGCGAGACTCTGGTTCGTCCCGGAGATTGGAGGCGTTCCATTTACAACTACTCCACCGCCGATATAACCCGAAGGCGGCACAAACTCGACGCGGTCAATCGCTCGCCTTAGCCTTTCGATACTGCCGGTAAAACCCTGCTCCAGAGTCGTGTCGCCCGTAAACGAGATAACGGCCGCTTCGTCTTTGTTTGGACGCATCACGCTTTCGAGAAACGCCTGGGCCGCGATTTTTTCATCCGGCAGCGTGCGCTCTTCAGAAATGCTCGTGTCGATCAGGATCGCGATCGAGAGTGGCAGCTCGATATTTTGTTGAAAAGTAAAGATCTCCTGCGGCTGACCATCTTCGAGCACGCGTATATCTTCAGCCTTGAGGTTGCTGATGAAGCGCTTGTTCTTATCAGCCGCGGTAAAGAAGAGGTTCGTCAGATTTGTTTCGACTTTGATTACTTCGTCGGAATCCTGCGGTACTTCTTCACGGTTGCGCGGAGTTGGAGACGGTGATGCAACCGCCGCAGCGTCCTGCTCGGTCGTCTCGTTTTTGGCAGGCTGTTTGGCAGACTGCGTCTGGCTGGCGATTCCTGCACACAAGAGCAGAGAAACCAGAACCAGCAACACAAACGGGCGACTGATTACGCGATATTGCATCTTTACTTCAAAACTCCTTACTGCGCGACGCTGTCAGCGATCGCTTTGTACCCTCGCTTAGTCCTTACTTTCAGATCGCCGTGACCATCTCCGAGCTTCACGTCGATCTTTCTGAACGTGCCATCGTAACTCTTGTTTGTCGGATTGTAGGTGACGAGATACTGCGCGCGTAACTCTTTCGAGATCCTCGTAAACGACCGTTCGAGCGAAAGCATGTCGCCGGTGAAGAAAGCCGCGCCACCAGTCTCTTCTGACAGCGTTAGCAGATCCTTGTCTTTCTTGTCGGCGACTTGTCCTGCTTCGACGCCGGGTACAGTAGCGAGAAATCCAGCCTTCGTAGAGATCGCGAAGATCGTCGTCTCGGTTCGTTGTGCGATATCGATCGCGTCGCGGATGTTCGCGCGGCTGTACGTATCTTCGCCGTCAGTCACAACCAGCAACACACGACGCCCTGGAACCGATCGCATCTTCTCGTCACAGAACTGCCAGATGGCATCGAACAGTGCGGTCTGCGTGCCCATTTTCTTGACGCTGTAGACCGCCTTGTCGAGAAGATCGAGTCTGTCAGTGAAGTCCTGCAACAAGTTGATCTGATCGTCGAACGTCCCGAAGAGCACACGATCCTTGCGCAGTTTCACGACTGTATGGATGAAGTTCATCGCCGACTCTTGCTGAAACTTGAGCTTGCCGGCTGTTGACGGCGACGTGTCCATCAGTACTGCGATGTAAAGCGGTGTCGTTTGCGAGAGATCGTCCGAGAACGTCTCGATCGTCTGCGGCACTTTGTCTTCCAGAATAGTGAAGTCTTCCTTCGTCAGACCGGGAACAAACTGACCTTTTTTATCCGTGACCGTGATCGGCAAGCGCACGCGGCGAATCGTGACTGTGACTCTCTGCGGATCTTCCGGAATAGGCGTGGGCGAAGGCTTCGGCTTCTGCGCGGCAACCGATATCGCGGCCGCTGGAATAATGACAGCGAGCCACAAGTATTTGACTAAAAATGATGTTAGACGTGCTGACATGCTAAATGGATTATAGTTCGGGAGCCTGCGATATCGGCGGTTCGATGCTTTCGACCCCCAACTTGTTGCCCTTTCTGACGTTTTTGCTTCGGAAGATGCCATGCTCCGCAAAGGTGTTACAATGCGCGCGAATCGTTCTCAGCCCAGCTTAGTCGCGCAAAGTATTCGCCTTCATGCCCGACCTTCCGAACAATTCCACTGACACCAGTTCACTGCCTGAGTACATCGCCCATTATCGCATCTTACGCAGACTGGGCAAGGGTGGCATGGGTGAAGTCTTCCTCGGCGAAGATACCAGGCAACATGGCCGAAAGGTTGCCTTAAAAGTTTTGCCTCACGAGCTGACGAAGTCAGACAGTCGTTTGCGTCGTTTCAAGCAGGAAGCACGCGCGGTCCTGGCACTCAATCATCCAAACATTCTCACCGTTTTCGAGATCGGAGAAGCTGACGGCAGCTTTTACATCGCGACTGAATACATCGATGGCGAAACACTGCGTCACTGTCTCTGGCGTGGTCCATTGAAGCTCAACGAAACGCTCGGCATCGCTCTCCAGGTCGCGATGGCGCTCGAAGCTGCACACGCTGCAGGCATCGTACACCGCGACGTCAAACCCGAAAACATCATGTTGCGGCACGACAAGTTTGTTCGCGACCGCTTCGTGAAAGTGTTGGACTTCGGCCTCGCAAAACTGACTGATCGCGACGCTTCGACAGCAGATCCGGAAGCGGTAACGATTCCGATCACCGAGACGAATCCGGGCGCGATCATGGGCACGAGCGGTTATATGTCGCCCGAGCAGGCACTCGGCGAATCGATCGACGAGAGGACTGACGTCTTCAGTTTAGGTGTCGTGCTTTACGAGATGATCGCCGGACAGCCGCCGTTCAAGGGAAAGACCGAAAGCCACACACGCGTCTCGATCATCGATCACGAGCACGTTCCACTTTCAGAGTACGTTTCGAACGTGCCGCGCCAGCTCGAACGAATCATTTCGAAAGCACTCGCGAAGGATCGACTGAAGCGCTACCAGACGATTACGGATCTAAAGCTCGATCTCGAACAGCTCAGAGATGAGATTCATACGTCGGAATTTCCGGAATTAACAAGTTCGATAACTCGCGAAACTGAAGCTGAGTCCAGGGCAACGGTTCTGTCTGCTAATAGATCGCAAACTAAAACTGTCACTGACCGGGCGACAGTTCCGAGCAGTATCACGCTGGGTCGCCCGCGTTGGCTGGCGTACGGGCTTGGGGGAGTGTTGATCGTTCTGGCCCTTGTGGGCGCCGTGCTCTTTGTTACCAATTCGCGGCGACGACCGATCAACTCCGTCGCGATTCTTCCGTTTGTGAACGACAGTAAAGATCCTAACGCCGAGTATCTCTCTGACGGACTCACTGAAAGCATCATCAACAGTCTTTCACAACTGCCAAATCTCAAAGTGATGTCGCGCAATGCGGCGTTCCGATTCAAGGGCGCGAATCTCGATCCGCTCGAAGCTGGTCGAACTCTGAACGTGGGCGCGGTGTTGACCGGACGCCTCGTCAAACTCGACGACAATCTCGTCATTAAAACAGAGCTGATCAAAGTCGAAGACGGATCGCAGCTTTGGGGCGCGGAGTACAAGAGCAGTGTTGCTGACATCTTCTCAGTGCAGGATGAAGTATCGAAAAAGATTTCGCAGAGCTTGCGGTTGAGACTGTCTGGAGAAGACAAAGAAAAGCTCGCGAAGCGTTACACGAAAGATGCTGAAGCGTACCAGTTCTATCTCAAAGGCAGATATTTCTGGAACAAGCGGAACGAAGAAGGATTCCGCAACGGTATCGACTTCTTCAGGCGCGCTGAAGAGAAGGATCCGACGTTCGCGCTCGCGTTTTCCGGGCTCGCCGATTCGTACGCGCTGCTTTGCGACATCGGTGTGGTCAGGCCGGTTGATGAAATGCCCAAGGCGAAGGCCGCGGCGCAGAAGGCTGTCGATGCCGATCCGGAGCTGGCCGAAGCTTACACGTCGCGCGCGTTTGTGCGACTCGCTTACGACTGGGATTGGCTGGGAGCGCAAAATGATTTCCAGCAGGCGCTGAAGTTGAATCCGAAGTATCCGACCGCGCACCAGTGGTATGCGTCGTACCTGATGCAGATGGGAAAGTTTAGTTTAGCGAAACAGGAGATCGAGGAAGCACACAACCTCGATCCGCTGTCGCCCATTATCAGCGCCAACACTGGTCTTTATTCTTACTACGAGAAAAACTACGACGATGCGATCGCGAAGTACAAGACGACGTTGCAGAGCGATCCCGAGTTCTGGGTGGCACGACATTACCTCGCGCTTGCGTATGTGCAGAAGGGAATGCACAACGAGGCGATTGCGGAGTTGCGGAAGTTGATCAAGGCGCCGTCGAGTGGTGCGATACCGGATCAGATTGTGGAAGCCGAGTCGGAGGCATCAGCGTCGCTCGGGTTCGCGTATGGAATGGCTGGGAAGCAGGCTGAAGCGCGGGCAATCATTAATCAACTCGAGGCGTTGTCGAAGCGACGGTATGTTTCGCCGCTTTACTCCGCGATCGTTTATGCGGGGCTGAAAGATAACGACAAGGCGATCGAGTTTCTGAACAAAGCGTTCAAAGCGCGCCACCCCGGCCTCGTGCTGATCCGGATCGAGCCGATGTTTGATGGTTTACGAGGCGAGGAAAGATTTAAATCTTTGATTAAGCGCTTCGAGCCAATCCCGTAAAACTTTTCACGCAAAGGCGCAAAGGCTGGCAATTTCTTCTTACGCGCAAGAGGAACTTGACCCGCCTTTGCGCCTTTGCGTGAAAACTTAATTCTCTAACTCGACCAACAAATCCCCTAATGCTTGCGGCAGGGCGCTCTCAAACTTTACAAATTCGCCAGTCGCCGGATGTTTGAATCCGAGTTTCTCTGCATGCAGGAAATGCCGGTTAAGGCCGCGGATGCGGGCACGCAGGCGCGGATCCCGAATCGTGTTGTCGCGCCCGCCTCCATACGTCTCATCAGCAACCACCGGATGCTTCAGCCACGCGAGATGCACACGGATCTGATGCGTCCTCCCGGTTTTTAACTCCACATCCAACAACGTGAATCGATCGAACGCGCGCCGCACGCGATACAACGTCAATGCGTAACGCCCGGCACGCACGACCGCCATGCGCGTCCGGTTCGAAGGATCGCGCGCGAGAGGCTGCTCGATCTTTCCGGAGTTTGAAAGCACGCGCCCATGAACAAGCGCCACATACGATTTATAAACGCTCCGATCGCGAAACTGATCTGAAAGGTTCTCAAGCGCTGCATCAGTTTTCGCAACGACGAGCAGTCCCGATGTATCTCGATCGAGCCGGTGAACAATGCCGGGTCTCACACCTGTTCCCGGTAGCTTTTGAAAATGGTACGCAAGCGCGTTCGCCAGCGTGCCCGATGGTGCTCCAGCCGCCGGATGGACCACGAGACCAGCCGGTTTGTTTACCACTACCAGCGTCTCGTCTTCGTAAACGATGTCGAGCGGAATGTTTTCAGGTGTGAAGATATCGATCGGAGACGCGACAAGCTCCACTTCGATCTCGTCTCCTTCGCGAAGCTTGTATGAAGGCTTGGCAGTCTTGCCGTTTACGAGTACGTCCTCATTCTCAATCAGACGCTGCAAACGCGCGCGACTCCAGCCCTCGATTTGCGAGGCAAGGTGCGTGTCTAAACGAGTGCCAGCCTGATCTGGTCCAATCTTGAAACTGAGATCCCCGTCAGCCATTGCGGCGTTCGAAATCTTTCATAAACGACACGAGCACTTCGACTCCGGCGCGCGGAAACGCGTTGTAGATGGACGCGCGAATGCCGCCGACGGATCGGTGTCCTTTCAAGCCGTCGAGTCCCTGCGCTGTCGCTTCAGCGGTGAACTTTTTTTCGAGCTCTTCGGCAGGCAGGCGGAACGTGACATTCATCGTCGAGCGACAATCAATATCAGCATGACCGCGATAAAAATCCGTCGCGTCGATTGCATCGTAAAGCAACTGCGCTTTGTCGTCGTTCTGCTTTTCCATTCCGGCGAGCCCGCCCTGGTCCTGTAGCCACTTGCAAACGAGGTCCATGATGTAAATGCCCCACGTGTTTGGCGTGTTGTAGAGCGATTTATTTTGCACGTGAATGCCGTAGTCAAGCATCGTCGGCAAATTCTCGGGAATACGCTGTAACAGATCATCACGAACGATCACGAGCGTGACGCCGCTCGGTCCCATGTTCTTCTGCGCCCCGGCATAGATGAGAGCATATTTATTCACGTCGAGCTCGCGCGAAAGAATGTCGGACGAAGAATCGACAACGAGTGGAACGTCGCCGACGTTTGGCTCGCGTTTCCACTGCACGCCTTCGATCGTTTCATTGCTCGTGATGTGAACGTACGCGGCATGCGGGCTCAAACTCATCTCATCGCGCGACGGCACGCGAGTGAATCCACCGTCAGCCATCGTTGCGGCCACGTTCACAGCGCCGGCCTTTTTGGCTTCCTTGAGCGCCTTCTTGCCCCAGCTTCCGGTGATTACGTAATCAGCGCTGCCGTCAGCGGGCAGAAAGTTCATCGGCACCATCGAAAACTGCAAACTCGCGCCGCCCTGTAGAAAAAGAATCTGATAGTTGGACGGGATTTTTAGGAGATCGCGCAGGCTCGCTTCGGTGCGATTAATGATCTCGTCGAACGTTTTCGAGCGGTGACTGATTTCCATCACCGACATGCCGACGCCCGGCAAGCTGAGCATGTCGCGTTGCGCTTCTTCTAAAACCGGCACCGGCAACACCGCCGGCCCCGCACTGAAGTTAAAGATTCTGTCTGTCATTGATCTCTTACTCCTCAAATCTCGATCGCAAAGCTTTTCCCGCCACCTTCGTCACCGTCGAGCGTGGTACGAAGCGTTCGGCTTCAACCACCAGCCAGTTGGTCCAACCGGAAACCACCATCGTCTTTTGCCGGTCGAGACCGCGCAACGCTGCGTCCACGACTTGTTCCGCTGTCTGAACCGTGCGCATCGGCGGACGATCGATCTTCGAGGCAGCGAAGAAGTTAGTCTCAGTAACACCGGGACACAGCGCCATCACATGAATTCCATGCAAGCGATTCTCTTCGGCAATTGCCTCCGAAAACGACAGCACAAACGCCTTTGTCGCTGCGTACGTCGCCATGAAAGGAACAGCCTGAAAAGCCGCGGTCGAAGCGACGTTGATGATCGTGCCGCGCTTGCGCTCGCGCATCGGGCCGAGAAAACGATGCGTCAAGTCGACCAATGCCCTCACGTTCAACTGAATGATCTGGAGCTCGCGATCAAGATCGAGTCTCGTAAAGTCGCCCATCGAGCCGAAGCCGGCGTTGTTGATGAGCATGTCGATTTCGAGCTCGCGTTTCTTCGTCTCTTCGAACAACTGCGCCCCGGCGCCGGGGTGTTGCAGATCGAGCGCAAGATACTGTGCGCGAATACTCGTCAAACGTCCGAGCTCGTTGCAGAGAGCGATCAGTTTGTCTTCTGAGCGCGCGACCAGCAGCACGTTTCTCCCGCGTGCGGCGAGTTTCCTGGCAAAGGCTGCGCCGATCCCGGTAGAGGCTCCAGTGATGAGGGTTGTGTTCATAACAGAACCGAGCGCGATAGCGCCGGGTAGATTTTATCCGAGAGCGCCATTCAATTAACTTGACCCGGCGCGACCGCGCTCGGTTCTATTCAAATCAAGCAAATCGAGCTCGATTATATCTGCGTTGCTTGCTTGAAGCTTGCTGAGGGTGTCTTTTGCCGGCGCATTGTCCAGGTTGATGCGGGCCACCGCCGCTGTCGCACCTTCAAACACGATATTTTCCATCTCCTGAACGTTGATCTGCTCCGCTTTGATCGCGTCGAGCACGCCTGCAAGCACACCGGGGCGATCGCGATGACGGACCACGAGCCGGTGCGTGGCGGGCGTTTGTCGCGCGAGATTCACAACATTCGGCACCTTCCCGGTTTCCTTAAACTCTTTCACGATGCGAACAGTCTCTGCCGCGATCGCTTCCTGCGCCTGATCCGTCGAGGCGCCGATGTGATGCGTGCCGTAGAGTCCTTCTTCCTTCACGATCTCGTCGTGAATCTCGGCGGTCGCGCTCGTCGGCTCAACCGCATAAACATCGAGACCCGCGCGTATGCCGCGATTGCGCATCGCCGCGACGAGCGCCTGCTGATCGATGACTTCACCACGCGCGGTGTTGATGAAATAAGCACCCTCTTGCATCGCGTTGAAAAAGTCTGTACTGAGAAAATTCTTCGTTTCCGGAGTCAACGCGACGTGCACACTCACGATGTCGGACGCGCTCGCAACGTCGCGCGGCGATTCTTTCAACTCAACACCCAGCGTCGCCGCACGCTCCGCTGTCAAACTCCGGCTCCACGCAACCACAGGCATTCCAAACGCACGTGCGCGCGGAATCATTTCCTGACCAATCTTGCCGACACCCACCAGTCCCAGCGTGCGGCCAAACAGTCCGCGTGCTTTCGAAAACTCTTTTTTATTCCACTCACCACGTCGCAACGTGACGACGTTGTCGGCGATGCGTCGATCGACCGCGAGGATCAGCGCGAACGCGAGCTCGGCCACTGCGATCGAGTTTTTGCCGGGACAATTCGAAACATAGATACCGCGTTTGGAAGCAGCGGCGACATCGATCGTGTTGTAGCCTGCACCCGCGCGCACGACCAGTTTCACTGGTCCAGCTTCGAGCATGGGCTCGGTAACTTTCGTCCCTCTCACCACGAGAACGTCCGGCGCTTCTTTGCGAATGGCATCGACGAGCGCGTCGTCCTTCAGATCAGGTTGAAAAGAGATCTCGCAACCGAGCGACTGCAAGCCGTCCCGGCCTGATTGTTCGAATTTGTCTGCAATGAGCACTCGCATAATCAAATCGTGTGTATCAACAATCCGTCCCTTAACTTCGGCTCAAACCACGTCGACTTGGGCGGCATGATTTCGTTGGCGTCGGAAACCATTAACAACTCTTCAACCGTCGTTGGAAACATTGAAAACGCAACCGCAGCTTTGCCTTCATCCACGAGGCGTTCGAGCTCTTTCGTGCCGCGCAGGCCGCCGATGAAGTCTACTCGCTTGTCGGTGCGAATATCTTTTATGCCGAGAATCGGATCGAGCAAGCGGTCCTGAAGAATACTCACATCGAGCATCGCCACCGTGCCGGTCGGCAGAGTGGCCGCGGGAGATTGTTGCAGACCGTACCACTTGCCGCCGAGATACATGCTCCAATGGCCGCGCTTCGGTGGCTGGGGAGCAGCGTTCTCACTGATCGTGAATTGTTCCTGTATCGCGTTGAGAAACTCTTCGGGCGAAAGACCGTTAAGATCGTGAACAGTGCGATTGTATGCAAGAATCTGCATTTGCGAATCCGGGAAGATCACAGTCAGGAAAAAGTTGTAATCCTCGTTGCCGGTGTGCGCGAAGCTTTGTTGTTTCAACTCGGCGCGCGCACGGCTTGCACTCGCCGCACGATGATGACCATCAGCGATGTAAAGCAGCGGCACTGATTCAAAGCTCTTCACGAGCGACTCGGTTTCACTCAAACGCCAGATCGTGTGACGAACGCCGTCCGGCGCTGTCAGATCAAACAAAGATTCCGCGCTGATTGCGGCTGATACTTGTTCGTCAATCTCAGGTCGGACTCTGTAGGTCAGAAAAACGGGTCCCGTTTGCGCCTGCAACATCAGCATGTGACGCGTGCGATCGTCTTCTTTGTCGCGGCGAGTTCGTTCATGTTTGCGAATCGTGCCGTCGTCGTATTCGTCGATCGACGCGCATGCAACGACGCCGATCTGCTCGTGATCACCCATGATCAGGCGATAAAGATAGAGGCTTGGCTCGTTTTCTTTTTCGAGTGGCGCCGTCGCGATCAGTTTTTCAAAATTCTCGACTGCTTTTCGATAGACGATGTCGCTGTGAATGTCTGTGTCCGGCGGCAAGTCAATTTCCGGTCGCGATACGTGCAGAAAGCTCAACGGGTTTCCCTCGGCGAGCGCGCGAGCCTCATCAGTGTTAACTACGTCGTACGGCACACTGGCCACTTCCTGGGCGCGCTCAGGTTGCGGACGCAAAGCACGAAAGGGACGAATGATCGCCACAGATCCTCCTGATGATATGAGTTAGGCTGATGTGGTCTAAGACTAGCCGTTTAGGTGCGAAAACTCAAACTACGCTAGAATCAGCCAGCCGCACGATGAATAAAATCGCGAAAACAACTCGACTCTTCTCACGTGCCACGCTCAAGATCGTGACGCGGCCTGACGAGGCATGGCTGCTGTTGCGGATGGCTTGGTGGGTCGCTGTGCTTTCTGCGCTCGCGCGATTCTATTCGCTTCCTCGCGCGCTCAGGATTGTGGCCGGGAATCAGCAGCATTCGCACAAAGCGGTAGATCGAGAAGAACTGGCGCGCGCGATCGATCTGCTTCTTTCCGCTAACGTCCTGATGTTCAAGCCGATCTGTTGGAAACGAGCCGCGGTTTTGCATCGCTATCTCTCGCGCAATGGGACGCCGACGAAGATTATCTTTGGCGTGCGCAATGAAAGCGGCAACGTTGATGGTCACGCCTGGCTCGAGGCCGACGGTCAACCGATTCTGGAAAAAGATCCTCCGAACTACGTTGTCACCTACAGCTTTCCTTAACGCCGAAGGCGTTCGCTAATTTCAGCCCAAGGTTGGAGCGCAGCGACAACCTTGGGTAAAGCCCAACAAAAATTAAACCCTGAAAGGGTTAGCCGGTTGGCGAACCCTTGCAGGGTTATCTGCGATTTCGATTTACGATCCCAGGGTTGTCGCTGGCGCTCCAACCCTGGGCTGAAATTAGCGAACGCCTTCGGCGTTTTTAGACCAAACAACAAACGCCGTTGGTGTTTTTAGACCGAACGCCTTCGGCGTTTTTAGACCAAACGCCCAAACGCCGTTAGTGTTTTTTAGACCGAACACCTTCGGCGTTAGACCATTTACGGCAGGGCTTCGATGTTGTAATAGAACTTGAAGCTACCAGTTTGCTGAATGCCAATCAGGAATCGCACGTCGATGCTCGCGCCATTCGCCAGCGGCGTCGCCAAAGTTACTGTTCCCGCCGACATTGACGAATTGAATCCGCCACCGTTCGGCTGCTGCGGTGTCGGCGCTGGAGCCCTTTGCTCAAGCGTCGTTCCCTGAACAGTCACGTTGCTCGTGCCGCTGCCGCATGGTGGACGATCAACTGTAACAACCACGGCGGTAGAAGTTCTTGGACGCAAATCGGCAATTCCGCCCGGCGCGGGGAACGTCGTGAGGTCAATGATGCGTAAACGCACTCGCGTCACGTTTGCTCCGGTGTTGTTCGTGATGGTCCTGCGGATGTCCAACGTACCAAAGGTGGAGTTATTAGCCGGATCCGAAGTGAAGTCGCGCACGCGATTCGGCGGCGACGCTCCTGCAACACAAATATCGAGGAAAGTGTCCGCAAAACTCGCATTGCGTTGAATCGGTGAGCTCAGATTCTCCGGTCCCGGTGCGCCGAGGCGCTGACCGGCCCCAGCCGACGTGCCGTTGGTGTCAACGAAAATGAAGTCGGCGGCGTTGTTGTTCGTGTCCTTGGGAGTACTTATCGGGCAAACCCCAAAGGTGGTAATCGAACCGCTCTTACCGCAATTGTCGCGATAGAACGAGTAATCGATCGAAAAGGGAGTTAGCGCTGGATATCCCGTGCCCTCCTTGTAAAGCGTATTAGCTTCCGAGGTTGAGCCGACGGCATCGAGGCGGTTTGCCAGTACGAAGTTGGCTGCAACACTCGTATTGAAGATCGCGATACCGGCATTGTCGGGAATGTCGGTCGTGTAGGTGGCATCGCCCGTCGCGGTGGTGCCATTACCGGCCGGATAGGAAGCGAGGCTATAACCAACACTGTTCACGCAAAGATAGTGACCGCGATTGGGGATAACCGTACCGTTGGGAATAACGCAACGCGCTACTCCGTTTGAAGCCGCCACGGCATAACCGGTGCCGCCACCGGCGACAGTGTGATCAGCTCCGCTGTTGTTGTAGATTTCAATAAACTCGTCATTCAGGCCATTCGGACCACGGACGCGGAATTCCGAAATAATTAATTGACCTGCTGCAATCTGCGCTAGCCCGAGCATCATTGTTACCAGGCCGACGCAGATCAGGGAAACTCGGAAAGACTTAGACATCCTGTTAATCTCCTTTAAAGGTGGCCACGATGTTTAATGTGGGTCCGCCACCGTACCATGCTTTTTTGAACACAGCAACGAAATTTAACATGAAGTATTTGCTGGAGTTCTGTCTTTTGACAGTGCTCATATATGGAACTCGATAGGACTCGTAAGGCCACCCCATCTTTATTCCCAAGGGTCGCCACGGAGGGCCAACGCCTACAGTTGTTTTCGTCGGGTCAGAAAGCCCTTGCGGCGATCCCAGTCAACGAACACTACATACATCAGGAGCTGATGTGGAAAGCCGATGTTCATCAAGGGAACAGTTAGGATATGAAAAAGAAATCCGATTCCCAGAATTAACCAGCGAATGCGACGAAAGAACACTGCGAGAGGAAAGAGCAGCTCCCATATGAGTATAAAGGCCACCGCATATGGCAGATATTCCCGCACCTGCGGCAACAAGAACGCGCCACGAAAAGCGGTGTCGTGCAGGTTATCGAGTGAATGAAAAATGGCGAGCGCCGGCAGATTGTCCGAGCTCAAATACTTCCATCCGGCAATCCGAAGCTTAATCAAAGCAGAGCTGAAGTAGACCCACGACAGCAACAACTGCATCAACAGAATCGGATACGCGTAGGCCAAAGCGGGCCGTAACTGTTTAGTTTTGCCGCGCCGGCTGTCGATCGAGAACGCATCGCCGCACGGAGTGAACGCGAGCACCACCATGAAATAGATGGCGATCATCTCGTCGTGGTTGAAGTGGCCGAAACTGCGCAGCAGGCCCTGATAGAACAACACCAGCAACAGCGAAGTCTTCGTGGAGATCACGGTGAGAAACCCAGCGGTGCTTAAAACCAGCGACACGAGCATCAGCGTTTTCAGTGTCAGCATGCCGCCGTGTGTCTGTAGCGTGTCGAAAAAGCTCCAGGGCAAAAACTTCATGACGCCGGTGGGACGAAGAATGGTGGGTGGCAGCGATCCGAGTGCTGAGTAGGAAGTGACGGCGGTGTCAAAAAGAAATATGCCATGCACGAAGAAACGCACGACACCAAGCGCATGGGGACTCGACGGAATGACGCGATTTACAATTCCTTGCGCCACGATTCTATAAACTTGTCGTAATCAGCATACCGGCCACTTTCCCAGCGATACATGTCGAGCCGGATCGCCTTGAGGCGCTTTGGTGACGACTCCGGCTCGCGCTTGTTATAGATCTCGCCCCACGCCTGGAGCAGATCCGTAATGCGTGCGCCGGGAGGCAGGTTCTCGATGCCGTTGAAATTCCGCAGCATCTCTTCGTTCCTGGGGTGCAGCGATTTCAGCTTGAACGCCTGGTTGTCGATGGTGGCGTTGACCATGGTCCAATTACGGCTGTAGAGCGCGTTCGTCAGTTGGATCGCAGCGACGTCGATCGTCTCTCCGGAAACAGTTTCGCCGCGCAGCATGCAGTAGCTGCGACCGCGTTCGAGATCGCCGCCGGCCATCATCACGTTCCACGCCGCGATGGGATAAAGATTGCGCACCGCGAGGAACGCCCAGAACAGTGGCAGGAAAAGGGCCGCCGTGAGAATGGCGTACTTGATGACGAGACGCTTTGCAGCGTCGTCAGCTCGCGCCCAGGAGTTTGTAAGTTTGGAAATTATCGACAATGCGCTGCACGCTTGATGTGGCCTGATCAGCCGCGACTTCGTAAGCGGAAGTGATGTCGGAGACGATCTCGCCCATCGACTTGCCCTTTTCCAGGCCCTTCCAGACGACCATCGCCGTCTCGTTCAGTTGATAATATTTTTTCGTGTTGAGATCTACGAGTATTCCCTCGCCGCCGTCGAAGTCTGTGGCGACAACGTGTTTGCCTGGCCTTAGTTCGTTCATGATTATTTCACGGGTTCGAATTTCGCTTCTGTTCGAGCAGTCGATAAGGCTCGCTGGCCCATTGCTCGCTCATTTCGCGAACGAGATCGGAAGCGAGTTTTTGTTTTGTGTCCACGTCGGGGACAAACGCGCGCGTGCCGGAAACTTCTTTTGAATAAACTTCACTCGTGCGCGCGATCCTCTCGAGCTCCTCACTTGAGAGACTGACCTTAAAAAAGTTCAATACCCTGGCGATTACGGGTACAGACAGTTGTTTGTAATTAAGCAACATGCTGTTACCGTTCGCAAGCTGATACGCGGTTGAGTAAAGGCTTCCGATAGTTCTCGCGCACAACTCTTCGAGACCCATCTCAGCCGTATTGCCGATTATCGAAGACAGTACGCGGCGATCGTTATCGATGAGCCACGGTGGCACGTCTTTCATATTTGAGACGATCGTCTCGACGGGATCTCTGTAAAGAAAAAGCCACGGCACGTTGGGCCAGATGCGTTTGATACGTTCGAGCTGCGCGAAGCTGCAACACGCAAACTTGATGAAGAGATGTCGTGCTTCGGCGGAGCGGCGTTGGGCGAGTGCGTGGACCACGCCGCGCAGAAACACTGAATAGAGTGATTCTTTGACAGGGTTGTCAACATCGGTAATAAAGCGAGCGATCAGCTTGTCGATCGCGTTTGCTTCAGAGAGGACGATCGAGTGCGAGACCGCACGACACGCATTGGCGACGAGCGTCGAGCCGCAACGTGAGGAGTGAAAAATAAACCCGGTTGGTTGAACGCTTTCAAGTTGCTTCTCGAGTTGCAACAGAACATCAAATCCTGTAAATCGCTCGGCTCGTTTCTCGCTTCTCGCACGCTCGACTGTTTGTTGGAAGAGCGGCTCCGTCAGTCTCACGCCCGACATCTCCATCCACACCAACCCCGGCCGCCCTTCAACAACAACAGCATCCACCGGCAACCAGCCTTTTAAATCTTCAAGCAATCCAACTCCTAAATTCTGAAAACAGCGGGGGCAAGCCCCTCTTCCTGACTTGTTCTTTTTTTACGGCGCTCGGTGAAATGAACAAGTCAGGAAGAGGGGCTTGCCCCCGCTCTCCAGGGAATCTTACGGAAGCTTTGCAGACAGAACATGCATGGTGAACCGGTGTAGATGTCTGGCGTCGATGCTTGTGCGTGGAGCGTCGCGAGTGCTTCTTTGCGCTTCTGCAATTGGGCCGCAGCCAATACTTTAAATTTCTCATACGCCGACGCAAACGACTCGACATTCAAATCCGCAACTACATCACCCTCCTGATCTGCCCCACGAAAACCTGAAAGATTGCAGCACAGCGACAGCCGCCCACGATAGTCGATGTTCATGCTCACACCCGCGAGCGGCGCGCACGGCGGGCGGGATTCGTCGATATTGTAATAACCAACATCGATCCCGATCTTCATCTTGAAAATGCGCGCGAGAATCGCGATCTCCTGTTCTGCCGCACGCTGCTCGTCAAGACTCAACGCTGAATTGTCTGCCACAGCATTCGAAGTCGGCATCACGTGTACAAAGTTCAACGAAGCCGCGCCCATTCGCGCAGCGAAGATTGCGATCTGCTCGAGTTGGTCTACCAGGTCGCGTCGAATAACGATCTTGATCCCGAAAGGCAGCTTCGACATGTAGCAACGAGTGAACGCGCGCACCAGGCGATCGAACGATCCGTTTCCGCGCCAGCGATCGTGATCTTCGCGCGTGACACCATCAAGACTAAACGCGACATGCGACACAGCGGCGCGATTTGCCTGAAGCGCAGGCCAGACGCGCTCGAAGTGCCAGCCGTTGGTGACAAAGCTGACAGTCGACCCAGAGTTGCTGATGATGCGAAGTGTCTCCGCAAACTCGGGATGAAGTGTCGGTTCGCCGCCCGTGAAACTTATCCGCGTGACGTCAGCGGCAGCGTGCGCCTCGTTAATCACACGTTCAAGCAGTGTAAGAGGGAAGAATTCGGCGTGTGAGCTGTAGAGATTCTCGTCGGAGCGGAAGCAGTAGCTACAGTGAAGATTGCAGATGTTGGCCAGTTCCACGCTCAAGCGTCGTGGTCCATAGACATCGTTGAGCTCTTCAGAATAGTTAGCCACAAAAAGCACAAAGTTAAGAATGATCGAGGGACGCTCTTAAAAACGAAGCAGCAGAGCCGGGCTGCAATAGATCGCGACCGGCCGAGAGATCAAAACCACGCGCCTGGCGGGCGAGCGTTGAAAGAAGCTCCAGGTTCGCGCTTGCGATGGACCGATCGTACGTGGCCCACGGGCACGCCTTGATCAAACGCATCATGGTCTCAGCCTGCGTTAGCTTGCTGAGCTGGGATCGCGATTCGCCATTCAGGCTTATGAAAAGCAAGGAGCCGGGATAAGCCTGGTCCACTCGGTTCGATCCCAAAGGCTCGAAACAGTGCTTGGGCTGCGCTCCGGCTTGACTGATCGCAAAGAAACTGCGAAACCCACGCGCCTCAACTGCACCATCTCTCAAGCTCAACAACAACTCATCATCAGACAAGTAGGACCACCCAGCAAGCACCAACTGCAACGCCAACGTAGACTTCCCACTGCCTGATGGTCCGATGATCAGCATACCGTGACCACGCTCAGGCTCAACCACGCCTGCACTGTGCAGATCAAACAATCCGTAACGTCTCAGCGCCGCACAGACCGCAAACGACGACGCCCTCGCGAGCAACGGATCTCCCAACCGAGGCTGTTCAGCAAATGACACTTTAACTGAGCCACTGTTTTCGAGGTGGACCACTGTCCCGCCAAGCTCAAGATACAGCCCGGCCCCGTCTGTGTAGCACTTTCCACCTTCAGCGATGTCGAACTGGTCCAGATTGCGCGGGATTCTCTGCGACAATGCTTCGCAGGAAAAACTGATCCGAATGTCGGGTGATCTGCCGGGAAGGGAAACTGGAGTAAGTTGCCAACCTGCAAAGAGGTCTACGATCAGGTCACGTAGTTCGAGGTTAATACTCTCGATAAATAGCAACCGACCGGCGACCGAGTAAAAAGCCTGGGACGCCGGCCGGTCAAAGACCTGGATAGCTTTCATGCAACCGGAACTTCTATTGCTTAGTTGGTGGCGCCGCTGGTGGCCGCTTGAAAGAACGTGGTTGCCTCAAGAACATCAACCGGAACGGAAATTGTCGGTTCGACAAACACCTTCTTAATCTCGCTGCCCTCCCCATTTACACTATTGTGCAAACCAGCGACTTCTTCGTTAATAATCTCGTTTTGCTTAGCCAAATTTAGCTGCCTCCTCGGGTAATGTTGCTAACTATATGGTCTCGATCGGCTGGTGGCAATATAAAAGTTGGGCCAATTACAATCGCCGACCTTGTACTACGTAATTCTACTGAGTCGCTTTGGGCGGCTCGGCCAGAACCAGTCGTAAAGCTCGTCGCTCGGCGCGTGTAAGATCGGCGCGTACAAACAGCCGAATTTGGGTGGACAGTTGCCGGACCACATCCTCTACTGGGAGCTTCGAGATTTCGGCATCAATTACCGTGGCAACATTCTGATCCTGAATGTCGACGGGTATACCAAGCTCTTCACCAATTTTCAGCAGCACTAAAGCCACCGGCTGCTTCTTTGCTTTAACAGATAGCAAGTTATCTTTGAACTGGATACGAAGCGGTTGTTCCTCGACCTTCTTTTTCTCGTCGTCAGTTTGCGGCTCAACTCCGTCTTCGGTGTTGCCCTCAATCAGCATCGACTGCGACGATCCGTTTACGACGGTGGTCAATGGCGGCTCGCCCTGGTTTGTGTCGAACAAGTAGATAGCGAGTGCTTTCGGCGGTGCGCCGGAACCGGTGTCGATCTCGTAATCGACGTAAACGGTCGGCGACAGCAACTGCATAGCCGGCTCGAGCATCAGCTCGCTGAACTCGATCGTCACGCGCTCGTTCTGTCGTTCCGTTCCAAGGTAGATCGGAACTTTGAGTTGCTTCGAGATCTCTTGCGCCACTTCCGACATCTTCGCTTTTTCAGCTTTCAACGAGATGTTCACGATCGGGCGAGTTTTAATTTTTATGGTGTACGGTAGCCTGGCAGTTGGTTTCGCGTCGGCTGGTTTCGAATCTTTTTGGACCTGCTTCGTGTCAGCATCTGAGGTTGCGGGTTTCTGCGCGTGTGAGGTTGTGAACAGCGCGAGACAGACCAAAACGCTCAAACTGATACCCATCGCATAGTGACACAAACCTGTGCGTTTCAATTTCTTGTTAACCTTTTTCTGACGTAGTTGAGCGGTTCGCTCCGGCGACTGACCACGCCTCGTTGCGGGAAAACTAACACGTGCAAATAAATACGTCAAATTTTCGTACGAAACAGACGAAAGGGACGCGTGAGGTAGTACGCAAAACTCAAGCTGGGTGGAAGCGAGTGAGATCCAAGGTCGCTGTCAGTGGGACGAAACATATAAAGGACATAACGAACACGCGCGCTGAGCGTTTTTCGCACGCCGATGTTGTATTTGAAAATCTCGCGCGAGGTGGCCGGCACGTGCGTTGGGCCGTTGAAGAGGTGTTCGATGATGTTTTCTGCGAGCGACAACAAACGTTGATCCGCATCGCAGCGTTGCTTCACTTCAGCGGGCACGGGCGCGTCGAGAAGTAGCTGAGCGAGATGCACGCCGAGCAGGAACATGCGCTCAGTGTCGGCAACGGCAGCGCGTTCGAGCAGTGCGGGCCAATTGAGTGGCTGCCTGGCGACGAGCTCTGCAATGTCACAAATCCAACCGAGCCGTTCCCAAAGGTGACGCGAGCCGTGCACGCACAGTGAGAAGAGCAGATCCTCAGCCGAAAAAGTTTTGACTGGCGTGCCGTCGAGATTTAGCGTGATGAGATTCTGCCAGAGCCGTTCGCCGTTCACTGTCGACGCGAAGAGATGTGGGGCGACTTCCCAGTGCAGCTCGATAATCAGCCGGTGATGGTCGCGTGAGAACTGCATGTTGTGTTGCGTGCGCAGCAACATTTCCTGCTGGTCAAGTGAAAGCGACTTTGATGGTGTGTAGCCCGACGTTAGCAGGATGTCGCGCGCTTTGAGGACGTCGGATTTTTTGACAATCACGTCGAGATCGACGAAGCGACGCAAAGAGATGTTGCCGTAAGCGAAGAGAGCGAGCACCGGCCCTTTGTATGGGATCGCTTCGATACCTTCATCACGAAATAAGTTAATCAGCCGGCAAAGCTCGGCGGTAAGTAACGTGTTGCGTGCGGAGTTTTCGAAGTAGTGCTTTTTGAGTTTGCTTAGAAACTGCTGCGGAACGAGATCTGATGCATGCTCCTGAAGCTGAACATAGACGAGGGGAACGATCGAGTGTCGCCGCGCGAGCTGAAACAGGTACTCCCAATCAACCTCGCCCGTACTTGTCCGCGCATAACTAAGCAACAACTCAGCCGCGGATGAGCGCGGATGAACGCGGATCAGATTACTCATTGACTTTTAATACAGCGAGGAAGGCTTCCTGCGGGATCTCGACGCGGCCCACTTTCTTCATCCGCTTCTTGCCTTCTTTCTGCTTTTCGAGCAGCTTGCGTTTGCGCGTGATGTCGCCGCCGTAACACTTCGCGATCACGTTCTTCCCGAGCGCCTTCACTGTCTCCCGCGCGATCACTTTGTTTCCAATCGCAGCCTGAATCGGCACCTCAAACAGTTGTCGCGGAATTAGCTGTTTCATCTTTTCAGCGAGGGCACGTCCTTTCGGCTGTGCCGTGCTGCGATGCAGAATCAACGACAACGCATCAACCGGCTCGCCTGCCACGAGCACGTCGAGCTTCACGAGATCACTTTCCCAATAACCCGCGAGGTTGTAGTCCAGCGACGCATAACCACGCGACACGGATTTCAATCGATCGTAAAAATCCAGCACGATCTCGTTCAACGGCAGCTCATACGTGAGCATCACGCGATTCGACGTGATGTACTCAAAACCTTTTTGCAGACCGCGCTTCTCTTCGAGCAACGGAAGAATCCCGCCAAGATGTTCATCGGGCGTCAGGATGACGGCGCGGATCACTGGCTCTTCGATCTTCGCGATGCGTCCCGGATCGGGCATCTTCGCCGGCGAATCGATCTGCAGCACCTGGCCGTCAGTCGTCGTCACTACGTAACGCACGCCGGGAGCAGTCGTGATCAGATCGAGATTAAACTCACGCTCCAATCGCTCCTGCACGATTTCCATGTGCAGCAAACCGAGAAAGCCACAGCGAAACCCAAAACCGAGCGCCGTCGACGACTCCGGCTCGTAAAAGAATGACGCATCGTTGAGTCGCAACTTGTCGAGCGCATCACGCAGCTCTTCGTACTGGACCGTGTCCACGGGATACAAGCCGGCAAACACCATCGGCTTGATCTCCTGGTAACCGGGAAACGGCTCCTTCGTGGGCCGCGCTGCTTCTGTGACGGTGTCGCCGATCTGCACGTCAGCGACAGCCTTGATCGAAGCGGTGAGAAAACCAACTTCGCCGACGCTCAAATGATCGATCGGCGTGGGCGTCGGTCGATTAACGCCGAGCGTTTCCACCTGGTAGTCGCGATTCGCATTGAAGAACCGGATCTTCATGCCCGGACGAATCGTGCCGTCGATAACGCGAAACAGAACGATCACGCCGCGGTACGAGTCGTACCACGAGTCGAAGATCAGCGCCATGAGCGGCGCGTTTGGATCGCCTTTCGGTGGCGGAATGTCGCGCACGATCGCTTCGAGCACTTCCGCGACGCCTTCACCGGTTTTCGCGCTCGTAAGGATCGCGTTATGAGTTTCGAGACCGATGAAGTGCTCGATCTGCTCGATCGCTTTTTCAGGCTCTGCGCCGGGCAAGTCGATCTTATTGATCACCGGGATCAACTCGAGGTTGTTTTCGATCGCGAGGTAAGTATTCGCGAGTGTTTGTGCTTCGACGCCCTGCGAAGCGTCGACTATCAATAATGCGCCTTCACACGCCGAAAGAGATCGCGAGACTTCATATGAGAAATCGACGTGACCCGGCGTGTCGATCAGGTTGAGCACATACCGCTCGCCATCGCGGCCTTTGTAATCGAGCCTGACTGCGTGCGCTTTGATCGTGATGCCGCGCTCGCGTTCGAGGTCCATGTTGTCGAGCACCTGGTTTTCCATCTCACGTTCAGACAGAGCTCCGGTGAGCTCGAGCAGGCGATCGGCGAGTGTCGATTTACCGTGATCGATGTGCGCGATGATTGAGAAATTGCGAATTCGCGAAGGATCCATGTTGCTAAAACTTAGTCCATGTGCGCGTTAATGTAAGCACGCGCTTTTTCCTGCGTATTGATCGAATTGGTGAACTCAGTGTTGCGTATGGCCCAGCCAACCTGCTCAACCACGAACTCCTGGTAGTTATCTCCCGGTGTGTAGTCCTCTTCCATTATCCCGATTTTGACTGACACACGCCGGAGCAGCTCTTGTTCACCGACGATGAGAGCGGCTTGATACAGCTTGTGCTTGTCGTCGTCAGACATTGAAGACGCTGAGCTTGATGACGAGTTAGAGTTCGACGAGTTATCGTTGGCGTTTCTGTTCGTGGTGAAATCTGAATTGTCATTTAAATTGGAATTACGATTTGTGCTGACGTTGAAATTGTAGTTCCGATTGGTTACAGCGCTCCTCATAAAGTAATAAACCAGGCCGCCGGCGATCGCGACCACAATCAAACCCAGACAACCTGCGCCACCACAACCGAGAGCAATCTTCTGATTTCGATTCATTGTTTAGCCTCAAAGAGAGAGTTAGGCACAAAAAGCACAAAAGAACAAAAAATGTAAATCAGTCTACTTAAACAGTCTTCATCCAGGAGACGCAGCGCGCCAGGTGATCGTGCATGGTTTGAGCGTCGTCTTTATGAATGTCGCCATGACCGGGCAACACCCACTCAAATCTGTAACTCAGAAGCTTTTCCATCGAGCGCGTTTGCTCAGGCCACGAGTACCATGACACGCTGCGAAACGCCGTCAGCGTTCGGCGTGCAGGTGACCAGGCGAGGTGATCGCCGGTGAACAGAAACTTGTTGCGGTAAAGAAAGACGACATGACCGCGCGTGTGTCCCGGTGTGGGAATCACGAGCAGATCATCGTCGAGTTGTACCGGCTCTTCGCCGCGAATTACGTGTTCGACACCAAGGCGACTCGCACCGTCGTCAGCATGCATCAGTCTCTCGCAGTTAAATCTATCGCGAAACAACTTGTGCGCAGCAACGTCGTCTTTGTGTGTAAGCAGCATGCGATTGACGCCGCCCATCGCTTCGATCCGCTTCACGAGTTGACTTGCAAATCGCGGCGAGTCGATCAGGATGTTGCCGCCTTCCCCTGCGGGACGAACGATCAAATAACTCCAGGCGCCGAAGCTGTCTTCGGACGTGAAGCCGCAGAAGTAAACGTTGTCTTCGAGCAGCATCGGAAACGCGTCGATGCCGAGGTGTGCATCGTGTCGCTCGTTAGTGCCGATGGAGCCGGTCGGACACGCGACGAGGGCCATCATCGCGAGCTGCGTTTCGGCTTCGCTATCGGGTTGATGATAGACGCTGCACTGATCACCGTGATCGCGAAAGATTGCGGGCGCGAGTTGACTACACGTATCGCAATCGATACAGGTGGAGTCAACGAAGAAGTCGCCGGGGACATTCTCAGGTAAACGTTGTTGCAGGCTGGCCACGAAGACATAGTAGCCACAAAAAGGCACAAAAGTCACAAAGCACAGAACCGAGCGCGGTAGCGCCGGGTCAATCTCGTCAATAGCGCCCGTCGGTAAGATTGACCCGGCGCTACCGCGCTCGGTTCTGTGCGATGGGTTAAAGATCGTATTCGTTAATTAAGCGGTGGAGGTAAGAGCGACTGATACCCAGCTTCTTTGCGGCGGCCACTTTGTTTCCTTCAGACTGCAAGGCGCTCTTGATCATGCGGCGTTTGAGAGCCTCGACGGCGCCTTCCAGCGTGCTCTCGTCACCGGGCGTCGTTCCGGGCAGCACGCGCAGCATTTTCTCCGGCACAAACTCCAGCCCGAGTGTCGAGCTGCTGCTCAAAACCACCAACCGCTCAATCAAATTCTCCAGCTCGCGCACGTTACCCGGCCAGTGATAATCGAGCAACACTTCGACGAGGGCGGGTTCAGGCTCCAGTGTCGGGTGTCCATACTTCTGCGCTGACTTCACGGCAAAGTGCGCGGCCAGAATCGGAATATCATCAGGACGCTCACGCAGCGGCGGCAACACGAGAGGCACGACGTTCAGCCGGAAAAACAGATCCTGCCTAAACCGGTTTGCCGCTACTTCCTTCTCGAGGTCGCGATTAGTCGCGGCGATCAAACGAATGTCGACCGTTAAAGTCTTCGTGCCACCGACGCGCTCAAACTCCCGCTCCTGCAACACACGCAACAGCTTCACCTGTACCGCAGCAGTCAAGTCGCCGATCTCGTCAAGAAAGAGTGTGCCACCGTCGGCGAGCTCGAACCGGCCTTTGTGGCTTTGCGTCGCTGAAGTAAACGCGCCCTTCTCGTGACCAAACAGCTCCGACTCGATCAACGCCTCAGGCAGCGCCGCACAACTCACCGCCACGAATGGTCCATTCGCACGCGGACTCTCCTGGTGAATCGCACGCGCCAGCATCTCTTTGCCCGTGCCATTTTCGCCACTCAACAACACCGTCGCGCTCGTTGCCGCAACTGACCGCGCCTGCTTCAACACGCGTTCGAGTGCCAGGCTTGTTCCCGTCAAATGTGCGAACCCCGGCGGGCGCGACAGCTCTGCACGCAGGCGTCGATTCTCGATTTCCAGTTGGCGCATGCGTGCGGCCTGATTGACGATGTGCAACAACTCCGCTGGATCGAGCGGCTTCTCAAAGAACCCATACGCCCCACGTCTCACAGCTTCGAGCGCCGCCCGCTTCGAATCACTCCCCGTAATCACCACAACTTGCAGAGGCGGATCCTGCGCACGCGCGACGTCGATCAACGCGAGTCCCTCGGCGATGTCGTCAATGTGTGGAGGCAGGTGCAGATCGCTAACGACTACCTCGATCCGTTCTTCATTAATTAGCGCACACGCCTGGTCCCGAGACGTCGCTTGCAACACTTGATAATCGGAGGTTAGCGCCCAGAAAAGACCACTACGCACTGCGTCGTCGTCATCGACAACCAGAACGGTGCCTTTTGGCTGGGATTGGTGGGTCATTCTTTCCTTAATAAACGCTTCCGCAGAACAGTTAAGGCGCACACGTATGCCTGACGTTTATTTCCTGGGCAGTCTGCAGAGGAACGGGCGTAACGGGTATGCCTTGTGGAAGAGCTTTGCCGCAGCCCTTCTTAGTTACGCCGGTCGTGTGGAATCGATGGTAGCACGACGCGAAATGTGGTTCCAGCGCCTTCGACTGAATCTACTTCGATCGACCCGCCACTCGCTCTGATCACTTCACGACAAGTGTAGAGTCCGAGACCGATGCCGGTTCTCTTTGTCGTGGCGAATGGACGAAAGAGTCGAGTGTCGATGAACTGTCGACTCATTCCACGTCCAGTGTCGCTGACGGCGAACATCGGTGCGCCGTTCGCAGTCTGGCCCGCCTCGATCGTGAGCGTGCCGCCTTTGTCAGTCATTGCTTCGAGAGCGTTGAGGACCAGGTTTTCCAATACCTCTTCCACCCGCGCCGCATCAGCGAGTGCGTAAAGGCTGGGCGGTAGTCTCGTCACGATCGAATGTTTGCTGCGTTGCGGTTCAGCAGTGATAGCGATAACGCGTTGAATGATCGGAACGAGATCGACGTTCGTGGGCCGCTTGTGTTCACCACTGAGACTGGTCATCGGCCGCGAAAGCCGGGCCACGAGCGCTTTCAGTTTGTTAGCCGCGTCGGTGAGTCCTTTCAATGCATCGGCGCGAAACTGAGGATTGTCGAAATGACGCTCCATGTTACCGACAGTCAGCGACAGCCCTTCGATCGCATTCTTCAAATCGTGCGTGAGCATCGCTGAAAGGCGCATGAACGATTCAAACTGTCGCGTCTCTTCTTCGCGTGCGATTTGAGCGCGCAACTTGTCTGTCACGACGTTGATGTTGTCGGCGAGACTGCGATAGTCGTCACTCGATTCCAGGAGGATGCGACGGTCGAACTCGCCTTTTGCGATTGCCGATACGTCTGCCGATACCTGTGCGATACCTTTCGATCTTTGTTGCACGTGCTGGTCGAGTAGATATGCGCCGATCGGTGCGGCCAGCAGAGCGAACACTAATCCAACGATTCCCCATCGATGCGCACTCGAAAGGGCTGCGGATCGATCGCGCGCAACCGCTACACCAATCTTTAACTGCGGCACGGGTGAGTAGCCTGCGAGATACGAGCCCGCCGGTGATTTGAACTCACGAACGCCGCTGCCGTTGTTTGTCATGGCGTTCGCGATCGTGTTGAAGCCTGGTAGCGCCTGGTTGACCTGAAGATCCTTGAGCGAGCGGTTTGAGTGATAGACGATCTTTCCCGATCGGTCTACCGCCATGACCATCAGGTGACTCGATTTACTTTCCAGGCCCCGCGCCGCCCTGGCGAACATGTTGTCGAGGTTGAGCACGCCGATTAGGCCGCCGATGGTGTTCGTACCTTTTTCGTCGTGGATGGGCGCGGAGTATTCGACGGTTTTGCCCGCACTGCCGATCCGCTCGAGTGGAACGGTACCCTGCAATTCCCAAACGGCCGGATCGGGCTCGGTGAACCCGGCTCCGTGATCGTTCACGGTGGTCCATTCGCTCTCACCCCTTCGAAACACGAACGCGCGACGGTCGCGATTGAAGATCGTGAGACTCTCAAACTCTCTCATCAGCGGCAGCATCTTCAACGTCAGGAACATGCCCTGCGGATAGACGTCGATCCGCTCTTTGTCCGAGACAATGTACTGCACGTCTCGCATCATGCTCAGCCGAAGGAAGTCGCTCTTCCTTTCGCGCAGTTCCGTATCAACAGCGACATTGAAGGCATTTAGATCGTTCTGCACGATCGCGCCGGTGGTTGAATCTACGCTGCGCAGTCCGTTCCAGTAATTGAGCCCGGCGAGCAGCAAAAGAGGTATGGCGCAAAGGCCGGAGTAGGTGAGATAGGGGTTGCGGCGAGTCATCGTCTCAAGCTCGCTTGCGGCCGAACTCGTTCAGCAGCGGCGCGAGCGTCTCAATAATCTGATCGTGAGAAATACCATTGCTGGCGACCAGCCCGTTGCGATTTTGAACGTCAGGAACGTTGTAGCTCAAAGGATAACCGAAAAGATCGGTTATGCGCCCGCCCGCCTCTATCAGGATGACTTCGGGCGCGCACGTGTCCCACTGCTTCGTGCGCGGCGACAAGTGGATGTAAACGTCGCACTGTTGCTCGATCAGCAGGCCGATTTTGATTCCTACCGAGCCACGTTGCACTTCGTCCTGGAAGCCGAGCCGCGTGACGACTTTGTTCATGCGTGGACTGCGATGAGAGCGGCTCGCGGCCAGACGCATCTCGGAGAGGGTTTTCTTATCGGAAACCTTCCCCTGTTCGGGATCGAACTGTGGGCGCTCGATCCATGTTCCGCCGCCAAGCACGGCGCGATAGAGCACACCAGTTAGCGGTTGATAGACCACGCCAAGGACGCACTTGCCGTCCTCGGCGAGTCCGATCTGGACCGCGAAATCGCCGTTGCCGTCGATGAAACCGTTCGTGCCATCGAGTGGATCGACCATCCACACGCGCGACTTTTCGAGACGCCGTTTTGTGTCGACAGATTCTTCCGCGAGGATGCCGTCGTCGGGAAATTCGCGTTTCAAGCCGGTGACGATCAACTCGTTGGCGATCATGTCGGCCTGGGTGACGGGCTCGGTGTCGTCGTCGTAATTCTTCTGTTTAATATGAAGCGGACCTTCGTAGTGCTCAAGAATTGCAGCCCCCGCCGCCCGTGCCAGCTCGCACGCGATACTTAATTCGTTATCGTAGGTTCTCGTTACCATCCGCGTTTTTATCCGCGTTCATCCGCGGTTAAAGATTTCGCTGCCTCTCTTACGGCCGCGATGGTCTCCTCGATGTCGGCCTTCGTCGTTCGAAAGTTTGTGATGCACGCACGCAGCGCAAACTTTCCATTCACTGTCGCATTCGACAAATAAGCGCGGCCGCCCTTCTGCACCATTCCCATGATGCGTTCATTCAGACGGTCCAATTCAGCATCGCCCATGCTGCGCGAAGGTACGTAACGAAAACAACAGATACTCAATTCCACCGGCGCCAGCAGCTCGAAATCGTCAGCGCTCGAAACGAGCTCGCCAAGGTACGCCGCGAGCCCGATGTCTTCACTGATCGCAGCGGCGATACGACGGCGACCGTAATACTGCAACGTCATCCAAACCTTCAACGCCCGAAAACGCCGAGACAGCTCCACGCCATAATCCCAAAACGCGAAAGCCTCTTCGTCAGCGTATCCATGCGTCTTAATGTAATCGGCGTCTTCAGTGCTGAACGGCACGCGCGCCGCATCAGCATCACGAAACAGTAAACAGCCGGCGTCGACCGGAACATAAAGCCACTTGTGCGGATCGAGTGAAACCGAATCAGCGCGCTCCAGACCCGCGAACATATGTTTCTTCCGTTCATCCAACGAACCGGGCGCGCCGTAAGCACCATCGACGTGAAACCACAGATCGAATTCAGCCGCAACATCCGCCAATTCCGCGAGCGGATCAACGACACCGGTATTCACAGTTCCGGCACTCCCAACGACGCAAAATGGCCGCAACCCCTCGCGTCGATCGGCCTCAATCTTTTGACGCACCAGATCAACGCGCATCCGCTGCCTCTCATCACACGCGATCACACGCACTTGATCGCGTCCGAAGCCGAGAATGTCTGCGGCTTTCGCGATCGACAGGTGAACTTCTTCCGACGCGTAGAGCGTCATGGGTGGACCGGAATTCCAGAGTCCATGGCGCGCGGTGTCGACACCCGACTTGCGACGATGCGCTATCAGCAGCGCGATCATGTTTGCCATCGACCCGCCGCTCGTTAGTAGCCCCTTCGCATCGCGATCGTAATCGATGAGCGCGCCGAGCCAGCGCACGACCATCCGTTCGAGCTCGGTGCCCGCCGGGCCGGAACGCCAGCACGTGATGTTTGAATTGAGAGCCGACGCGATCAGATCTGCATAGGCGCCGACCGGCGTGGATGGCGAGGCGACATAACCGAAGAACCGTGGATGTCCGTTATGACGGCTGAGGTCCATGATCGTGCGGCACTCGCCGATCAGTTGCTCGATCGATCGTCCCTCAGTCGATAGATCGGTTTCAATCGCCGCGAGTGTTTTGCCGGCGTGATTTTCGGCGCGGACCGGACGCTCAGAGATGGTTGTCAGATACTCGAAGACGAGATTCGAAGCTGCGGATGAAATCTGCTGGAGGTCGTCTTCGTTGACGTCAAGCGAAGACTGCGTTCGTAATGACATTGTGGTCACAACCTAACATATCCTGTTAACATTCGCTCGCTATGACAGCTAAATGCGCAACAACGGAGGGCACGTCCCTCTATCGCGAACGCTTTGCCGATCGTCTCGCGTCGAATCACTTCCGCGAGCAACACGGTCTGGTACTTTCCTCGATCGGTATTGGCACTTATCTCGGCAATGCGGACGAAGCTACGGATCTCGGCTACACGCACTCGGTCGTTCGCGCGGTGCAGCTTGGCGTCAACGTCATCGATACCGCGGCCAACTATCGTTTTCAGCGAAGCGAGCGCTCGATCGGCGAAGCGCTGAAGATACTCGCGAACCAGCACGGCATCGCGCGCGGAGAGCTCGTGATCTGCACCAAAGGTGGCTACCTGCCTTTCGATGGTGCGCCGCCGCGAAGTGTGGCTCAGTATGTGAACGAGACTTTCGTGAAGCCGGGTATTGCGTCGTTCGAAGACATCGTCGGAGGCGGGCATTGCATGACGCCGTCTTACCTTCAAAGCCAGATCGATCAGTCGTTGCTAAACATGGGTATCGAGTGTGTCGACGTCTATTACATTCACAATCCCGAGTCGCAGTTGCCGCACGTCTCGGAACAGGAGCTTTACACGCGGCTGAAGCGCGCGTTTGAACGTCTCGAAGAGAATCGTAGCCACGGCAAGCTGGCGCATTACGGCGTGGCGACGTGGAATGGATTTCGTATGCCGCCGAATTCGGGCCAGCATCATTCGCTTACGCGGATGGTTGAGCTCGCGCGTGAGGTTGCCGGCGACGAGCACGGGTTTCATTTTATACAACTGCCGTTCAACGTCAAGATGCCTGAGGCGACGACTGTTATTGAAGAGGCCCAGGAGCTCGGTGTGTCTGTCGTCACGAGTGCGTCACTCTTGCAGGGACGTATTCCACCGCAAACGGCGATTGAGTTTGTTCGTTCTACGAAGGGAATCACGACTGCACTGATCGGAATGAGCAGAGTCGAGCACGTCGACGAAAATTTAGCCACGGATTAGCACGGATGAACACCGCGGATCGATACAGATCATTTTCTGAGTTCTGGCCGTTTTACCTTTCGGAGCACAGCCGACCGGCGACGCGTTGGCTGCATTTGATTGGGACCAGCGCGGGCATAGCGTTGCTGATCTATCTAATCACGGTCGGAAGATGGTGGCTGTTCTTTCTGGGTTTCGTGCCGGGTTACGGCTGCGCCTGGCTGGCGCACTTCCTGATCGAGAAGAACAGACCCGCGACCTTCAAATACCCTCTCTGGTCATTCATGGGCGACTACAAAATGATCGCACTGATGCTCACCGGGCGCATGGACGCCGAGGTCAAAAAGCTTGCGCGGTAACATTCCTATCCCCGAAATTCCACACGGCGAAGACCTCTGGCTGATTGTGCTTATCACTTCCGTGCGCGAGCGCCGCACGCAGCAGGGCCGTCTCTTCTGCGACGCCTCCGCACGCAACGCCACCGGCACGATCGCCCTCAAGATCTGGGGCGAGGTACTCGAAACTCAGAAAGAGATCAAACCCGGTCTCTGGGGCATCACGGGCAAACTGGAAACCTTTCAGGATCGCTCGCAGTTCGTGGTGGCGGAGTATCGTCCGATCACGCTCGATCAGTATCGCGAACACCAGAACGCCGAGCCGCAGCTCCCGCGCGCGTACACCATCGACATCGAAACACTCACGCTGCCCGACTTTCGCGAACGAGTCGGCGCGCAACTCGAACGGTCCATGCGGCTCGGCAACATGCGCGTCGAGCAACAGCAACGCTATCTCGAAGATATCGCGGCGGAAGAAGAACGTTGCTACGCGCTCGGTGCGTTGAGCGCTACGTCGGGTCGCGTGCTGTCGATCGCGCTGCACGTTGGCTCGATTGCGGGTCTGGAGTTTCCCGATCTCCACCCGCAAGACAGCGAGCACGTGTTTGGCATCGACAAGTACGAATATGAAGAGGACGAGAAGGAAGCGCTTCAGAATTTTCTGACGATGATGAAGGACTTCGATCCTGATTGTGACGAGGTCGTGGGACACAACATCATCGGTTTCGATCTGCCGTTTATCTTTCAACGCTGCCTCGCGCACTCGATCAAGGCGCGGCCGTTTGTGAATCTGGGCGAGTACAACGTGCGCGGTGTTTTCGACACGATGCATCGCTGGTGGCTGGGAGCGAAGCGGCACGTCAGTCTCGACGACGTCGCGTGGGCGCTCGGGATCCAGTCGAGCAAGACTGCGGACGTTGAAGGCAGCAAGGTATTTGATCTTTACCAGGCCGGGCGACTCGATCTCATCCGCGAGTACAACCTCAACGACGTACGCGTGACGCGCAAGATCTACGAGCGCATGGTCTCCAGCTTCGGACGTTAGCCATCCACAGATTGCGCAGATTACACAGAAAAAAATCTGCGTAATCTGTGGATGAAGAGACTACATTTAGTGAATCTCTCCAGCTCGAATCAAATATCTTGTGTTTTTTGTGCCTCTTCGTGGCTGGTTCCGTGTAGAATGCGTACCCATGGAAATTGTCTTCCCCGTGTCGATGCTGGCGCTTGGCCTCAGTATCGGCGCTTTTTCCGTTTGGGTTATTACACGGACGAAACTCAAGTACGAATTTGACCGCGGTCGCACGTACGGTGAAACAGAGCGCGCCGTGCTGCAAACGCGTCTCGAAGAAGAACGCAAGGCCAACCAGGAAAAGCTCACGCTGATCAACACCGCCGAAAGCAAGCTCGCTGATGCATTCAAAGCGCTTTCAGCCGACGCGCTGCGCAACAACAACCAATCGTTCCTGGATCTCGCGAAACAAAACCTCGAAACGTTTCAACAGAACGCGAAAGGCGAGCTCGAACGGCGCCAGAACGCGATCGGCGATCTGATCAAGCCGCTGAAAGAATCCCTCGAAAAAGTTGACGGCAAGATCGGCGAGCTTGAAAAGAACCGCGTCGGCGCGTATTCAGAGTTGCGCGAGCAGGTGAAAGCCCTCGCACAGTCGCACCTGCAACTCCAGTCTGAAACGGGAAACCTCGTCAAAGCGTTGCGCGTGCCGCATGTTCGCGGCCGCTGGGGCGAGATTCAGTTGCGTCGCGTCGTTGAGCTCGCAGGCATGCTGCAATACTGCGACTTCGTCGAACAGGAAACAGTCGCAACAGAAGACAGTCGCATTCGTCCCGACTTGATCGTGCGTCTGCCGGGTAACCGCACGATCGTCGTCGATTCGAAAGTCCCGTTTGATGCGTTCTACGAATCGATCTCGACGACTGACGAGGAAGTTCGTACCAGCCGGTTGAAGGATCACGCGCGACTGGTTCGAACACACATCCAGTCACTCAGCCGCAAATCTTACTGGGAATCATTGCAACCCACGCCGGAGTTTGTCCTGTTGTTTCTTCCCGGCGAAACGTTTTACAGTGCGGCGCTCGAACACGATCCAAAGCTGATCGAAGATGGTATTAGTCAACGAGTGATCATAGCGACGCCGACGACGCTGATTGCATTGCTGAAAGCGGTGTCGTACGGTTGGCGCCAGGAACAGATGGCCGACAATGCGCAGGAAGTGAGTAACCTGGCGAAGACGCTTTACGATCGCCTGCGCGTGTTTACAAATCATTTCGAAGACATCGGCAGAAACCTCGACCGCGCCGTCGACGCCTACAACAAAGGCGTGCGCTCACTCGAGTCGCGCGTGCTCGTCACGGCGCGGCGCTTCAAAGAGCGCGGCGCGATCGCGGGTGAAGAGATCGAAATACTCGAGCCAGTCGACAAAGCAGCCCGATTGCTGAGCCGAGACGATGGCGGACTGTTCCCCGAAGAGGACATGCCTCTCTTGAAAGCCCGAACGGCCAAAGCTAAAAGTTAGAAGGGGCCACAGATTTCTCGGATTAACACGGATCGGCATTAATCTGTGTAATCCGTATAATCTGTGGCTAAAATGTTTTGAACGAGATCTGGTTAGGCCCGCTGCTCAACGACAACCGCGCGCTACTCATCGAGCGCTGCGCTAAATTCCTGGCCAACAACCAGAGCGACGCGTTTATCTATCTCGCCGCGTCGTACCCGCTGCTCGAACGAGTCACACAAGAGCTACTCGACGGACAACGCACGCGCGGCGTTTGGGGCGAGCTTCCGGTGTATCTGTTTCGCGGCCTCGTGCGTCGCGTGCTCTATTCGGCTGTTGACGAGAACGGTCACAACCTGCCGCCACGCATCCCGATCGATCGCGACGAGCTGCCGTTGAAGCGCAGCTTGATCTCGCAACTTCTGCTGCAACTGCTCGCTAATAATCAATTGAAGGCATTCGCGCCACTCGCCACCCGCGAAGGTTGCGTCAACAGCATTGCCACACTCCTCGGCGAGATCCAGCGCGCGGCGCGCACACCCGCCGAGCTTGCCGACATCCTCAACGCTCGCGCAAAAGATCTCGAAAAAGGCAACGGCACCACGCGCGGCATCACGCAGCTCGATTTTGACAAAGAGATCTCGCTCATCTATTCGACGTACACCGAGCTTCTCGACGGCAGCCTGTTCACTGAAGAAGATGCCGAGCAGCTTCGCGCCCTCTGGATCCTGCGCGGCATGATCGATCAGCGCTGGGTGAAAGCGCCCTGGCTCGCGAATGTACAGCTCTTAATTATCGACGGCTTCTTTGACTTCACTCCCGTGCAGGGCGAAATACTGCGACAGTTGATTCCCTTGCCGCCGCAAACGATCGTCAATCTCAATCACGACGACAGCAATCCCGAAATCTTTACGCCGTTCCAGGAGACGATCGGACAATTCGAAAGCATCGCGAAGTTTGACCAGGTACACAGTCGCGACTATGTCGCGACGGGCGGCGTGCTGGCTGAGCTGCGCGAGAATCTCTTCAACCCACTGACGTCAACATCACTGGCGCCGCCAGACAGCACAGAACCGAGCGCGGTAGCGCCGGGTCAACCTTCCAATGAAAGCGCTCTGGACGATGGTCAACCCGGCGCTACCGCGCTCGGTTCTGTTGATTCCATCCGTTATATGGAATGCGGCGATCGCGACACCGAAATCCGCACGATCGCGCGCGAAGTCAAACGCCTCGTGCTGGTCGAAAATTACGATCTCGCCGAGATCGCGCTCGTCGTTCGTCAACGCGCGACATATGGACCAACGATCACGCGCGTCATGTTGGAGGAGTCGCTGCCGTGCAATCTCGAATTGCGTATCGACGCCGGCGACGTGCCCGCAAATCGTGCCGCGCTGAAGCTGCTGTCGTTACTTGAAGGCTTGTCGACGGAAGATCCGCAGATGACGCGGATTGCCGAAATCGCGGACCTGGTTAAGTCGGAATATTTCAGACTCAGCGATGCAGAGATGCGCGTGTTGTCGACACGTTTTGACGAGCAACACGCGAATCTCCTCGACGGCAATCTGAATCTAAAGAATCGCTATCGCATCGGCTTCTGGGATGCCGACTCGCTCGAAAATGCGTTTGCATACGTCGGCAGCGACCTGAGCGTGAGCGCCTGGCTGACGCGCGCACACAAGCTGTACACGGATCTGCCCGGCGCCGCCGCAACGAAAGAGCTGCTGAACATCGATGCGGGCGCCTACGATCGCGACCGCGACATCGCCGACAATGTCGAGAACGCGGAAATCGTGAAGCTCGAAGATAAAGGCGTCGAAAAGAAGCGACGGCCTTCGCGCGACGTTCATCCAGCGGCGCTGGCGTGGACCTCGCTCGTGGTCCAACGATTTTCCGAGCTGCTGCACGCAGTTCCACGTGAAGGCAAGCCAGCGCAGTTACGTGCTGAGCTGATGCGACTGCTCGACCGTCTCGGTTTTCGCGATCAGATCGCCGAGCCCGCGAAACATTCGCCCGACGAGAAGCAACTGCCGCAAGTGATGCTCAACTTCAACGCGCTCGAAGGATTGCGGCGCGCGTTCGTCGCTGCGATCAAGAGCATCGAGCTCGTTGCCGGTGGTCCAAAAACCGTGCGGCTCGGGTCGTTTCTACAGGAAGTGCGCCGCTCACTCGGAGCGCAGTCGCAAATCTTCGGCGCGCCCGATCGAAACGGCTTGCGTGTACTCGAAGCGACCGATGTTCGCGGTCTGCGCTTTCGGGCCGTGTTCATCGCTGGTTTGATCGAAGGCGGTTTTCCGCTGAGCGCGTCGCGCGACTGGATCTACCCGCACGAAGAGCGCGATCGATTACGAGAATACGGGCTGACGCTCGAAGACATCTCGCCTAACACGCTGCTGAAAGAAGAGCACTATTTTTACCAGGTCGCATGTCGCGCGACTGAGCGTTTGTATCTCACGCGCCCGCTGATGCTCGGAGATGACTCGGAAACCGTCGCTTCTTACTATATCGACGAGCTGCGACGCGCGATTGCGCCACGCCGGCTCGAAACCGAGATCATCCGCCGCGATTACGACGGCAAGAACCTCGACGACGCCTCGACCACGAACGAGATGAAAGTCGGTCTGGTGCGCCAGCAGGAACGACACCTGCATCGCGGCGCCAAGACCAGCCTGTTGCCGCAGCCGCGCATCATGCGACTGCTGACGCTCGCGCGTAACGACGGTTTCCTGAGTGATGCTGCGTTGCGTCGTATCGAGATTGAGCGTGAGCGGGCTGGTCCATACTTCGGCGTGTACGACGGCGAGATCACCGATCCGGATCTGCTGCATTTGATTAAGCTGAGATTCGGATCCGATTTTATTCACAGCGCGAGCGGTCTGAGCGTCTACGGCAACTGTCCTTATCGTTTCTTTGCGCAACGCGTATTGCGACTTGAACCGCGCGGTGAAGCGGCGCTCGACCTGAAGGCGATCGATGCCGGAAAGCTTTTGCACGACATTCTGCGTCGTTTCTTCGAGCGTCATCGTCGTGAGCCGCTGCACAAACTCGATCGCAGGAAGTTGCAGAAAGAGCTCGCAAACATCGCTGACGCTGTGTTTGACGAGCACGAGCGCATCGTGCCGCCGCTCAACCGGCAGATCTGGAAGATCGATCGCGAGATTCGCAAGATACTTTTGGACCAGGTGTTGTTATACGAGTTGGAAGTGCAGGAGTCGGCGGAAGGCCAGCAGGTGTTGCCCTCGTATTTCGAGGTCGCGTTCGGTGGCATGAAGTCGGCGGCGAAAGATCCGGATTCGAAAGAAGAGCCGCTTGAGCTCACGCGCAAAACGTTCGTCGGTGAAGAGACGATCAAGATCAGTGGGCAGATCGATCGCGTCGACATCGCTGACGACAACACGATCATCGCTTATGACTACAAGCTCTCGACCGGTTCGAGTCGCAGCGACATCATTTCGGGACGCAGCCTGCAACTGCCGATCTATCTCGAAGCGCTCGAAAAACTGATCCTGCCGGACCAGCCGATCGCCGGCGGTGGCTACTACGTGATTCGCGGTGGCCAGGATCGACGCAACAAGGGCCTGTATCGTGCGAGCCAGTTGGACTATCTGAACCTGCGCGCGAAGAACTCGGTTTTCACTGATGAAGACTGGACCAGAATCCGCGAGCAGGTCGTCGCGCGCATCTGGGAATTTCTCGACGGCATCCGCGCGGGACGTTTCATCGTCGATCCATCCGAGCGCCTGAAGACTTGTCGCTTCTGCGATTACAGCGCCGTCTGTCGCTACGATCGCGATCGAATTGATAGAAAGCACAGAACCGAGCGCGGTAGCGCCGGGTCAACCCTACCATGAGGCGTGATTTGGAAGGTTGACCCGGCGCTACGCGCTCGGTTCTGTTATTGCACAGGACTTATGTCTACCCAGCGAATCCTTTTACCAGAACAAGCTGCAGCCGCGTACGAGATCGACAAGCACATCTCCGTCACGGCGGGGCCGGGCTCCGGCAAGACGACGGTGCTCGTCGAGCGCTACGTCCACATCCTCCGCGAACACAGTCTCTCGATCGATCAGATCGTCGCGATCACCTTCACCAACCGGGCGGCTAATGAAATGCACGAGCGCCTGCGCAGCGAGCTCAATCAGATGCTGCGCATCGCCAACGAGGAAGAGCGCCGTCGCTGGCTGAATTACAAGCGAACGCTCGACGGCGCGGTAATTACCACCATTCACGGCTTCTGCGCGCGACTGCTGCGTGAGTTTCCGATCGAGGCGCGCGTCGATCCGCAGTTTCTGCTACTCGACGAGCATCGCGCGGCGATGATGCTCGAATTGATCGTCGAGGAGGTTCTTTCCGAGTTCATTAGCAACGGTCACATCGAGATCTCGCGACTGACGTTGGGCGTCGGACGTAGCCGGTTGGCATCAGCGTTGGCCCAACTCTATCGCCAGGCACGCGGCCAGGGACTTGGCCTCGAAGATCTCGCGCTGGCAACGGCACGCGTACACGCCACCGAAGAAGATCACGTCGCCGCGCTCGAAGAGCTCGAACGCACGATGGGTGAGTTTCTCGGCATTCGTCGCACGACGAAAGCGTCGCTGACAAACCAGGCGGAAGTGCTGGCGGCATGGAGCGAAGCGCAGAAGTTATTGAAGTCGATTCCCTCGCACGAAACGCTCGCTGATTTCTGCCGCCTCGTCGATAATTTCCGCGCGCATCGCCCTCAAGCGCGACCGCCCGTGGCAGATCACGTGAAAGCGCTGGACACGCTCGTCTGGGAAAAGGGACTGCAAGGTCGCGTGCCGCAAGTTTGTCTCGATCTGTTCGCGCGGCAGTACGCGCTCGAGATGGTCAACTTGTTGCTGCGCATCGATCAGCGTCTCAACGAGGAGAAGCAAAAACTCTCCGCGCTCGATTTTGACGATCTCGAGCTGCGCACGCTTGAGCTGTTGGAGCGTCCGGAAGTTGTCGCACGCACGTCCGAGCGTTATCGCTTCTTTCTTGTCGACGAGTTTCAGGACACGAACGCCGTGCAGCGTGTGTTGCTCGAACGTTTGGCGCTCGCGAAAGGTCGCCGTCCTGCGAACCTCTTCATCGTCGGCGATCGCAAGCAGTCGATCTACGGTTTTCGTGGCGCAGACGTTGATGTGTTTCGCGAGATGACGTCGATCCTACTGGCCGCACGTGGTGAAGAGAAGCGATTGCCGTTGAACTTCCGCAGCCAGCCGCCGCTGATCGCGTTCTTCAACTATCTCTTCGCGCGGCTGTTTCAAATTCCGGTTGATGTTCCCGCGAGCGAGTATAAAAATCTGGACCAGCTTGGTTACGTGAAGCACGAATCGAGCGAAGCGAAACGCGAGCCGCGCGACGATGGTCCACTCGTCGAGCTGCTCGTCACGACGAAGCCTTCGCTTGAAGACGCTCCGCGCGCCGAGCAGGACTCGCGCGTGCTCGATGCGCAGCAGCTTGCGCGTCGCATCCTTTCGCTGACGCAAGGCGCAGACAGGCTCAAGTACGGCGACATCGCGCTCCTGTTTCGCGCGATGACGCAGGTGCAGATTTACGAATCAGTATTTCGTCGCGCAAACATTCCGTATCAAACCGTGCTGGGCCGCGGTTTTTACGAGCGCGAAGAGATCACAGACCTCATTCAACTACTTCGCTTTTTAGACAACAAGACTGACGAGATCGCGCTCGCGGCAGTGTTGCGTTCACCGCTTTGCGGACTCTCCGACAATGCTTTGCTTGGTTTGCGCTGCGCGCCGCTCGTCGACGAGGTCGAGACTGTGCGTGGATTCTCCGCGACGCGCCCGCTTTACACGGCGCTGCGTCATCACGCGGAGATCGCGTTCATCACGCCGGAAGAGCACGAGCTTCTCGATCGGGCCGCGAAGTTGATCGGCGAGCTCGTCGATCGCCGCCATCATTATCCGATTCAGGATCTGTTGCGTTATGCGGTTGAAGAATCGGAGTACATGACTGTGGTTGCGGCGAATTACGACGGTGCGCAGCGTCTGGCCAACGTGGAGCGACTGTTCACGCTCGCCGCGCGATTTGAAAGCTCAGGAACGCATTTGATTCGCGACTTCGTGCGTTACGTTGAAGAGTTTGAAGCGATTGGCAGTCGCGAGAGTGAAGGTCAGATCGATCAAGCGGCGGATGCGGTCAGACTGATGACGATTCACCAGGCGAAGGGGCTCGAATTTCCCGTCGTGATCATTCCCGATTTGCAGCGGCTCTCCCGCGTCGCGACTGACAACTGGGTGCTGCTCGATCGTCACAATGGACTGACGCTGAAAGTGCCGGACGGCCGCGGGAATCTCGTCGCCGGTTGCACGTTCAGCAATTTCGAAAAGCGATACGCATGGCGGGAGCAGTTTGAAAGCATGCGGCTGCTTTATGTGGCCGCGACGCGTGCGGAAGATCGTTTGATCTTGTCCGGCGTAACGGAAGATGTCGGGAGTCTCGGTTCGAAGAACGACTCGTGGCTGAAATGGATCTGGCAATCGTTGGAGCTGCACGACAGGCGCGCCAGCGACCTTATCGATCTGGATGACGATGTTCAGTTGCAGCTCACGATGAATCTCGCCGACGAGCCGCCCGACGAATTTGCGCCGCAACCGGAGCAACCACTGCAAACGAGCATGCATTCGGCTGATTCGTTGGCCGATGCGTTCCCGCTGATCAGGCCATTTGGCCCGCAAAGCGGCAACGCGATTCATCGTTTCAGTGTCACGCAGTTGATCAACTACCAGCGCTGTCCGCGCCAGTACTATTTCGATCGCGTGCTGCAACTACCGGCGGCTGATCAGATGGCGGTTTGGAACAACGCTGAAGCGCCAGAGCCGCCGGCCAATTTGACTGCCACTCTAAAAGGCGCGGTGATCCATCGTTTCTGCGAGCGCTACACGCCGGACCAGGGCGTGGAAGAATGTTTGCGCACGAGTTTCGATGAGGTGGTGCGTTTGCGACAGGCGCAGCTCTCCGATCGCTTCGTAGAGATCGATCACGAAGCAGCGATCAGAGCGATGCTGCCGCTTGCGAAGAATTATCTCGCGAGTGATGTTTACAAGCGCGTCGAAGCAGTGCCGAAGATCGCCGAGCATTATTCGCCGCGTCCGGCCGGTGCTGAAGGCTTGTGGAGCGAGCTCAGCTTTCGTTTGCGCCGGCGGCTCGGGGTTCTCAACGGCATCATCGACAAGCTTCTGATCACAGACTCTGAGATCGAGATCATCGACTTCAAAACGAATCGCATCGTTTACGACAAATCGGAAACTCCACGCGAGCCGCCTGCGCCGCGAATCCGCGCGCCGAAAGATGGACAATTCGCGTTTGATTTTGAAGATGAGGGACCGCCGCAGCCGGTCAATCGTCACCCGTCCCTCGAAGAAGCACTCAAGACCGCGGCCGAGGATTACCAGTTACAGATGCAGGCGTACGCGCTTGCGGTGCGCGAGCTATTGCCGTCGCTGGCGGGCGCGAATGTTCGTGTGACGCTTCATTTTCTCGATCCGAATGTCGAGGTGCATCTCGCGGACGAGCTGCTCGAACCGGCGCGTTGCGAGCAGGCTGTTGATGAAGGTATGCAGCGCACGATCTTCTCTTCCGACCCCGCGAATTTCCCGGTCAAGACCGCGCCTCACTGCCGCATGTGCAACTTTCTGAGTGTGTGCGAGGCGGGCAAGAAATGGGTGCAGGAAAACTGGGCCACAGATGACACGGAGTAACACGGATTGATCTGTGTCATCCGTGTTAATCTGTGGCTATGATCAAGATCAAAGCTTTCGATGGTGGGGAGTTTGACGGGTATCTTGCACTGCCTGCGAGTGGGTATGGACCAGGCATCGTCGTGCTCCAGGAGGTCTTTGGTATCAATCAGTACCTGCGCGATGTTGCTGACTGGTATGCGTCGCACGGTTTTGTAGCGCTCGTGCCGGATCTGTTCTGGCGCATCCAGCCTGGGATCGAGCTCACCGACAAAGGCGATGATTGGAAGCGCGCGGTTGAGCTTTATCAACAGATCGATGAAGCGAAGGCGGTTGAAGATGCTGCCGCGACGCTCGACTTGTTGCGAAATCACACGGCGTGCAGTGGGCGCGTGGGCGCCGTCGGGTTTTGCATGGGCGGAAAACTTGCCTACCTTTTATCAGTGCGCTTCAAGCCTGGTTGTGCGGTTGGGTATTACGGCGTGAGCATCGAGAAGAGTCTCGACGAAGCGAAGAACCTGAATAGTCCATTGATGTTGCACATCGCGGGGCTCGACAAATTTTGCCCGCCGGAAGCGCAGACGCAGATTCATGCGGCGATCGAAAGCAAAGCTACGATTTACGATTACCCTGATGCGGACCATGCGTTCGCGCGGACGGGCGGTGAGCACTACGACGCTGCTGCGGCAGAGCTCGCGAACCTGCGCACACTCGAATTCTTTGTCCGTCATCTCGCGGGCGCGGGTTGCGCTTCAGCACAGCAGACGCTTTCGCAGCGCTGGGACGATCACGTGAAGTATGAGTTTGCGACGCGCAACACTGACGACACGCTCGAAACGATGGTTGTTGATGCTTACGTCAATCACGTGCCGGTGATGACGGGCGGCGTCGGGCATGAAGAATTGCGTGAGTTCTATTCGACACGTTTCATTCCGCAGATGCCGCCTGACACGGCGATGACGCCCGTGTCACGGACGATCGGTGTAGATCAGGTTGTTGATGAGATGGTGTTTGAGTTTACCCACACGATCAAGATGGATTGGATGTTACCGGGTGTTGAGCCGACGGGGAAACACGTGAAGGTGGCGCTCGTCGTAATCGTTCACTTCCGGGATGGCAAGCTCGCGCATGAACATATTTATTGGGATCAGGGTTCGGTGCTCGCGCAACTCGGGTTGATCGATGCAACGAAGCTTCCGGTGGTTGGCGTCGAAAGCGCCGAGAAGGTCCTGAAACCCACGAAAGACAGTAAACACGGATAACACGGATAAATCTGGATTTTTATCCGTGTAATCCGTGGCTAATAAAACAATGAAAAGTCGTCTGCGGCGAGATTTGGGTACGCTGGAATCGTACGCCACGCTGATCGGTATACTGATCGGCGCGGGTATTTTTCAGGTCACGAGCCAGGCGTGGGCGCTGACTGGTCCAAGCGTGATTCTCGGTTATCTGGTCCTTACACCAGCGATCCTGGCTACGTCGATCCCTTACGCCGCTTATCTATCAACACCGCTCGGCCGCGAGCCGGGCGGTGAGTATCTGCACATCTCGCGAACCGTGGGAGGCTTCCGACTCGCTTACGTCGGCGCGTGGCTCAAGATCATTTCTTACATCGGCGCGGGCGCGTATCTCGCGAACGCGATGGCGGGTTACATCATCGCTCTCATCGGCAATCGCATCGATCGGTTTCGGTTACCACTCGCGCTCGCCGCACTCGTCATCTTTTACTTGATTCACGTGATCGGCATTCGCTGGTTTGGCCGGTTCCAGGTGTTGATGTCGGCACTGAAGTGTCTCGCGCTGCTCGTACTAATCATCCCCGGTTTGTTTGTGCTTCGCAGTGAAAACTACGCACCGTTTTTCACGCACGGCCCGAGTGGTTTCGGCGCGAGTTTGTTGCCGCTCTTCTTTGCTTACGCCGGTTTCGAATCGATCGCGCAAACCGCCGGTGAAGTGAAAGACAGCACGCGCCGTTTGCCGAAGATCCTGTTGAAGGGGATCACGGTCACCGCGCTGATCTACGTTTTCACTTCGATCGTCTCATTTGGTGTGCTGTCCGGCGGACGACTGCAAGCGAGCAGTGCGCCGATGGCGGAAGTCGCATCGATCTACTTACCTGCAGGCGCCGCGACGTTTGTTACCGTAGGCGCGATAGCCGCGATCATGACCGCGCTCAACGGCACGATCTTCGTCCCTTCACGACTCGCAATTATGTTTGTCGAAGATGGTCTGGCGCCGCGCTGGCTCGGTTTCATCAACAAAGCGACTGCCACGCCGATACGCGCGCTGACGCTCACGCTCATCTGCTGCGCGATTTTGCTCGTCAGCGGACAGCTTGCACTCGCGTTGAACGTTGCAGTTTTTGCCCTCGTCGTGCTTTATTTCATTCATAGCTTAGTATTTTTGCTCCTCCCTCGACTGAACCCGAAACTTTCGAGTGAGATCAAGATCAGCCTGTCGCACCGTTTGCAGCAGGCGGCCGCGATCGTCTCGCTGTTGTCGATGGGGGTGATGATCGTGATCCAGTTGCGACAGGATGCGGTGGTGTTGAGCACGCAAACGCTGAGCGAGAGGATCAGCGGACAGTCGTTAACGAGCATTGAGCTGATCGTCGTGTGGGGAGTTGTTGGAGCGGGTTTGTATCAGCTCGCTCGCATGCAGCGCGGCGGTGAGGCTGCGAAAGTTGGCGCACATGCAGATTGAAGGAAAACGAGTGCTGATCACGGGAGCGAGTCGCGGGCTTGGGCGCGCGCTCGTCACCGCGTTTGTTGATGCAGGCGCAAGCGAAGTGATCGCAGGAGCGCGCAAGCGTGAAGATCGCGAAGCGTTAATGGCAGATCGTGTGACGGCGGTGCGATTGGATGTGACCAGCGACCGGGATGTTGAATCGCTCGGGCAGCTCGGCGCGATTGACGTTCTGATTAACAACGCTGGCGTCGCCGGTTTTGGTAATCCGTTGACGATGGATTTCTCGGCTGCTCAGGAAGAGATCGCGGTGAACTATTTGGGTACGTTGCGGGTGACGCGGGCAGTCGCGCCAGTGATGATCGCACAGCGCGATGGAATGATCGTCAACGTCGCGACGGCTTTTGCGAAAGTTAATCTGCCGATTATTGGGACGTATTGCGCGACCAAGGCGGCGTTGTTGTCGTTGGGCCAGGCGATGCGAGCTTACTTGTCTGAGCACAATGTTCGTGTGATTACGGTGATGCCGACCACGATCGATACTGATATGAGTAGAGGCGCGGACGTGCCGAAGATGACGAAGGAATTCGTCGCCGGGGAGATAATCGATGCAATTCGCGAAGAGCGCCACGATCCGCCCATTGGAGAACAGGCAGTAGGCGTGTTTGAAGGATTGTCGAAGGATCCGATTGGTTTAGAAAGAAGTTTACAGGATTACAGGATTTAAAGATCAACAGACTAAGTTGAAAAGAACAAGTCAGGAAGAGGGGCTTGCCCCCGCTGTTGGAAGAGCGGGCGCAAGCGGCCTTTCCTGACCTGTTACTTTCATTTAGTAACTTGTTTCCTTTTGAGAAATGATCGCAAATCGACACCGCACAGAATTCCCAACCCTGGCTTCGGGCATTCATCTGCTCAGTCACAGCCTCGGCCCGGTGCCGCGTGCTGCGCGCGAATCGATGCTCAGTTACATCGACGCCTGGGAACATCACACCAGCGAAGACGCATGGGCCACGAGCTGGTGGACGCTCTCGCGTCTCGTCGGCGATCGCATCGCCGTGATTCTCGGCGGCGAACCTGGCTCGGTTCAGATCCAGCCAAACGCTTCAATCGCGATGGCCACCGTCGCCTCCTGTTTCGATTTCAACAAGGGCCGCAACAAGGTCGTCACGACGGCGCTCGACTTCCCTTCGATGGAATACTTCTGGGACGCGCAGCGACAGATCGGCGCGCGCGTCGAAGTCGTTCCTTCAAGTGACAACATCTCGGTGCCACTCGAGCGCATCCTCGACGCGATCGACAATGAAACCGCCCTGGTCGCGCTCGCGCACACGTCTTATTGCAGCTCATATCGTATCGCCGCGCGCGCGATCGTCGAGCACGCACACTCAAAAGGCGCGCTCGTGCTGCTCGACGTCTACCAATCTGCCGGCATTTTGCAACTCAACGCCACCGGCTGGAATGTCGATTTCCTGATCGGCGGCACGATCAAGTGGCTGTGTGGTGGTCCATCGTGCGGTTACCTGTACGTCCGCCCCGATTTGCAAAGAGATCTGCGACCGCGACTCACGGGCTGGGTCGCACACGATTCACCTTTCGACTTCGCGCACGCGCCGATGCGTTACGCGCGTTCGGTGCGACGCTTCGCGCAGGGCACGCCCAGCATTCCTGCGCTCTACTCAGCGATTCCCGGACTCGAGATCATCGAAGCCGTCGGCGTTTCGGACATTGCCGCCGAATCAGAGCGCCGCACTCAAATGATGATCGATTTTGCGGCGGAGCGTGGTTGGACCATAAACACGCCGCGCGAGAAGAGCCAGCGCGGCGGATCGGTTATGATCGGCGTCAAAGACGCACCGGCGATGGTTGAACGACTGGCGGAAAGAAGAGTTTTCGTCGATTCGCGTCCCAGCGCGGGCTTGCGCATGTCACCGCATTTCTTCAACACCGATGAAGAAATCGCGGAAGCGCTTAACATACTCGCCGAGCTGATTGATTGATGAGTAACGAAGCTGCTGTCAACACGCCCGCGCCCGACTTTACGCTGAGAGATGGAAATGGCGACGAGTGGCGCTTGTCCGATCATCGCGGCAAAGTCGTCGTGCTGCTTTTTTATCCGGGCGACGAAACGCCGGTGTGTACGAGACAGATGTGTTCGTTGCGCGATCGTTGGGACGACTATCTCGCGACCGGTGCTGAAGTGGTCGGCATCTCGTCTGACTCCATCGAGTCGCATAAAAACTTTGCGGCCCATCACGACTTGCCATTGCGACTACTGTCGGATTCCGATGGCGCAGTTTCAACGCTTTACGGCGCGCGGTCATTGATTCCGGGACGCGTGGCGCGCTCGGTTTTCGTGATCGACGCAAACGGAATTATCCGTCACCGCGACGTGCGGCCGATTGGCTTATTCAAGCCGAAGGACGATGATAATATCGCGGCGATCAAAGCCGCACAGAACCGAGCGCGGTAGCGCCGGGTAAATTCTGGATGCGAACTTAAATGGAAGTTGACCCGGCGCTACCGCGCTCGGTTCTGTTGGAGGTTTCCAATGCCTGACACCATCAAATGCACACACTGCGGTGAGAAGCGCCCGGCTCTTCCGTTCGCGCCTTTCCCAAACGAGCTCGGCCAGCGCATCGCGGCAGAAATCTGCCAGCCCTGCTGGAGCGGCTGGCTGCAAAAACAAACACAAATCATCAATCACTACGGTCTCGATCTCACCAACCCTGACGCGCAAACGTTCCTCTTCGACAACATCAAAGGCTACCTCTTCGGCGACGCGCCAAAAGTCGCGGAAATCGATACCACCAAAGAAGGGTCAGTGAAGTGGTAAAAGTCTTCTAAATCGTTCCAATCCTGTCATCGCGTCTCACTTCGGCTCGCCGTTTGCTCACCTGATCCACCAACGTATGTTTTCCGAACTTAGATGGTGTGTTCACTTGTAAGGAGGATTCGATGAGACGCAGAATCACAGGATTCATAGCTTTAGCCGCGCTTGCAGTACTACTGCCCGGTTGCGACAACACCGCAAACCAGAACGCGACCGCCAATCGAAACGCGAACGCGAACGCCAACCTCAACGCCAACGCGACAGCCACGGCAACGCCTGTTGCCAACACAAACAGCAACAGAGCGCCGACACGCGCGGAGTATGAGGCAAACAAAGAAAGATATAACCGCGAGGCGAAGGAGTCGGGACGTAAGGTCGGCACTGGCGCAAACGACACCTGGCTTTGGATAAAAACGCGCTTCGATCTCGCGGCTGCGGACGATTTGCGTGATTCGACGATCAATGTTGACGTCGATAACGATGTCGTGACGCTTAGCGGCACCGTGGCGAGTGCAGCCCAGAAAACGCGCGCCGAAACGGTAGCGAAAGCGGTTGAAGGCGTTAAGAGCGTCAGGAACCAGTTAAAGGTGCAGTCCGGAAACGCGAACGCTAATGCCAGTCCCGCCAGGGGTGGCACGAACCGGAACCGGTAACACGGATTAGACGGATTTTCAAAGGCACGGATTTACACGGATCATGGTAAATCCGTGCTTTGGATCCGTTTAATCCGTGTGCTAATCTTCACTTTCTTTCCTCTGTTTTTCGCAAAAATCAAAACGATGGGGATTTGGTTACCTATGCCAAAAGTCCGTTCGCGCCTTCTTGTCGCTTCCCTGCTGTTGCTTCTTGTCGTTAATCCGCTCAACGCCCAACGCAGCGCTATCGATACTTATGCGATCACCAACGCTCGCATCGTCACCGTCTCCGGACCAGTGATCGAGCGCGGCACAATCGTGATTCGCAATGGGTTGATTGCCGCCGCGGGCGCAAACGTCAACGCGCCGCCGGACGCTCGCGTGATTGACGGTGCTGGCTTGACGGTCTATCCGGGTTTGATCGACTCGTACACAAATCTCGCGTTGCCGGAAGCGGCGCCTGGACCTTCGCCCGGTGGCGGCGGTGGCGGCGCTTTCTTCCTCCTGCAACAACAGCAGCAACGACCGCCGAGTGGTCCAAACTCGACTCAACCTGCCGGACTGCAACCGGAAGGGATGGTGGAAGACGTGATCCGCCCTGGTGGAAATGAGGTCGAGTCGTGGCGAAGCGCCGGCGTGACGACGGCGTTAACCTCACCGCGTTCGGGCATCTGGATGGGCCAGTCGGCACTGATCAATCTGTCAGGTGATACGCCGCAACAGATGATCGTGCGTTCGCCCGTCGCGATGCACGTTGGTTTCACGCCGTTGCGGACGGGAACGTATCCCGGATCGCTGATGGGTGTGTTCTCAACGCTGCGACAGATGATGCTCGACGCGCAACGCTATCGCGATTCGATGCAGATTTACGAGCGCAACCCGCGTGGCACGCGCCGTCCCGACACGGATCGATCTCTCGCAGCGCTGATTCCGGTTGTCGATGGACGTATGCCGGTGGTGATGATTGCGAACAGCGCACGCGAGATTAATCGCGCACTGGATCTTGCGGGTGAGTTTAAGTTGAAACTGATAATCGCGGGCGGGCAGGAAGCGGATAAGGTCGCAGATCGACTGGCGAAACAGGATGTGCCCGTGTTGTTGTCGCTCAATTTGCCGCGACGCACGACTGCCGCGATGCCTGAAGCTGATCCCGAGCCGCTGCGTGTGCTGCGCGAGCGCGTCGAAGCACAACAAACGGCGGGCAAGCTTGCGAAGGCTGGAGTTAGGTTCGGGTTTCAATCAGGATCGATGACAAACAGTTCGGATCTGCTGAGTAATGCAAACAAGACGATCGAGAATGGCCTGCAGCCTCTCGATGCGTTGCGCGCGTTTACGATTTGGCCGGCTGAGATCCTCGGTGTTAAGGACCAGCTCGGATCGATCGAGGTCGGAAAGATTGCAAACCTGACGGTCACGCGTGGAGATCTGTTTGATCGAAACAGTCGCATCGCGCACGTGTTTATTGACGGGCGTCCGGTTGATCTCAGACCGGCGACTCCTGGTGGGCCGGGTCAGGGAAGAAACACTTTGGCTGGATCATGGACCGTCATCGTTAATTTGGGCCAGGGCGACCGCACGATCAGTTTGACGTTGCAACAAGAAGGAGAGCGCATCACCGGATCGATCTCGGGTCCGCTGGGAGCGGGAGAGATTTCGAATGGATCGGCGTCGAGCACGGGTGAGGTGCGGTTCACGGTGTCTGTGAATGTCGAAGGCCAAACGAAGGAAGCGACGTTCACCGGCAATCTCGCGAACAACCAGATTCGTGGAAACGTCGCGATCGTCGGCGCCGCGCCCGGAACATTTACCGCAACACGTTCAGGTCAACCTAACTGAGCCACAAAAAGGCACAAAAGGCACAAAAAAATGAAACGACTAATCTTTCTTTTTGCTTTCATCGCTGCGGTTGGTGCAAATGCGCAGGCACAAACCGAAACGCTGATCCGCAATGCCACCGTGCTCACCGTCACGCGCGGCACGCTTCCGAACACTGACGTGCTTCTGCGTAACGGCAAGATCGCCGCGGTCGGCAAGAATCTCACCGCTTCGGCGAACGCACGCGTGATCGATGCCACCGGCAAATTCGTGATGCCGGGCATCATCGACTGCCACTCCCACTCGATGCTCGACACGATCAATGAAGGCACACTCGCTGTCACCTCGATGGTGCGCACGCAGGACGTGCTGAATACGACCGACGTCGATCTGTATCGCGAGCTGGCCGGCGGTGTCACGACGTTGAATCTACTGCACGGCTCCGCGAATCCGATCGGTGGACTGAACACCGTGGTCAAGATCAAGTATGGGCGCCCGGCGAGCGAGTTTTTGTTTCCGGGTGCGATGCCGGGAATCAAATTTGCGCTCGGCGAGAATGTGAAGCGATCGAGCCAGCCGAATCTGCCGGGCGTCACGCGCCGTTATCCAAACACGCGCATGGGCGTTGAGGAAACGATTCGCGATGCGTTCACGCGCGCGCGTGATTACAAGCGGACGTGGGACGAGTATCGCGAGGCAGTGAAGAAAGACAAGAACCTGATGCCGCCGCGGCGCGATCTGCAACTCGAGCCTCTCGTCGAGATTCTCGAAGGCAAGCGCTACGTTCACGCACACTGCTACATCGCGAGTGAGATCCTGATGCTGATCAATATCGCGGACGAGTTTGGTTTCAAGATCAAGACTTTCCAGCACGTGCTCGAAGGTTACAAGGTTGCGAAAGAGATCGCGGCACACGGTGCCGGCGCTTCGATCTTCGCCGACTCGTGGGGTTACAAAATCGAGGCTTACGATGCGATTCCTTACAACGCCGCGATCATGACGCGTGCAGGTGTGGTCGTGTCGATGAACTCCGACTCTGACGAACGCGCGCGCCGTTTGAACATCGAAGCGGCTAAAGCGATGCACTGGGGCGACCTGACGGAAGAGCAGGCGCTGAAACTCGTGACGCTCAATCCCGCGATTCAACTCGGTATTCAGGAGCGTGTGGGATCGATCGAAGTCGGCAAGGATGCGGATATCGCGATCTGGAACGGCCATCCATTCAGTGTCTATGCGCGTGTCGATACGACATTCATCGACGGCGATGTTTATTTCGATCGTGAAAAGGATCTCGCGCAACGTGCGGTGCTCGCGAAGGAACGCGCGACACTCGAACAGGCTGAGCCAAACAAGCCACCGGCACGTGGCCAGTCGCCACAAACACCTCGCCGCCGCCCGAGCGCTCACGAGGATGACGCCGAGGTAGAGAAGCCTTAATGAAGAGTTTCACGCAAAGGCGCAAAGGCGGGCTAAATTCTTCTTTGTGTCTTTGCGTTCTTTGCGCCTTTGCGTGAAAAAACCGGAGAACCAAATGAGGACCTTAGTTGCACTAATACTTTTTACCAGTTCAGTGGTCGCGCAGCAGATCGGCAATCCAACCACGCAGCAGGGCGTGCTTCCGCCGCGCGGCACGTTCGCGATCCGCAACGCACGAATCGTTACTGTCAGCGGCCCCGACATCGAGAACGGCACCGTCGTGATCCGCGACGGCAAGATCGAAGCAGTCGGCACGAATGTCTCGGTTCCTGCGGGCGCGCAGACCATCGACGGTCGTGGCCTGTCAGTCTATCCCGGCATGATCGACGCCGGCACAAACATGGGCCTCGTCGAAGTCCCGCAAGGCGCGAATGGGACTGTCGATCTGTCTGAAGTTGGCGACTTGAACCCGAACGCCAAAGCTATCATCGCCGTCAATCCACATAGTGCGCACATCGGTGTCACGCGTGTTGAAGGTATTACCAACACACTGACCGCGCCGACGGGTGGTCTAATCTCCGGTCAGGCGGCGTTGATCAATCTGCTCGGTACGGCGCCAAAAGAGATGGCTGTCGTTCCGCAGGCCGCGCTCGTCATTAACTATCCACGTGTCGGCTTCGGCGGCGGTGGTTTCGGCGGCGGCTTCCAGCAACCGGCAAATCTCGCAGACACGCTGACCGCAAACGAGCGACAAGTCGAACAGATTCGAAAGATGTTGCGCGACGCCGAGGCTTACGGTCGTGCGCAGGATGCGTACGCGAAAGACAAGTCGTTACCGCGCCCGGATCGGAACGTGGTACTTGAGCCGCTCGTGCCGTACGTTCGCGGCCAGCAGCCGGTGATCTTCCGCGCTGATCGTGAAGCCGAGATTCGTGGCGCGATTCGTTTCGCGGAGGAGATGAAGCTCAAGCCAATCATTCTGGGCGGAAACGATGCGTGGAAAGTCGCGAGCCTATTGAAAGAGAAGAACATTCCCGTAATTCTGACCGGCGTCTTTTCGCTTCCGGGTCGCGAAGATGATGCCTACGACGCGCTTTATGAAAATCCGGCGAAACTTCAGCAGGCCGGCGTGCGTTTCTGCATTTCCACTGGTGACGTCGGTCCGGAAGTCAGAAATCTGGCGCAGTACGCGGGAATGGCAGCGGCTTTCGGGCTCTCGAAAGCCGACGCGGTGAAATCAGTCACGCTATATCCCGCCCAGATCCTGAATGTGGCCGACCGTTTGGGCTCGATCGAGGTCGGCAAAATGGCCAATTTGGTCGTGACGGACGGCGATTTGCTCGAAATTCGCACCCGCATAAAGTATTTGTTAATAGATGGCCGCCCGGTGGTGTTAAGCAGTAGGCACACAGAATTGAACGACGCATTCAAAAATCGGAAGTAAAACCATCCACAGATTACGCAGATCTTCCTGTGAATCTGCGTTATCTGTGGATACTCCTGGAGGATTTCCCTTGTTTACTAAGAATCTACTTGCCCTCGCGGGGATTTTTGTCTTCTCAATCACCGCGTACTCCCAAACCAAATTACTACGGTTCCCTGACATTCGCGGCGACCGCGTTGTTTTCACTTACGCGGGCGACCTTTGGACAGCGCCCTCCAGCGGCGGCTCCCCCCTGCGAGTTACGTCGCATCCGGGTGTCGAGGTCTTCGGGAAATTCTCTCCTGACGGAAAGTGGATCGCCTTCACGGGCCAGTATGACGGCGACGAGCAGGTCTACGTCGTTCCGACCTCCGGCGGCGAGCCGCGCCAACTGACTTTCTATCCCGCAAAGGGACCACTCGCGCCACGCTGGGGCTGGGACAACCAGGTGTTTGGCTGGTCAAAAGACGGCAAGCGCATCATCTTCCGCTCGCTTCGCGACTCATGGTCACTTCCGATCGCGCGCTTGTTCACCGTCTCGATCGACGGTGGCCCGTCAACGCCACTGCCGATGCCGACCGCCGGCTCCGGCGACTTCTCGCCTAACAACGACGAGATCGTTTACTCGCCACAGTCGCGCGACTTCCGCTCTGAAAAGCGTTACGGCGGCGGCCAGGCCAATCAGCTTTACATCTTCAATCTGAGCTCCAACGCCGCGAAGCGCATCACCGAAGGCCCGCGTGCCACGCGCGATGCGATGTGGATTGGCGACAACGTCTTCTACAACTCAGATCGCGATGGTCACTTCAATCTCTACGTCTACAACGTACCGAGCGGACGGACGACGCAAGTCACCACCAGCCGGTCGTGGGACGTGCGTTGGCCCAGCTCAGACAATGAAGGCCAGATCGTTTATGAGATGGACGGCGAGCTCGTCGTGATGGACGCACGCACGAAGAAGAGTACGCCGATTTCGATCAACGTTCCCGCCGAGGGTAATTGGAGCAGACCGAGCCGCGTGCAGGCTTCGACTCTGATCGAGTCAGTTGGTCTAAGCCCGAAAGGTGAGCGTGCTTTGTTTACCGCCCGCGGTGACATCTTCACTGCTCCGATCGAAAAAGGTCCGACGCGCAATTTGACTGACTCATCCGGCGCGCACGACAAGTGGCCGAGTTGGTCACCGGATGGTTCGCAGATCGCGTTCATCTCCGACAAGAGTGGTGAAGAAGAGATTTATCTCATGCCGCAGGACGGCTCGAAACCCGCGGAGCAGATCACGCGCGGCGGTACCGCGATGCGCTACTCGCCGGAGTGGGCGCCCGACGGTAAGCGACTCGCATTCAGCGACAAGGACGGCAAGCTTTATGTGCTCACGCTCGCGGATCGCAAGATCGTTGAAGTGACCGATACGCCGCGTGGTCAGATTCGCGATTACACGTGGTCGCCGCGCGGAAACTTCCTTGCATTCTCGATGGTCAATCAGAACCAGTTTTCGTCAGTGTTTGTTTGGAGTGCGAATGACGGTCAGCTCAGACGCGTTACTGACGATTTCTTCAATTCCTACAATCCCACGTGGGATCCGCAGGGCAACTACCTTTACTTCCTGAGTGACAGGGAGTTTGCGCCGCAGCTTTCAAACATCGAAGCCAACTACGCAGCCAATCGTCAGACTTACATCTACGCGATGGTGTTGCGCAAAGACGTCAAGCATCCGTTTCCGCCGGAAAGTGACGAAGTAACGATCGCGAAGACAGCGGACGACGCCGCGAAGCCCGCAACACCGCCGGCAGAGAAACCGGCCGAGTCGCCTGCTCCTGCTGAAGCGAAGCCGGAAGCAGCCGCCCCGAAGCCGCCCGCTCCACCCGCCACGATGAACATCGACTTCGATGGTATTTCGAATCGGGTGGCGCGTGTTCCGCTGGGTGCTGACAACTACTTCGGACTGGCTGCAAAAACCGGACATCTGCTTTACGTAATTGGTGGCGCCGGTTACTACGGTCGCCAGGGCGATCGCAATGCTTCGTTGCGAATTTACGCAATCAAAGATCGTAAGGAGACGACGCTCGTTGACGACATTCGTGGTTACACCATGTCTGACGATGGCTCGAAGATCCTAGTCGCACAGGGACCCGGCTACAACCTCTACGACGCGACACCGCAAGGTGAAAGATCGAAGAAGGCAGTTGCAACCAATGGCCTGTACGTCGATCGAGTGCCGGCTGAAGAGTGGAACCAGATCTTCAACGAGGTTTGGCGACGCTATCGCGACTGGTTCTACGTCTCGAACATGCATGGCTACGACTGGGTCGCGTTGCGCGAGCAGTACAAGCCGTTACTGAAGTATGTGCAGCATCGCTCGGATCTCAATTACGTGATCAGCGAGATGATCGCGGAGCTCACGGTGCAGCATGCGTACATCGACGGCGGTGATTTCCAGGTTCCACCGCGGCCACGATTTGGATTACCGGGTGCGCGGTTTGAGTTTGATGCGCAGGCCGGACGTTATCGCATCGCGAAGATCTTCGAGGGCGACAACTCGGAAGACATCTATCGCTCACCGCTCACGGAAGTTGGAGTTAACGCGAATGTTGGTGATTACGTGCTCGCGATCGACGGCGAAGAGTTGAAAGCGAATGATGATCCGTATCGTCTGCTCAGAAACAAGACTGATCCGGTGCAGCTCACGCTTAACAAAACCCCATCAATGCAGGGTGCGCGAACGGTTTCTTACAAACCGATCACTGACGAGCAGAACCTGATCTATCTCGATTGGGTCGATCACAATCGCGAGAAGGTTGCGAAGGCGACGAACGGGCGCGTTGGCTATCTGCACGTTCCCGACATGGGCGCGAATGGTATCCGCGAGTTCATCAAGTGGTACTACCCGCAACTCAAGCGAGAGGCGCTGATCGTCGACGTGCGTGCGAATGGTGGTGGCAATGTCTCGCGCATGCTCATCGAGCGTTTGCGCCGGAAGGTGTTGGCGTTGAACTATTCGCGGACCAACGATGACGCCAGCACGTATCCTGATGGTGTCTTCATCGGACCGATGGCGGCGTTGCTTGACGAGAATTCAGCGTCAGACGGCGACATCTTCCCGGCGATGTTCCGCGAAGCCGGACTTGGACCATTGATTGGCAAGCGTTCGTGGGGTGGTGTGGTTGGTATCACAAACCGTGGTCCACTAATCGATGGTGGTGTGGTGAACGTTCCGGAGTCGGGCTTTGCGAGCAAGACCGGCGAGTGGATTATTGAAGGCTACGGCGTGGATCCGGATATCGAAGTTGATAACGATCCGCAATCGGTAATCTCCGGCAAGGATCCACAGCTCGAGCGTGCGATAGCTGAGGTGATGGCGAAGCTAAAGACCCCCGTGAAGCTTCCACCTAAGCCCGCCCCACCTGTGAAGACAATCGACCGCCGCCAGACTTCGAAGGCGACCGAGCAAGGGAATAACTAGTTAACTAATGATTACAGGATTTGCAGGATGAACAAGATATCCTGCAAATCCTGTTAATCTTGTCTAACTCAACCCCGCGAAGAAGTCGGTCACGGACACTTCAAATCCTTCCAGCACACGCGATTTGGCAGTCTGCCCCTCTGAGTAACTGAAGACTTTCCACACCAGTATCTCGCCGGCTTTGCTAGCGTGACGAACTTCAATGACTGTGTTCCATGGATCGACGAGCCACAACTCACGTACGCCTAACGCAAGATAGGTATCAGCCTTTGTAGTGCGATCGTAAACATTTGTGTTGCGCGAGATGAACTCAAAGACTATATCGGCCGAGGTGCGCTTCGCCCCCATCTTTTGCTCCAGCTCGCGTGACACGTACATCATGTCAGGCTCAAGGTAAGTGGAGCCTTCAGCGCGAACGTAAATCGGTTCCCGCGGGAAATACACCTCTCCTTCTATATTGTTTGTCAGCAAGAAGGCCATTAAGGCTCTGTTAATTCGTGAGGCGACAGACCCGTGAGGCGGGTTTGGCGGCGGAACCATAAATAGATATCCTCCAATGAGTTCATAGCGCGCATGATCCTCTCGTTCGGGCAAGGCCCAAAACTCTTCGAGAGTGTAGCGTCGCGTGAGTGGTGAGAAATTGACCTCGACTGATGTTTGCGTTTCTAAAGCTTGCATCGCAGTCCTCCAATCGTTGTTATCGTAACACGTTGCATTTACTCCTTAACAAGCAGCTTCTCAACCGGCAACATCGCCTGTGCGCCTTTGTGTTGCCAGCAGCGAACTGGACCACGCACGCGGCGTGAACAGGGCGTGCCTTTCTTTGTCCTCGCCCCGCAGATGTAGGTCTTCTCTTCAACAATCGTGGCGGTTTGAGCGGGCTGCTGCGAGGTCGGAGCTGCCGTGGGGCGCTGGATCACCAAGGCCGGTAGTTCACGTCTGAATCCCCGCCCGATCAGCACTCCCAGGAAAACAATTCCAACAACGATCCCGGCGCGTTGCAGTCGAAGCGCCCGACCTACCCGCGCGCCACAGTCGTCGCAGAACCGTCGGCTGGTCCAGAAACGCCAGCGCAGCCGTACGATCTTCGCGCCGCATTCCGAACAAAAATTTGGACGATAATCTGTGAGGATCGACAAAGTGCTCGCATTATAGCCAATTCACGAAAAAAGCAACCGATCCGGAAGCAAATGCGTCCGAAATCAGCGCGTTTGAAAAACTTAGGACGGGCGGGCATACTTTGCGGCCGATTTTCTATGCGTTATCCAAAACCCCTTTATCAGACCTTTATTTTTGCATTTTTTGTCTTTGTTGCACTTGTTCCCGCGCGGGCTCAGGACGTCGACGACGTAATCCGCACTGAAACTTCACTCATACAACTGAATATCGGCGTGGTCGACAAGCAGGGGCGCGCGATCACATCGCTGACCCGCGACGATTTCGCTGTTTACGAGGATGGTGTGAAGCAGTCGATCCAGCACTTCGAGCCCGTCGATGCGCCTTTCAGCCTCGTATTGATGCTCGACATGTCAGGCTCGACGATCAATTTCCGGCAACAGTTGAAACTCGCGAGCCAGCGCTTTCTGGACGCGCTCGCGCCTGAGGATCGAGTGGCGGTGATCCAGTTTGATAAAAACGTAAAGTCGTTGGCTGGATTTAGCACTGATCGCATGAAGACGTATTACGCGATCGAGATCGCTAACGGCAAGGGCGATACGCATTTTTATGACGCTTTGAAGTACGCGTTGAAAGAGTTGGAGAAGGAGGGGCCGCGCCGTCGCAAAGCGATTGTCGTTTTGACTGACGGGTTGGACACGCAACTTCGCAGTTCGGATCGGTCGACGTTATCGAAAGCACAAACGAATGAAGAGGCACTTGCGACAATCCAGCCGCATTCGAGTGCGGAGTTGAATTACGTGCTCGCATCCGCTGATCGTCAGGGCGTCACTATTTATCCGCTCGCGTTGCCCTCGGGCGATCCGAAACGTCTGCCGATGCAGACGCCGAATATCGTCGGTATCTATGCCGCCGCGCGCGCGCGTATGCAGTCGCTGGCGGATCGCACGGGCGGTCGTTTGAACGAGATCAATCGTCTGGAATACATGGCGCAGCTTTATCGTGAGGTCGCTGCGAATCTCCGCACGCTCTACACGGTCGCCTATCAGGCGAAGGGCGATCGCGAGCGCGGCAAGTGGCACGAAATCAAGGTAGAAGTGACGAATTCCGATCTGACGGCGCGCACCAAACCCGGCTATTTCGCGCGATGACGGTTTTACATATCGGCGCGCATTATTTACTATACCCCTCTTCGCACCCGTAGCTCAGTTGGATAGAGTACCTGACTACGAATCAGGGGGTCGCATGTTCGAATCATGCCGGGTGCACCAGCGATATCAACGACTTGCGGCAGGGCTTAGGCTCTGTCGCTTTTCTTTTGCGACAAACTTGCGACCATCTGTGCGTTGATGCCGCTGTCGATACTCTGACAACACTGTGATCGCTCCGCGCTTTCCTTGATCAGTTGCGTGGATGTACCGCATCGTCGTCACAATCGAAGCATGTCCCATCAACTCTTTGATCTTCACCACGTCAACGCCGACGTCAGCTAACCGGGTGCCGAAGGTATGGCGTAGATCGTGAAACCTGAAATCAGTGATGCGAGCTTGGCGACAGGCTGTTGAAAAGGCTTTCTTGACGTCGGTGTATCGCGTTCCGGTGTCAGGGTTCACAAAGACAAACTCTGCATCGTGAGCCTTTTCGCACAGCTCCATAAGAGCTGTTCGCACGATTGGTTCCATCGGTACGGAGCGATCTTTGTTTGTTTTTGTTTCCTAAATGTGATGGTGTTGAGGTCGAAATCCACATTGGCCCAGCGAAGTTTTAGTAGTTCTCCGCGTCGTGGTCCGGCGTAGATAGCTACTGTGACAAGGGGTCGCAAATACTCGCGCTCGCCAGTCATTTCAGCGAACAATCTATGTTCCTCCTCGAAAGATAGATGACGAGTTCGCTGATTGTTTTCCGGCAGCAATTGCACCTTCCTGCATGGGTTCTGTGGTATCTCGTCGTAATCAACAGCCATCCGAAAAATGCCAGACAGAATCGCGAGTTCCCGGTTCACCGATGCCGGTTTTCGCGTTCTTCCATAGCGAGTGATTGACTGCATTCGTTTGATCTTGAACTCCTCGATCATTTGGTGATCGATTTCGCTCAAACTCTTATTCCCGAAGTGTCGACAAAAGACTTTCGCGTGATATTCGTCGTCACTGCTGGAACGTTTGTTTGCCTTGGCCCAGGGTAAATACACGCCGTGCACAAACTCAGCGAACGGTATGCTTGCCGTGACTTTGCCGTACTTGCGCTCATAGATTTTCGTCTTGATCTTTGTCTCGGCTTGCTCCGCTTGTACCTTCGTGCGGGCCTCGGGTAATGCTCCTCTGTACCTCTGTCTGCGGATCATGAAATCGTAGTAATAACGTGTTCCGCGTTTTCGGATTGTCATCCGATTGCTCCTTTCCGGTTGCAGCCGCCCGGAGCAGGCGACACTTTATCACTTACTGCCTTAAGCCCTTGCTTCTTTTCACGTTTGCGATTGGCTTCTGCCAACATCCAATTGTGAATTGCAGTCGGATCGAATCTAACGAGGTCGCCGGCCATGAGAAACGGAATGTAATCGCGATCAACCCATCCATAGATCGTGCTCTCACTCACTTGCAGGCGCTGGGCCAATGCGCAACAGTTAGATAGCTTGGCTCACTTTCAGTCGATTCAGAACACATACTCACAACCTCTGAGTAGTTCGTCCAAGTTAATTTTCCCGGTACGGGGACCATTGCGGCACGATTTGATCAATGTTGCCGGACAGGATGAATCAATCGCTGAGTTACTGATTCGCATTTAACTCTGCGGGTGGCACTTGGGCGAGGTTGACAACAACTTCCTTGACGCGCGAAGCGCGAACAGGACGACAATCTCTATTACGCATATCTATCTAGGGCTATGGCATGCTCTATGCCAGAACCAATGAATGCATCGTCAGGCTTCTAAGTTGACTGAACTCTTAGAAAAATGAAGATGTTCAGTAGATGCGAAACAGTTTTGTGGTCCACTCTGCAGCCTTTGACTGCCCAGGTAGCACAATACTATCTTGGTAGGAAATAGTCCTTCTTGACTTACTTTTTTCTCGAAGGCATACTTAATCGCATTTCGTGGGATAGAGAGGGCGATCATGGAAACAACAGCGACATCTAAAGGTCAGATAGTCATTCCTTCTTCGGTGCGACGTAAATTAGGGATCAAGGAAGGCACTCGTATTCAAATAAACCTCAGCGACGACGAGAAGGAAATTGTGTTGACTCCCATTACCCGAGAATATGTCCACAGTCTCAAAGGCAAGCTTAAAGGCAAAGGATTGTTGAAGGCGCTCATGGCTGATAGGAAGAAGGAGCGAGAATTATAATGCCGCGTAAGCCGAAAGCGATCGTGCTCGATTCGTGGGCGGTTATTGCTTACTTGGAAGGTGAACCTGCAGCAGAGAAAGTCGCTGACCACATCGCAGATGCACACGAGAATGATATTCCGATGTTTATCAGTGTCGTCAACGCCGGCGAGGTTTGGTACATCATTGCGCGAGAAACTTCCGTAGCGGATGCAGACCGTAGCATTACTGAAATGAGACACCTCGGTGTGATGTTCGTCGATGTTGGCTGGCCTCTTGCGCACCAGGCCGGAAGCTTCAAATCGAAACATAAAATGTCTTTTGCTGATTGCTTCGCCGCTGCGCTAGCAAAGGAGAAGAAGGCTCTTCTGTTGACGGGTGATGCTGAATTCAAACAAGTCGAACCCGAGATAACGGTCGACTGGCTCTGAAGGTCCAAGACAGTATTGAGCAGTTCTGAAAAGTAGGAGTGGTGAATATGACTATCGAGCGAGTTGGAAAGATCTTCTTCGATGACTTAGGAACACTAATCGCATCAACCCGATGGATTTCTACCCACGATGAGGGCATTGCTGAATGGTTAAAGAATACTAGGCGAGCCTATCAAATGGATCGCGCAAATGTCACTGAGTCTGATCGAATCTGCATCCTTCTTTTAAAGGACTCTGATGTAACCAACCCTGCAAGAATTGGTCTGCTCGATGTCGGTGGGGCAACACTAGAGGATATTGAAACTTGGAGCAAGTGGAACGATCCGAACGCCTCTTCTCGGGGCTCTCGCATGATGGAAGAAGAGACACAGGGAAATGGTGGGAAGGCCTACATGTATAGTCTGTTTACGGGCCCATCTCGCATTCTCGGCGTTGTTGATGGAAACCGCAACTGCCAAGGCTTCGACGGTCCCTCCAAGTCACTTGACAGAGGAACCCCGGGCTTCATGCCATCAGTTGTCGAGGGGCGGGAAGTCCACAATGTTGACTGCGAAAGCGAGCTAAAGCGCAATCTGCTCTTTTTTGGTCTGGATTTCACTGACCTGCCAAGCGATTTTAGAAAAGCGCTGCATCGAAGGCAGCGGTTCACTTTGGTTGAAGGTGAGAATCCAGTGAACTTGTTCCGAGGAAACATCGATGCCCAGAGTCTTATTCAGAAGGTATTACGGCATGATCAAACGACTTTGGCTATTCAGCAAATGAAAATCTATGCGATTCATAACGGAGTTACGCTGAATAATGGAAAACCGCTCGAACTCGAGACCATTCGACCTTATCCCGGCTTGGAGGGACCGTTCGTTTTCCCGATTCCGGAAGATCTTGTCGATGATGACGGCGTGAATCAATCCACGACTCAGGGGGGAACCAAACCTCGTGGACGACTAATCCTTTCAACCTCGGAATACAACATGCCGGCGAAGCATAAACTTTTAAGACCCCGATGGAAACTCAGCTACCGTGCAGGATCGCAGATGCTCGGGTCCAAGGTCATTTCAGAAATCGCGCCAGCTACCCCGGGAGCCGAATTCCTCTACGGGCAAGTGGAACTTGAAACACTAGCTGCGTATGCACATCATGGCCGAATGCGACCTAAGGAGGGCCCTTTAGTGCAAGCAGTTGATAGGTTCGTTACGGAACAGATTCGCCAATTGGCTAAGCAAATTAACGATAGGCGCCGCCATGAACAGGATAGTGACGAACTGGACGATATTCACAGGGAGAACAAGATTCTTGATAAGTTCAAGAACAAGTTTATGCCAACTGAAGGATTTGGGGGCAATGGAAATCGCGGATCGAATGGCGCAGGACCGGAGGTCGAGACAGATTCAACGACGCCATCTCGTGGCACCATTCCCCACGTAATCGAGTTGGGATGGTCGCCAGACGAAACATTGAAAATCGGTTCTGGAGTTGCGCTCCACCTCTCCACGATTCTTAAAGCAACGGTACGTGATGAGATGGGACGCCCGGTGTTGGGAGTAGAACTTGAATGGGTAACTAATAATGAACAGATTGCCCGAATCGATAGTGGTTTCTTGAAAGCACGACACCGGGGCAGCTGTGGTGTATTTGCGAGGATCACCGGCACTACTGTGCGTTCTGTGACCGTGCCTGTGGAAGTTTGGATCGTTGATCATGTTCTTTTGACTCCACGCTCACTTCAGGTCGCACTTGGTAAGAAGGAAACGATTACAGCCGAAGTAACCAATGATCAGGGCGCAAGGGACACAAACGTCTACTTGGAATGGGTGCACGACGCTGATGATCAACTGATAATCAGAATGAGTCCGTCGGGCATCGTCTTCGGTAACAGGGTCGGTAGGACTAGCGTTACCGCTGGCGCTAGCGGAAATGGCGAGGAACCTTTGTGGGCAAGGGTTCGAGTTGATGTCGAGGTCACTCCTAATCCTGAGGCACCGAAACGAGGCAGCGGATTTCCTAAGCTATTACTTACCGATCGCGACTTGGATCCACTGACCGGACGAGTTCGTCCTGGTAGTCCAGATCAGGCAACGCTATGGCAGGATGTTTTTGATCAACAGAACAACATCTGGTGGTTGAATCTGCAAAGTGACGATGCCGCATTCGCCTTTGGGAAGAAGCCTGCTGATCCAGAGTTCTGGCGGATGTTCCACGCACAACAGTTGATCGAGATGGTGGTTCAAGTTCACATGCAGCAGGAATTCACATCAAAAGGCGAAGACGAAAAACCTGATCGCTGGGTAAATCATAAGCAGGCTTGGGAACGAAACCAAATCGGTCTGAAACAGGCGATGTGGGAAGAGTTGAGACCGTACGTGGAGACAGGAACAGGACTGAAATGAGTTCCCAACGTTTAAATTTAAGGGAGAAGTTGCTCCTGGCAGCACTGGCGTGCTGCAATGGAGAAACAGGCAAAAGCTTCACGGGTGAAGATTTGCTGGTTGAGGCATGGAAGCAAGACCCCAGGGCTTGGGGATTGCGCGGTTACGAATTGGAACACCCTGATCTTGAAAAACTACGAAAAGAAATTGACAGTCGTGGTAAATCGACCGGCTCTCAGAGCCTAGTGAATAATGGTTTCCTTGCAAAGCAGGAAGGGCGGATATATCGCCTAACAACTAAAGGTCTAGCGGCCGCGGCTCGTTTAAGGCAGCCAGGTAACGTCATTGATCTGACGGTGCAAACCAAGGTTGGTCGTCAATTGCAAAGTAGCATCAAGCCCATCTTAGATAGTCCGGTCTTCACGTCTTGGATCAAGAACTCCGAACAGCCGAAACTCTTTAGAGACGCCGGATACTTTTGGGGGATTGGGCCCGGTAGCCCTGCTCTCACAGTACGAAAACGGGTTACGGAGATCGACGACGTGCTTCAGGCTGCCTCCCAGTTCTTAAAGGATCACGGTGTTGAAGCGATAGCAGACGCCAGAGGTAAAGTACTGTTTGACAGAAATGACCTTGAGCGATGTAGACAGTTTCAACAAGCATTGAAATCGAGATTTGCGAAGGAATTAGCAACCCTTGATCCGAAAGGGTTAGGTTCTATCTAACAGAATCCACAGCTTGCGAGGAAATCCCGCCCGACGATCAGCGTCAAAATACAATCGACGTATCAGGCGCCGCTTGCCACGTTGCAAGACAACTATGAACTGGGAGCTATGTTCATCGGTGGCAAGTTCCCTCAACTTTCAACTTGGATTTCGAAAATATAATTGAGATCTGCGGGTGCATCTCAAATCTTGAAAACTTTAGATGACCGAGACGAACTCACGGTAAAGCAGGTCAGCTTCCAAAAGCGCATGGTGGGCGCCGATGCCGTTTACGACATGACCAAGTCTCTCGCCATCAAGGAACTCCCAGAGGCGGCGCGGGCAGCCTTTACGACAGATACGAGGTTTTAACAACATAACACAGGGTTCCGTGTTCCTCGACGAAGGTATTGAACCATCGACCGCAGACGCTTAAGATTCTATTCGCGCTTGCGGTACACCAGCTAAACGCCGTAGCGTTTTATCGCTGCTCGTCGGAAGGTGCGGAGCCGATGGTTTTTCCTTGGCAATCCATGAGCAGCTCACGAAGACGTCTAACCAACGACTATGTCATGCGCTTCGAGTAACTTTGTGTTAATAGGAGCTCATGGTCCAATCAATCAACCGCACGATTCTCAGTCGTAAGCTCCCGACAGCTCTTCGATAGGGAATACCACACAGACATGTGGCCAATTGTGGACGGAATTCTCAGCACTCAACTGATAAGAAATGGTAAAGAACGGGAACGGATGTAAAAACCTTAGAGATTCTCGGTGGCTGCAACTTTCGAAAGGCAAATACTTACGTTTTTGCCGCGCCTATCATTCGGGACCGTGAGGTCGAATCACGTCGCTGAGTTCACAATGACGCGATCTCATGACAATGTTGGATCGGCGAGTCTGTTTGTCGTTACGTTTATAATACATCCTGAGTTCCTGCGACAAACTTGTGACAACACTACATGAACGTAGACATATCGCGCTGTTTGATGCGACAGATTGGCTCGGCTCAAAGCGAATTTAACTAAGTGATGAAAGCTGCTAACGCCAGGCTGTTGGGCCAACCCTGAGAATGCAACTCATACCGATGACGCTACGGGTGTTACTTTCGTCAATGCCGTTTGTAGTTTTGGCTCTAACGATCGGCTGTCATCGTACCCCGCCCAAACAGAGTGCAATTAGTGCCTATCCCCTTGCAGTTGATGCAGAAAAGGTTGGCAGTTATCCAGCGTTCACGAACAGTGGTGCGGGTTATTTCTACGACGACGTACTCGAATATAGAGTGTGGATGAACCCTCCCGAAGGAGGGGATGACTATTACCAAGCGTTCGCGCAGTATGAAGACGCCCTGGCGTTCTCAAAGAAAGTTCCAGGCGCGGAAAAACCACTTGTGTTGATTCTACAAAGGCAGTGGATCGATGAGCCTACGCCGGGGGAATTCCACGTTCAGAACGAAGATCGGATTACCGAATGGCGTGTGGAATGGCTTTGCAATAGTAGACGGATGCCTGGGGCAATTGAACGTTTCTTAGAAGAGCACAAAAGTGACAAGTTGAAGGGTGAAAAGCTATCGCCATCACCCTAAGCCTGCCGGTTTCATTTTGAGTGATATCACGCACGTCCTCACATCGCCACCTACAGATCCAAAAACAATTGTCTGAGATCAGACAAAATTGGCCGAAATTTCCATCTGTTGGCCAAAGTTCTAATCACCAAGATTGTGCTTGACGGTCTATAGGGGCGGGAATAGAGTGACTGCGCACCTAAAGAATGTGACCGTCCAAGAGTGATTTTGATCTGAGACATCGCATCTCTTTCAAGCTTCACCGGGCCGGCTTACTCACTCTTCACTGTTAGTCTAAAAGGGAGTCCACCATGAAATTAGTCAAAGCTAGATTCCTCGCTCTCTGTGGGTTGATGGTTCTGGCCGCCGCTACCCTCGCGCCCATTGTGGCCGAAGCGGCGTGTCCGCAAATCATCGTCACATGTCAAAACGGTGATATTCATATCTGTATGGGCACGCAAGTGGGAGGTAAGTGCCAATACAATGAGAGTTGCCTCAACTGCTAAGACAACTTAAACCTTCAGATCGCTGAACCTGAATTCTCTATGCGATCTCTGTGTCTCTCTGAACGCAGAGATCGCATCGAGCAGACTTGTGGTGACTTCATGACATTCCCAAAGAAAACCTTAACGCTTGGCGTGATCTTACTGGCGATCTTCGGCATTAGTTTTTTTGTTTTCTACAAACGTGCGCAGAAGAGTTTAGCCAAGCCGCAGCCATTGATTCTTACTAACGCCGTCATCAACCAACCGCTACCCGCAGCGGAGTTGGTCAACATTTCCGGAGAGCGTCTCACGGATGACAAGCTCAGACGCGGAAAAGTGGTCCTGGTTTTCTCTTTGATCGAGTGCTTTCCCTGCGATCAGGAAAATGAATTTCTTAAAGCCGCCGTCGGCAATCGTAAAGACGTGAGTTTCTATTACGTGATTCCGTTTGGAAGGAAAGATGAAGCACTGAAAGCGGCCCAAAGCAAGTACGCGTTTGAAACGGTATTCGACGATCACTCAGTCTTGAGCCGGAGCCTGCAAGTTTATCAAGTACCGATAAAGATCTTTCTCCAGGACGGCATCATCAAGCGAACGTGGCTTGACGCGACCACCGAGCCCGACAAGCAGGTCGAGTTCAAACAGTGGCTGAATTCGTTGTAAGACTACCGGCTGGAGGTATCGATGAGCCGTTGTTGTCTTTGTGTCGTCGTCCTGATCTTCATTGCGCACCTCACGTACGCGCAGTCGCTACCCGGAAAGTCCAAAACCGATAAAGATCGGATCGCAAAAGAACAGCGCGTTGAAGCTCGCTCGCTGTTGCTTTCACTCGCAGGCGACGCACGCAGTTTCCGCGATCAGGTGTTGCGCGCGCGTTCGCTGGCGCGAATCGCCGACGCGCTTTGGGTTGTCGATCCTGATCGGTCGCGCACGCTTTTCCGTCAGGCCTGGGAAGCAGCCGAGATCGCACAGCGAGAGAACAAGAACATCCGCACGGAAGTTCTAACGCTCACTGCCACGCGCGATCGACAGCTCGCGGAAGAGTTTTTGCAAAAGCTAAAAGACGAGCTGCAGGACAATAAAACCGATGCTGCGAATAATCTGTGGATGCTTACCGAAGCTTCTCAACAACGACTGAGCCTTGCAGAACGATTGCTACAGTCGGGCGACCTCGGGCGCGCGCAGCAATTCGCGGATCCGGTACTCAACCTCGTCACCATATCGACTCTCGACTTTCTTACACGCCTGCGCGCAAAGGACGCCGCCGCCGATCAGCGTTACGCATCGATGCTGACAATCGCAGGCGCCAGCCCGCTTACGGATGCGAACACGATATCGTTGCTCGCATCCTACATCTTCACACCTCGCACGTACGTTACTTTCAACAGCGCGGGCGCAGCAGATAGCGCTTCACCGCCCACGCCGCTTCCACCCGTGAACGTAAGTCCACAGTTGCGACTGGCATTCTTTCAAACTGCGAGCGCCGTTTTGCTGCGAGAACAGCCGGAACTGGACCAAAGCACGACGGGCATACTCGGCAAGTACATGGTACTGAAGCGACTGCTGCCGTTCTTCGAACAGTACGCGCCGCGCGATCTCACCGAAGCGATGCGCGGTCAATTTACGGCGCTCAATTCGCAGATGAGCGACGGCATGCGTCAAGCGGAAATTGACTGGTCGCAACAGGAGATTGGCACTGACAAGCCCGCAGCAGATGGCGAGCAGTTTCTGTCGGATCAGATCGAACATGCAAAAACCGCAGACGAGCGTGACGATTTGTATCTCAGGCTGGCCTTGATCGCGATTAACCGCGATGATCCGAAGGCGCGTGATTACGCGGGCAAAATTGAGGACGGTGAAGTTCGCAGACAGGCGCAGACGTGGGTCGATTGGGCACTCGCCACCCGAGCAATCAAGAAACGAAAGACGGAGATTGCGTTGGATCTTGCGCGTAATGGGGAGCTTAGTCATATCCAGAAGGTCTTGATCCTGGCGCAGTCGGCGAAGTTGTTGGCGCAGAGTGATCCCCAGCAGGCTGTCTTATTACTCGATGAAGCAGGCGCTGAGGCCCGCCGTATCGAAGGTGGTGATATAAACCGGCCGCAGGCATTGATGGCGATTGCGACTGCTGCGAGTGTGATTGCGCCGGCGCGAGTGTGGGAGGCGATCTTCGATGCGGTAAAGGCCGCGAATGCCGCCGGCAATTTCCGTGGTGAAGATGGTGTGCTGACGCTCACGGTGACTGGGAAGAGTCACGTGTTGAAGAAGACGGAGCCGGTTGCCGATTTCGACATTGAGGGGATATTCCGAGAAGCGGCGAGCAAGGATTTCGAGCGCGCGGTGCAGCTCGCGCGTGGCTTCCGGGAGGAAGCGCCACGCGCCAACGCCACGCTGGCCATTTGTCGCACGGTGCTTAGTGACAACAAAACGACCAACCTTACTTCCTCCACCCTCCACCGCGGTTAATAATCGACCCCTAACACACGCCGGTGTGATGTTTTCCGATTAGTCACCACTCTACAACGTAACGAAGCGCGAAGGCGCGCGGAACAGTAGAGGTGGGCACGGTGTATCAAGAGCGCGATAATTCTGTATCCAAAGGTCAGCAGGACGGGGGCAGTGCAAACGGCAATGGAATACGTGTTCCAACAATCTCGCTTCCCAAAGGTGGCGGTGCGATTAGAGGCATCGGCGAGAAGTTTGCCACGAACCCGGTTACGGGCAGCGGGTCGATGTCCGTGCCTTTGCCGATCACGCCCGGGCGCGCGGGCTTCGCTCCGCAACTCTCGCTTTCTTACGACTCCGGCTCCGGTAACGGATCATTCGGCTTCGGCTGGAACCTCTCTTTACATGCAATCACCCGAAAAACTGACAAAGGCCTGCCGCAATATCGCGACGCTGCGGAATCCGACGTATTCCTTCTCTCGGGCGCTGAAGATCTCGTTCCTGAGTTAACCGCAAGCGGCGACAGATTCGAAGATAAAACGAGTGTTGCCGGTTACACCGTACATCGCTATCGCCCGCGCATCGAAGGGCTCTTCGCTCGTATCGAGCGCTGGATTAATCAAACCGATGCGAGCGACACGTTCTGGCGCTCCATCTCACGCGACAACGTCACGACCTATTACGGCAAGACTGCCGAAAGCCGCATCTTTGATCCGATTGATGCAAAACGAATCTTCACGTGGCTGATCTGCGAGAGTTATGACGACAAAGGCAACGCGATCCGCTTCGAGTACAAGCCTGAAAATTCACAAGGCGTGGATCTCGCGGCTGCGAACGAAAAGAACCGCACTCGCACGGCGCAGCAATATCTGAAGCACGTTAAATACGGCAACAGAACTCCACGCCGTACGGATGAAGATCTATCCCAACGCAGCGATTGGCTGTTTGAGCTCGTTTTCGATTACGGCGAGCACGATGAGCTCGATCCGAAGTCGAATGACACGCGTGCCTGGCTCTGCCGTCACGATCCGTTTTCGATTTATCGCGCGGGATTCGAAGTGCGGAATTATCGTCTGTGCCAGCGCGTGTTGATGTTTCATCACTTCCCGGAAGAAGAGATTGGTCGCGACTGCCTCGTTAAATCCACTGACATTGCTTATCGGGAAGGCCAGCCGATCAATTCCTTCATCGATTCGATCACGCAAACCGGTTACAAGCGCAAGGCCGGTGGTGGTTATCTCAAAAAATCACTGCCGCCGCTGGAATTTCAGTACAGCGAAGCCGTCATCGACGAGACAATTCGCGAAGTTGATAGCGATAGCCTCGAGAACCTTCCGGTTGGATTGAGTAGCGGATACCAGTGGATCGATCTCGAAGGCGAAGGCATTCCAGGCATTCTCACCGAGCAGGCGAATGCGTGGTTTTACAAGCGGAATCTCAGCCCAATCTTCACCGCACAGGAAAACGGTGAGACGCACAACGTCGCGACCTTCGCGCCGGTTGAGCTCATCACAGAAAAGCCGGCAGTTGCGGGACTCGCGTCAGGTGTGTGGCAGATACAGGATCTCGCCGGCGATGGCCGTCCGGATCTCGCTTGTTTTGCTCGTCCAATCGCGGGTTTCTTTCAGCGCAATGACACCGACACGTGGGACTCGTTCGTGCCGTTTCGCGCGCTGCCAAACGTCGACTTCCACGATCCCAACCTGCGATTTGTCGATCTCACCGGTGACGGCCGGGCCGACATCCTGATCACCGAAGACAATGCATTCACGTGGTACGAGTCGCTCGGTGAGACAGGCTTCGCAGCTTCGGAGCGAACAGTACAAGCATTCGACGAGGAGCGTGGGCCACAACTCGTCTTCGCGGATCGCGAGCAGTCGATCTATATCGCGGATCTGTCAGGCGATGGCTTGACGGATCTCGTGCGTATCCGCAATGGCGAAGTGTGTTACTGGCCCAACCTCGGCTACGGCCAATTCGGTGCAAAGGTGACTATGGACCGGGCGCCCTGGTTCGACGAGCCGGACCAGTTTGACCAGCGTCGCATTCATCTCGCTGACATCGACGGCTCAGGCTTGGTCGACATCATCTACGTTGCCGGCGGTGAAGTGCATTTGTACTTCAACCAATCGGGAAATGGCTGGAGCGACGCGCGCGTGCTCGCCAGTTTCCCCGCGCTCGACAGTTTGAGCTCAGTGCAGGTCGCCGATCTGCTCGGCAACGGCACTGCCTGCCTCGTGTGGTCTTCGCAGTTGCCCGGCGCTGAGAAAAGCCAGTTGCGCTACATCGATTTGATGGGAGGCCAAAAGCCTTACCTGCTCGTCAAGACTGTGAACAATCTCGGCGCCGAGACTGAAGTGCATTACGCACCGAGCACGAAGTTTTATCTCGCTGACAAATTCGCAGGCCGTCCGTGGATCACGAAGTTGTCATTCCCTGTACACGTTGTTGAGAAAACGACGGTACGTGACAAATGGCGGCAGACGGAGTTTTCAAGCACGTTCAGTTATCACCACGGTTACTTCGATGGCATCGAGCGTGAGTTTCGCGGGTTTGGCAGAGTCGAGCAGGTTGACGTTGAGTCGTTTGGCACGTTTGCCGCAGGCAATGCTGATAGTCCGTACATTACCAACGACAAAACGCTTTACCAGCCGCCGGTCAAGACGATCACCTGGTTTCACACTGGCGCCGCACTCGATCGCAAGCGCATCCTGACGCAGCTCAACAATGAATATTTTCCAACGTCGCTCGCAGCGATGCCGGGCTATTCCGCGGTGCTCTCGGGCTTCAATGAAAAGCCGCTACCGGAGCCGGATCTCGACAGCGAAGATCTCAGCACTGACGAATGGCGCGAGGCGTTGCGCGCGTGCAAGGGCATGACGTTGCGACAGGAAGTTTACGAGCTCGATGTCGACGGGCTCGAAGTGGGCAAGCACGTTCCCGTGCGGCTCTTTTCCGCCGCGACGCACAACTGTCACGTTCGTCGTCTGCAACCGAGCGGTCAAAATCGCCATGCAGTTTTTCTGGTAACGGAGAGCGAAGCGCTCACTTATAGCTACGAGCTGGATTTGCGTCCGGTCACGTTCCCCGGCGATCCGCAAAACGTTCCCGCGCTGACGCCGGATCCACGCGTCGCACACACGTTGAATCTTTCGATTGACGAGTTTGGAAATGTTCAGCAGTCGATCGCGGTGGGTTACAAGCGTGTTCGGCAGTTCGATGATCCGGACTATACGGCAGATCAAGTCGCGCTAATTCGCGAAGTGCAAAATGAGCAACACGTCGTTTATAACGAAACGCACTTCACGAATGACGCGATCGAGCCGGCCACCGGCTCGTCGCGAACTCAGCACTATCGCTTGCGCGTGCCCGCGGAAGTGCAAACGTACCAGCTCACTGGTTTCACTCCGGCGACGGGCTTCTACTTCGATCTTCAGGATCTACGCAGTTATGAGTTGAGCGACACGCTTCCGAACCAGGGTCCGCGGCTGGTGAAAACGATCGAATATCACGAGCAGCCGAGTCTCAACGTCCAGGAAAAGCGCAAAGTCGAGCACGCGCTAACACTCGTCTTCAACGAAGATCTGAAGACACCGCTTGCTCACGGCGTTCTCAACCACCTCGGTCTCACATACGAGACTTACAAACTCGCGCTCACCAGACCACTGCTCGAAGCTGTGCTGGGCGACAAGTTTGACAGCACGGTTCAAAACGCTCTCGACACGTCGAGCGCGTGTGGTTACTGGCCGGGCGAAAACCTCTTTGGCGCTGCCGGAAAACATCAGTGGTGGCAGCGTTCAGGAATCGCGGGCTTCACAGACGACGCAGCGGATCACTTTTTTCTGCCCGAGCGTTACACCGATTCTTTCGGCAACGAGACGACGGTCAGCTACGACGGCAAATACGATCTCTTCATTCGGTCGAACATGGATGCGCTCGGCAACCAGACGAGCATCCCTGTCGATCCGCAGACGGGCGTGCGTTTCGACTACCGCGTGCTCTCTCCAATCGAGTTAGTAGATATCAACGGCAATCGCAATGAAGTTTGGTATGACGTGCTCGGAAACGTAGTTGCGGCCGCTGTCAAAGGAAAAGGCGATGAAGGCGACAACCTGAACGATTACACAGACGAGCTTGCCAATCCCGATCTCGCAGAGCTTCTCACGCACTTCAATCTCCCGCCACTGACAGCCGAGGAGATGAATGCGCATTTCGGTCCGGTGCTTGGCGATGCTTCGACCCGATTTCTGTATCACTTCGGCGAGAAGATCGAAAACGGCAGGACCATTTGGGCCAGCCGCCCGGCAGGCGCCTGCACGATCGTGCGCGAGCAGCACGTGGCCCATCTCGATCCGCGCGCGCAGAGTAGCCTGCAAGTCGCTTTCGAATGCTCCGACGGTCAGGGCTCGTTGTTACTTAAACGCAGCCAGGCTGAGCCGGCAGAAAATAGTGGTCCATTACGCTGGATCGTGAACGGCAAGACTGTGCTCAACAACAAGAGCAAGCCGGTCAAACAGTACGAACCCTACTTCAGCACCCACTCAACCTGTCGCGCTGAGGGCGACGCGCAGGAAGAAGTGGGCCTAACACCGTTGATGTACTACGACGCTGCCGGGCGACTCGTGCGCACCGATATGCCCGATGCCACGTTTAGTCGAGTCGAATTCTCGCCGTGGCACGTCAAGACTTTTGATGCTAATGACACTGCGGTTGAGAGCTCCTGGTACAGCGAGCGCAATCCACCTCCAGTTGAAGAGCCCTTGCCACGCGATCCGTTTACCAACGAGCTGTCGGTGACACCGGATCAGCGTGCGGCGTGGCTTGCCGCGCAACACTCAAATACTCCGGCCGTCACGATCCTCGACAGTCTCGGCCGTGACGTCATCTCGATCGCGCATAACCGCGTGGAAGATCCAAACGGCTCACACAGCTTCGGCGGCAAACGCTATCGCGACGATCGCTACTTCACGTTTACGAAGCTCGATGCCGAAGGCAAGTCGCTCTGGATCCGCGACGCGCGCGGCAACATCGTGATGCAGTACATCACGCCCATCAAAGCGACGCGCTGGAGCGATGAGCCGAACGAAATCATTCCTGTTCGCAGCGTGCCCTGCTACGACATCGCCGGCAACCTACTTTTCCAACACAGCATGGACAGCGGTGATCGTTGGACACTGCACGATGCTGCCGGCAAAACGGTATTCACCTGGGATTTCAATCAGCGACAGGATGATGCCGGCACAGTCATAGATGAAGCGCGCCTGTTCATTGCTCATTACGATGCCTTGCATCGTCCGATCGAGCAGTGGCTCACGATTAACGACGCTACGCCGCAGCTCATCGAGCTCTACACATACGGCGAGCAGTTGCCGGATGCTTCGGAGCGCAATCTTCGCGGCAAGCCTTACCGGCATCGCGACCAGAGCGGTTTGAAACAGATCGAGAGGCTTGATTTCAAAGGCAATGCTCTCGAAGTACGCCGCACGCTTGCAAGCCAGTACAAAGCTCCGGTCATCGACTGGCAGACTGAATCACTGACCCCTCAGCTCGAAGACGAGACCTTCATACAGATTAACGAGTTTGATGCGTTGAGTCGTATGACTCGTCTCTACAACTGGCATCGAGGCGAGCGCAGTCGCGTCGCGGTGTCTGTGCCTGCCTACAACGAGCGTGGTGTGTTAGTGAGCGAAACGCTCGATGTTGGTGCGATTAAGACAGCGTCAGGTCACGATCCTTCCGCCACCGGCCCAACGAACGCCGTCGTTAACATCAGTTACAACGCGAAGGGGCAAAAAGAGTCGATCAAAACCGGTAACCAGACTGAGACGACCTACGTTTACGATCAACAAACATTCCGCCTGGTCCGCTTGAAGACGACTCGTCCTGCCTCGGCTCCAATCAAGTTCGTGCTTTTGAAAGATGCGACCGTCCTGCAAGATCTGCAATACACGTACGACCCGAACGGAAACATCACCGAGATTCGTGACGACGCTTTCCAGCCGACGTTCTTCCAGAACCAGAAAGTTGATGCGGTTAGCCGTTACGTCTACGACGCGCTTTATCGTCTGAGCGAAAGTACGGGCCGCGAGAATTTCAAGGCGAATGGTGCTCCGGGACAGCTCGAAGACGATCCGTTCAAGGTTCAGTTTCCTGTCGGCACAGCAGACGCTTTGCGCAACTACACGCAAACGTATGACTACGATCCGGTCGGAAATCTCCAGCAGATGCGACACGTGGCGGTTAACCAGTCATGGACGCGTCACTATGACAATGCTCTCGACAGTAATCGTCTGGCACAAACATCGGAAGGCGACAACTCCATCTCCCCAACGCGCTATCGCCACGATGCACACGGCAACATGCTGAACCTCGCGAAGGTGTCGGCGGACCAATCGATCCGTTGGGACTATCGCGACCTGATGCGCGCTTTCAACCTGCTGGGCGGAGGCCTGGCCTATTACAACTACGACTCAGAGAAGCAGCGCACTCGCAAAGTGATCGAGACTCAAAGCGGGGTAAAGCGATGGGAGCGCATAGATCTGGGAGGTCTGGAGATCTACCGGCGGTATGCAAACGGCAAGGTCGTCGAAGAGATCGAATCGCTGCATTTGGTGGAAGGTAAGCAACGCCTGTTACTGGTTGACGATGTTCTACAAACCGACAACAGCAAATTACCAACTGGTTCTCTCTTCCGCTACCAGTACAGTAATCATCTCGACTCGACTTGTTTGGAGCTTAACGATCAGGCAGCCGTCATTTCTTATGAAGAGTATCACCCTTACGGCACCACCGCGTTTCGTGCTCAAAACAGCGCTATCGAAGTTCCGCCCGGTCGCTATCGTTATACGGGAATGGAGCGCGACGAAGAAACGGGCCTGGGCCACTTCGGCGTCCGGTACTACGCTCCCTGGTTGGGCCGCTGGACCAGTACGGACCCGACCGGTCTGGAAGATGGTCCAAACGTGTACGCCTATGTAAAAAACTCGCCGACTGGCCATCTTGATCCGAGTGGCACGCAGTCTGAGCAAGCTGAAGAGGAGCCTTACAGAATTCAGACTGCGATGTACCGCACCAATAAGCATACGGATCAACTGATCGAGGAGGCGATGTTTCGCAAAGATCCGCTTCCTTTCTATGCAAGATTGCACGGGCAAGTCTCGGCTGAGCTACGCGGTCTCAGAATTGATGCCGCGGAATTGGCCTGGTGCTACAACAATCAACTCTACAGATACCCGTTCGACATCGAAGGGATAAGATCTTCTGTTGGTGACAAAGGCCCATACCTGGAGCGCTTAAGTGATGCGCGTTCGTTTGTTCGTGCCGGTGTTGCTGAAGAAACGGACGAGTGGTTTGAGTCAAACCTCAAGGATACCGCTTTTGAATTAGGACTAATTCAAAGCGAAGAAGACCTCGAACGCTTCGATCGGATCGCGGAGAAAGAAGTTGATAAAGGCAAGATCTCTCACGCCCTCCGTAAGGCGCTTGAGTTTGGAGTGGCTAATTTCCCGATGGGTGGCGGCGCCGGCGGACTCGGAGTTCGTGCGCCAGCCACAACGGAAGCAGCGCTGAAAGCGGCCAACAAGATTGCGCTGCGGGCGCGGATTGGCGGGATTTATGAGAACGTCAAAGAGGCTGCGAAACAGCATTCGCTCGACTATCAGAAGCGAATTGCCCGTTCCTTTGGGGTGATGATTGAGTCCGGCACTTCATATGTGTTGCGGAACGTTAAGTTTGATCTCATCGATGCGGTGCGGGGTGTACTGATCGATGCCAAGGGACCGGGTTACGCAAAAATGTTTTCAAGGGCCAGAGGTAAGTTTGGCCAGTTCATTGAAGCCGCGATCCTGAAGTCGGCGCGCCGGCAATTGGCCGCTGCTGCGGGGACACCGATTGAATGGCACGTCGCTGAAAAAGATGCGGTTAGCTGGTTTCAGAAACTCTTCGAGCGAGAAGGAATCAAGATCGGTGTAGTTCATGCACCCTGATTGGTGAGGAGAAGAAAACGAGCATGGCCCAGGAAATGTACATTCGGACCGAGTGGTGGTCCAACGATTTGAATGATGTGACGCCGGAGATCGATCTGGTCAGCAAAACGATCTTCAACGACGACACGCTCAAGATCATCGGTTCTGCCTGGTATCGACCGGAAAAGAGTGGTTCGACTAAGCCGGTTCCGATCACAGTGGACCAACTCCAACGTGGAGAAGGTTGGATTCGAGAGCAGCTCATCAAGTCGCAATACATGCACAGACTAGTGCTCGCCAACGGTTTAGAGGGCGAGCATAAGGCAGGAATATCCGGCACCGTTTTCCAGGGCGCAGCGAATTCCAATCAGCTCGTCATAAGCCTTCCGGAACCGCAAGTCCTGCGCGCGGCGGGAGTGGAGTTTGGAGATGTGTTAGCGCTGGCGGAGAGTTATGCGAGAGCCGCGCACGGGATCTCGGTGGTGAGCTCAGGCGATCTCTTCGATAAGGCAAGTGAGTTTGGTCTCAAATCCGGCTCCAAAGCAGCTTACGCCGCATTTTGGGGAGCCCCGGGTATAGATCCGAATCCGTTGTTGAAGCGGCTCGACGAAAGAGGCATCACTGTTCCGTATAGCTTGATCGCAGCTACTTCGTGGCCCGATCAATCGACTCCGGACGCAAAGGTAATCGCAAACATACAGGAGCTGTTGAGTTGAGCAATAGAAACGTTCAGCAGTGATTAATAACTAATTCATAAGGCAGTGGAGGCTATCATGGAACTAAATGCAGCACGCGACTTAAAAAGAGGCGACACGGGTAAAGACGTCAGCGACCTCCAAACCGCATTACTTGAGATCGGCTTCAGAATTACCGATACCGAGTTGATCAACAAATTCTTCGGCGAGACTACGCACGATGCCGTTATTGGTTATCAGAAAGATCTCAAGCTAGTGCCCAACGGCATCTTTGAGGGTAAAGCCGCGTGGCTCATGGACGAGCACAAAGAACATCCGAACAAGTTTCTCGTCGTCGGCCAGGTGTTCGATGCGAACGGTGACCCGCAAGACAATCTGACCATACGAGTGCTCGACAAAGATCTGCGTACCGAGCAGCTCATCGAGGAAACGAAGACCAACAAGGGTGGCGAATACTCGGTCTTCTATAAGTCCGACAAGTTTGCGGATGCCGAGAAGGATCGAGCTGACCTGTTCGTCAGGGTTTTGAACAGCGCCGGAACCGTTCTCGCAACCTCACCAGTCATTTTCAACGCCGGCAAATTCGAGATCGTGAATTTCACGATCGGCGAAGCTCGCGGGCTCTCTGAGTTTGGCCGGATTGTGGCCGAGCTTACGCCGTTGCTGCGTGGCATTCCGCAAAAGGATCTTACGGGAGAAGACATTTCGTTCCTGAGTGGCGAGACCGGCATTGACGCGGCCTTGTTAACTTTGATCGCGGAAAGCGCGCGCCGCAACGCGCAAGCCGGCTCGATTCCGCAGTCAGCGTTTTATGGTCTCTTCCGTCAGGGGCTGCCAACCGTTCTCGAAGAGCTTCTGAAAAACGAAATCTCGTTATTGCGCGCGGCGCTGGAATCGTCTTCGAACGAGGCGATCATCCCGCAGCTCTCGGGCACGCAGTTGGACCAGATAGCGAGTGATCTCCGCATACTCAAGGCAAGCCTGTTGCTGCAATCGGGCGGCGACACTCCTTCACTCGGCGATCTGCTCGCCACTGCGACGAATTTGCCTGCCGGAAAGCGCCCAATCGTCGCCGGGCTTCTCGTGCTGCACGGCGGCACTACCCGAAGTTTTTGGGACGCCATTGCCGCCACCGATTTCTCGCCGATCGAGAAGAACGACGTGCGCTTCACGCTTCAAGCCGGCGAGCTGACTACCAACCATCTGCCTCTCGTAAGTGCGCTGCGCAACGGTTACGACTTTAATCAGAATGGCGCACCGCCAACCGCCGACCCAGGCACAGTTGCGTTACGTCCCTTCGCTGTAAAAGGTGTGGTGGAGTGGAAAAATCTTCTGCAGACGACAGGCGTGCCGCCGTCAACTCCCGGCGCGACAGCACAGGAGAAAATTGATAACTACGCCGCGGCTTTGAATGCGCACATGGAGAACGCACTGCCGACTCCGGTGGTGGCTGGCCGATTCGTTGCAGACATCGCCGGTGATAGCCCGTTCAATACGGTGCGGACTGACCTCCAAACATTTTTCAATACCAACAAGTTTTACGAGTTTCGAGAAGTTCCGATCGACGTGTATCTCAGCACCAATCGCGATACCAAACTCGCCGGTGTGAACAATGCGGTGGCGCTCGTGGCCGAGCTCAAAAACATGCAGCGTCTTTTCAACCTGACGCCACGTTACGCGCAGATTCGTTCTTTCAGAAAAGACGATCTGCACTCCGCGTTCTCGATGGTCAAAGTCGGCGAGCGTCGTTTCGTTGAAAGCTATGCGAGCGTGTTGGGAAGCGAAACCGCTGCGGTCGAAACGTACCGCAAAGCAAAACAGACGCATGCGGCCGCGTTGAATTTCTATTTAGGACAAGCTGTCGCCGCGAATTCGGCGTCACCTTTGGTCGTGCCGAACGCCAGTGCGAAGCCACAATCGATGGTGAGGTTTGCCGCTGCTCCGGCGTCAGCCAGTCCTGACTTACCGACGTTATTCGGCTCACTCGACATCTGCGACTGCGAACAGTGCCAATCGGTCTACAGTCCGGCCGCATACTTTGTCGACATTCTAAAGTTTCTTGGTGATGGTCCACAGAAACAGGGCCTCACGCCGCTGCAAGTGCTGTTCGGACGACGGCCGGACCTCGAACATATCGAGCTGACTTGCGAGAACACGACCACCCAATTGCCTTACGTCGATCTAACGAGGGAAATCATGGAAGCGGCAGTCGCTGAGCGAAAGTTCAGTATCGGCGACACGAACGCGATCGGCATCATCGCTGATCTCAACCTCGAGAAGATGCCAGCCACTTTCCCGGCCGCCTTCGCGACCAGCGGATACGCGGTTACGGACAAAGCTTCAGTCCGGAAAGACGATCCGCAATCATGGCTGATTCTTGATACCGGCTGGTCATTCACTGTGAAGTATCTCGGAAGCGGAAACGGTTTTGAAATTAAAGCATGGCCGCAAACGAGCTGGAACGCGGACGAGCTGCGCGCAAATCCCGAACACGTTAACAGCGCGGCGTACGAAGAGCTGCGGAAAGCCGTGTATTCATGGGACCTGCCGTTGAATCTTTCGGTCGCAGAGATTCGCGGTTATCTCGGCCACTTCGGTGTGAAGCGCACGGAAGTGATGGAGACGTTCTTCCACGACACAACGTCTGATGTATTGACCAATCAGCGTATCGCCAACGAATACGTGGGCGTGACGACTGAAGAAGCGGGGATCATTACTGGTAATCCAACTGCGGCGCCTTCAGGCCCGTGGGATTACTGGGGACTTAAACAGACCGGCAACAAATTGAAGGATCCGACTGACGGCTCCGCGCCCGACGCAGAAGGCGATTGGGATGTTGTTCTCCAGCGCGTCTCCATATTCTTACAGCAATCTGGTCTCGCTTATCGCGAGATGTTGGAAGTGCTCGGCTCTTACTTCATCAACCCCGCCACCGCCACCGGTCGCAGGTTCGGAATTGTTTCAACCGACACTTCGCACCCGGACACTTGCAATTTGAGCAAGCTGAAAATTCAGGTAACTGACAGTACGATCACCGATACGAAAGCGGCACTCAAAGAAGCATGGAACAAGATTCATCGCTTCGTGCGTCTCTCGCGCAAACTTGGATGGAACATGCGCGATCTTGATAAAGCGATTGTTGCGCTAAACGGTACGAGCCTGGATATCACTGCGAGCTTCCTGCTGGACGTGTCGCGCGTCAAGCGTTTGAGCGAACAGCTTGGACTGCCTGTCGTGAATCTGCTCAGCTTCTGGAACACGATGGATACCGGACGCTATCTCGATCACTTTGTCGAGGGTGCGCCGGCGGCGCCGTCGCTCTACGCAACTCTCTTTAACAATCGAGCCGCGGCCGGACAGTCGCTGCCTGAAGATTGGTCAACACTTACCGGCAAGCTTTCAGAGAACAAGTCGCGGATCGCCGCAGCGCTGCAAATCAGCATCGATGATCTGAGCCTGATGCTTGCAGATAACGACGTCGTCACCGGCGACCTTCTATCGCTCGCGAACCTTTCCAAACTCTATCGTCATGCGACGTTCGCCAGGGCGCTCAATTACTCCATTCATACTTATCTCGCAGCGCTCAAGCTGATCAGCGCGACTCCGTTTGCGTCGACTGAAGGCACGATCAAGTTTGTGCAACAAAGCGAAAGAATCGCTGCCTCAGGTTTCAGGGTTGAGGATCTCAATTACCTTCTGCGTCACGATTTCACTGCGAATTCTCCGATTGCCATCAGCGATGCCGCGATCGCGGCGGTGCTGAGCTCGATTCGTGAAGAACTACGAAAGGTGGCGGCGGAAGTCGAAGTCTCGAGTGGTGATGATGCCGCGACAATCGATCCAAATGACGATCTGACAAATCGAAAAATCGCGATCGTTATTCAACGCCTGGGCGAATACCTGAACTTACCTTCAAGATCAGCCCGCGAGTTACTGACGAGTTGGGTCAGCTCGACGGCGGATTCGTCGCAAAAAGCGATCGAGGTCTTTATGGCGCCTGCCTTTGCGGAAGGCGAGCCAGACGTTGAGGTGAGCAGAGGTCAATTTCCGGTTCAGTTCAACATGTTCGTACGGTTGTACAAGATCGCCACGCTGAACCACGATTTCCGTCTGACTCCTCAGCAGCTCCAATGGCTGTTTGACTTTGGGCCAGACAATGGCTGGCTCGACTTGAACAAGCTTCCGTTCGACAGCGTCGCGCCGAATCCGCCGCTTTACCCGCGCTGGGCTCGGATTGCCGATCTGTTCCAGTTGAGTGCGGCTTTACCTCTCGCAGAAAGCGTGTTGACTGATGTCTTCACCTCAGCGCGAACGTCCATAGCGATCGATGCGCTGCTTGGAAAGATCAGCCAGGGCTTGTCGTGGAAGCTGGACAACCTGACGGCCCTGCACAGCGGTTTCAAATTCAACGTCGCAGCCTACAAGGATGAACAAGCGCTGCGCCGTCTCCAGGCCGCATTCAGGATGTTGGACCAGCTCGGCGCAGCGGCGGACCAGTGTATCGCGTGGGCCAAGCCGGACATGGTCCCGGCTGACGAACAGAAGTGTGCGGCAGACGTCAAAGCCCTTGTGCGAGCGCGACTCGATAACGAGCAGTGGCTGGAAGAGGCCAAATCACTCAACGATCTGCTGCGCGAAAAACAGCGCGCCGGCCTCGTCTCGTATTTAGTGCTCAGAAGCAATGCGCGCAACGCAGATGAGTTGTATGAAAAGCTGCTCGTCGACGTTGAAATGAGCCCGTGCATGATGACGACCAGGATCAAACAGGCGATCGGGTCAGTGCAGCTCTTCATTCAACGCTCACTCATGAATCTCGAAGCCGCGGTTTCACTGTCGCCGAAAGAAGCTCGTGAGTGGTCGCAGTGGCGCAAGCAGTACCGCATCTGGGAAGCCAATCGCAAGATCCTTCTGTATCCGGAAAACTGGATCGAGCCCGAGCTGCGCGACGATAAGTCAGCCTTCTTCAAAGATCTCGAAAACGAGCTGCTGCAAAGTGAAGTGACGATGGACATAGCAGAAACTGCGTTTGTCCACTATCTCGAGAAACTTCACGACGTGGCGCGTCTGGAGATCGTCGGCATGTATCACCAACAAGAGCTCTCTGAAAATGGAAAGAAGATCGCGATCGACACGCTGCACGTCATCGGGCGCACTTTCTCGGCTCCGCACGTCTATTACTACCGGCAGCAGATCAATTCCACGGATTGGACGCCGTGGGAAAAAGTCGACGCCGACATTCAGGGCAATCACCTTATTCCCGTGATCTGGAACCGGCGGCTCTATCTCTTCTGGCCTGTCTTTACCGTCAAGCAGAAAGAAAAACCGCTCACGATGCCTACCGACGGAACACCGATCGAAGGCGGCGAGAAAGTGCTCGAAGTGCAACTCGCCTGGGCGGAATACAAGAACGGCAAGTGGTCGCCGAAGAAACTCGCAAGCGCGTTTCTCAGCAAGTTGACGCATCCTGAGGCGGAGCTGACCGACGCGCAGTTCAAGCTCTTCTCGTTCAAGAGTCGTATTGAGCCTGTTCAGACCACGACCACCAAAGTCGATCAGTTGTTTATCGATTGCTATGGTCCAGTCGAACAGATGAAGACGATTACGATCACTTCGACTGATCGAAAGACCGTCAAGGAAACGGCGCTGTTCAGTTTAGCTCCGGGAAGCTCCAAGTCTGTGAACGCGACAGTGGATGGTGCGGCGTTTACGCGGTCAGATGTTACTAAAGCGGAGATCCGGAAGAAGGATTCCAGCGGCAACCTGGTCGAAACGATCAAACTGAACGACGACGGCACAGTCGATATCAAAAACACGAGCTCGACTACTACGTTCAAGTACTGGTTGGCATCCGCGGATTACCGGCCGTCGGGCATAAGGAACATCGGACAGAGGCAGGAATGCTTTATCGACGATGGCTTTCACTCGCCCAACCTTATCGGCAAGAATGGCGACTCGGCAACAGCCCTGGTCGGAGTAGAGTCCACGCTCGCCGCGCCTGTCTTGTCGTTAATTGGTGATCCACCAAGAACTATCGATATAGCTGAGAATCAAGTGTGCCAGATCATCAGCGAAGCGATGTGCAATTTCAATCTCGTGACGATTCCGACGACGTCCACGACGATTACCACGACAAGCATGGTCACAGATCCATCGCAGGCCATCGTGACGTTCTACTTCGATGACGGCCAGCAAACCGTGACCGCACTCGCGGGTGGCTCTAATGCGCCCGCGCAGATCGAGCCGATCGTGGGATCGGTTTTCGAGAACATGATGATGGTCGAGTATCAGAATCCGAATGACGATGGTCTGTTAGACACACGGATACTTCAGAAAACTCCCTGGCCGTTCCGGCTGTTACCGCTGCACCAGAGCTACCAGGCGAAGACGCTGGAGTACCCGGCATTCTTCCAGGACGACGTTCACGGTTATTTCGTCACTAAAAACGACGACAGTCTCATTCAGTTCAGCACGTTCTACCATCCGAAGGTTAGTAGTTTCGTTAGATCGGTCAATCATGCGGGCGTCAGTGGACTGTTAACTCTCGCCAATCAACGGTTGACGGATCAGTCGAGCGCGTTCGACGACTATTTACCCGATCAGGATCAAGTGGATACCAACGCCAAACCGGCCGAAGATGTCGACTTCAAGTATGGCGGTGCTTACTCGATCTACAACTGGGAACTGTTCTTCCACACGCCTTTCATGATCGCGACGCAGTTGAGCAAGAACCAACGCTTCGAAGAGGCGCAGAAGTGGTTTCACTATATCTTCGATCCGACAGCCACCGACTCGCCTGACAATTCAAACACGCCGGGCCCGGAACGCTTCTGGCGCGTCAAGCCGTTCTACAAGCAAGCATTGGACGGCACGCAAACTCTTGAAGATTTGTTTGGGGATCCGAAATTTAATGCGCAAATCCAGGAGTGGCAAGCCAATCCGTTTAGACCACACGTGATCGCCAGACTGCGCTTAGTGACCTACATGAAAGCGGTGGTGATGCGCTACATCGACAACCTCGTAGCGTGGGGCGATCAGTTGTTCCGTCGCGACACCATTGAGTCCATCAATGAAGCGACACAACTCTACATTCTCGCCGCACAGATTCTGGGACGCCGTCCGGAACAAATTCCGGCGCGTGCAAAAGCGAGGGTGCAGACTTTCCGCAGCCTAGACGATGAGGAATCGCTGAATGGTCTGGCAAACGCGTCAGTGGAGATCGAAGGTTTCCTGTCGCCGTCAGTCGTGCCACCGTTAGATGAAGACAATCCTGACGGTATGCCGTTGATGCCGTTCTTCGGACTTCCCGGTAACGAAAAGCTGCTCGGTTACTGGAATACGGTCGCCGACCGGCTGTTCAAGATTCGTCATTGCCAGAACATCGACGGCGTGATTCGTTCGCTGCCGGCATTCGATGCGCCGATTGATCCGGGATTACTGGCTAGAGCGGCCGTCGCCGGCGTGGACATCGCGAGCGCGCTCAGCGATATCAATGTCACGTTGCCACACTATCGTTTCAACGTCATGTTGCAAAAGGCGGCGGAGCTGTGTGGGGAAGTGAAGTCGTTGGGTGGCGCGTTGCTTTCCGCCCTCGAGAAGCGTGACGCCGAAGCACTGTCACTGCTGCGTTCGACGCACGAGATGAAAGTGCTGAATGCGGCGCGAGCCATCAAGGAACGACAGCTTGACGAGGCTAAAGAGTCGCGTGCCGGATTGGATCGAGGCAAAGAGATGACCACGCTGCGCCGCGACTACTATCGCGATATCGCCTTCATGAATCAGGGGGAGTCGACGCAGTTGAAGCTCACGAGAGTAACCCTGGGCCTACAGGCTTATGAAGCAACAATGCTCACTTTGGGTGGCGGGTTGAGCCTGATTCCGAATTTCCATTTGTCCTTGCCGTTTTCCGCAGGCCCAACAGGCGGTGGCGACAACCTGGAACGATCAGTAGCGAACTTCAGCAATTCCATCGGCAAAGTGGTTGGAATACTGAATACCATCGGTTCGATGGCAGGCACGATGGGTGGTCACCAGCGACGTTTCGACGATTGGAAGCTACAGGAGCGTCTGGCGAATAAGGAGCTCGAACAGATCGAGAGACAGATCGCAGCCGCTGATATTCGTATCGCGATTGCCGAGAAAGAATTGAGCAATCACGATCTGCAAGTGGAGAACTCGCAGGAAGCCGATGAGTTCATGCGCAGCAAGTTCACCAATCGCGAGCTCTACGATTGGATGATCGGGCAGATCTCCGGAATTTACTTCCAGAGTTATCAGCTCGCTTACGACGTGGCGAAACGTGCGGAATCTGCGTATCGCCACGAGCTCGGCCTGAGAGAGTCAAGCTTCATTCAGTTTGGTTACTGGGACAGCTTGAAGAAGGGCCTGCTGGCCGGCGAGCGACTCTCCTACGATCTCAAGCGCATGGAGATCGCTTATCTCGATCAAAACAAACGCGAGTATGAGATCGTCAAACACGTGTCGCTGATGTCGATCGATCCAATCACTCTGGTGAAGTTAAAGCGGACGGGTGAGTGTTTTGTGACGCTTCCCGAGGCGTTGTTTGACATCGATTACAGCGGTCACTACATGCGACGGATCAAGTCAGTAGGCATCACGGTCCCATGTGTGGCTGGTCCATACAGCGGTATCAACTGCACGCTTACGTTGCAGAGCAGCAGCATTCGTCACGGCAACACACTCTTGAATGACAAGTACGGTCGCGAGACTAGCGATCCGCGTTTCGTTGACACTGTGGGAGCGGTGCAGTCGATCGTGACGAGTGGTGCGCAGAATGACAGCGGCATGTTTGAAACGAACATGCACGACGAGCGCTACCTGCCGTTTGAAGGACAGGGCGCGATCAGCACGTGGCGTATCGAGATGCCGAAGAGCTTCAAATCATTCGACTACAACACTATCTCCGATGTGGTGCTGCACGTGCGTTACACAGCGCGTGACGGTGGCGCGCCGCTCAAAGCACAGGCTGAACAGGAGTTGCAGACCGCGCTCAACGACTTCATTCGCATTGAAGGCGCGCATGGTTTGACGCAGATGTTCAGTTTGCGTCATGAGTTCTCGACGGAGTGGTCACGTTTTCTGAACGCGCCGCAAGGTGCTGTTCAGAGTCTGACAGCAGGTTTGACGAAGGAGCGATTCCCGTTCCTGTTCCAGGGGAAGAGAATCTCGATCAAGAACATGGAGGTTTTTGTGAAAGTGAAACCTGACTCTGGTCACGACGCGAGTACCATGAACATCGCACTGGCCGCAGGCGCCACTGCACCTGGACCAGGTGGTGAGACGCTGTTGTTGAGCAACTGGAATGAAATGGTGCGCGGGTCGAAGATCGTCAACAACGATCCCGGCATGTTCACTCTTAATGCGTGGCTCAACGGCGGTGCCCATGTGGATCCAAACGCGATACAGGACATCATCGTCGTTTGCCGCTACATGGTGAGTACCTAAAAGTCTTAGCAAAGCACAGAATCGAGCGCGGTAGCGCCGGGTCAACTTCATCAAGGAGTCGTCATGACAGAAGTTGACCCGGCGCTGCCGCGCTCGGTTCTGTGCGCTGATACGCGCCTCCAAGTTTGACACCCACCGCGAATCGGATTAACGTATCGCCTGCTCAACCCCGACACGTACGACCTCCCAAAAAAGCCCAGTCCAAGTTCGAACCGTCTGTCGACTTTTATCTAAAGGAGATTAATGCAATGCCCCGAAGTCTTTTCTATCGCCATCTGGCGATATTGCTCCTGGTCTTACCTTTCCTGTTTCTGAGTGGGCCTGATGCTTTTGCACAACGAAATCCTGGTCGGGAGGTCCGTTTGCGAGAATTACTTTCTGTGCCTGGCAAGGTGATCAGCGAAGCGAAGTCTGCGCGACCGACAACTGAGTTGAAGCTGACTGGTTATCGCGTTGAAGAAATAAAACTGCCCCGCCAGTTGAACGTGGAGCTGCGTGGCCAACAAGTCGCCGTCGATAAAGCATGGCGCGTCACGCTGCAAGGTGGTCCATTCCCGGTTCGCGCCATGCCGGCCATAATCTGGATCGACGATGAGATCGCAGGCTACGGCATCGAAAACGAAACCCTTTCACAGATAACTGCTATTACTTTCGATAGCTCATTGATACATGAAGGAGCAGTGGTTTCTATCTCTTACAGCGAAGATAAAGAAGGACGACTGAGAATTTCTCAGCGACTTCGCTTGACGCGTGAAGGAGGAAACCAATGAAAACCAGAAACTACATTCTCGCTTCTCTAGCGTTCATCATCGTTGCTGCGGGCGCAGCGTTCGCGCAAGTTCAGGATCCCGGTGCGCCTGGGCCGCTGGCAGTCACGCGCGAAGAATACAACTTCGGCGATACCGCGTTTCAACCGGGTTTCGGCTTCCCCGCTCCAGTGGAGCTGCGCGCTTCAATTCACTATCCAACCAATCTTCCCGGTGGTCCATATCCCGTGATCCTCTTTTTGCACGGTCGTCATGCCACCTGTTTCAAAGGCAATACTCAACTGCTGCAGTGGCCGTGTACGGACGTCGGCAGCGCGCCGATACCGAGTTTCCAGGGATACGACTACGTCGGACAAGTGCTGGCGAGTCACGGCTACGTGGTCGTTTCAGTCAGCGCTAACGGAATCAACGCGGTAGACAATTCGGATGGTAACCTTGGCATGACCGCGCGAGCGGAGCTGCTTCAGAAACATCTCGACATTCTGAAGACGTTCACTACCACCGGCGGCGCGCCGTTCGGAACGAAGTTCGTCGGCAAATTGGATTTGACCCGCGTCGGCACGATGGGCCACTCGCGCGGTGGTGAAGGCGTTGTACTCCATTATTTTTTGAATAACAACGTTCTGGGTGCGCCGTATGGTATCAAGGCCGTTTTCCCGCTCGCGCCGGTCGATTTCTTCCGGTTTACTGTGAACAATGCTGCTCTCAACGTGATGCTGCCTTATTGCGATGGAGACGTTGCGGATCTTCAGGGGGTGCATTTTCATGACGACTCTCGCTACAACGTGCCCGGCGACACGGGTCCGAAACATTACGAGCTGGTGATGGGCGCCAATCACAATTTCTTCAACACGATTTGGTCACCGGGCTCGAGTTCGTTTCCCGGAGCGATAGATGATTGGCTCGGGTTTGTTCCCGGCGGACATTCCGATTCGCAATGTGGATCAGGCAAGACCAGTCAACGATTAACCGAAGCGCAGCAGCGCGGCACCGGACTCGCTTACATGTCCGCGTTCTTCCGCGCTTACGTCGGTGGCGAGACTCAGTTCTTACCGCTGCTCACGGGCGATACGCCGCCGCCGGCTTCGGCTCAAAACACCAATCTGTTTGTGTCGTATCACGCGCCGGCTAACCGCAGATTGGATGTGAACACGTTATTGAACGATAACAATCTCACTACGAACACTCTGGGTGGCGCAGCGACGCAAACCGCACTTTCACCGTACGAATTGTGTGGTGGTGAAGCGCCGCAACCGCAGCGTTGTATAGCTGAGGCGAATAATGCGCAACAACCGCACACTACGCCGAGTGCTGGTTCAAATGCGCGCGGTCTGAGTCAATTGAAGACTGGCTGGAACAACCTGACCGGCAACTACCGGAACAACATACCGGCGGCGTTGGGTAACGTCTCGGGGTTCCAGGCAGTGCAGTTTCGAGTCAGTGTGAACTTCGCTGACGTTCGTAATCTCGGCGGTCTTGCGCAGGACTTTCGCGTGGTGTTGACTGATGCGGCGGGTGGTTCTGCTTCAGTGCGTGTTAGTGATGTTTCGAACGCGCTGTACTTCCCACCGGGTGAGGTTATAGTGCTGCCGAAAATTGTATTGAACACGGTGCGCGTGCCGTTGAGTGCTTTCAGCGGTGTTAACCTGAATGCCGTACGTTCAGTGCAGTTTACGTTCAACGAGCGACTTCAGGGCGGCATTTTGGTCTCTGATGTAGCGTTCGCTTCGGCGCCGTAGTTAGACAGGATTGACAAGATTTTTTCAGGATTTGCAGGATACCATCTTGTGAATCCTGAAAAATCCTGAAAAATCCTGTCTACATCTTTTTACGATTTTGAATTGTCTATAGATTTTTGGCTTCTTTTAATCGATCTCGTTTACAGGCGCGAAGGTAAGTTACTCACTCCTCCGCTCTTAACCGATCCGCAGAATCTTGGAATACACATTGCCTCACGCAAGTTGACGACCCCTACCACGTCTCCAAAGTTTTGTATCGCCTAGCGAAACTTCATCTGCGTTTCTCCGGGCCGTCACCTATCCACAACTAAATCAACGACAGGCCGTCAGTCGTACAAACGGAGAATGCTTATGCACACTGCAACAAGACCCCTGATGCTCTTCGCCGTGTTGCTCGCGTGTCTTTGTCCCGCCTTAGCGCAAAATTCCGGATCGATTGCTGGTGACGTTAGGGACGAAAAACAAGCGGTCATCACGGGCGCCACCGTCAACGTGCGCAACATACAAACCAACGAGTCACGAACTGCACAGACCAACGCCGATGGTCGCTACCACTTCGCGAACATGCCGGTCGGCAATTACGAGATCACGGTCGAAAGCACCGGCTTCGCCAAGTATCAACAACAGGGAATCACACTCGCTCTGAACCAGGCGGCCGTGGTTGACGTGACCATGAAACCTGGCACGGTGCAGGAAGTCGTGAACGTGGTTGAAAACGCGTCGATGTTGAAGACCTCGACACCTGAGGTCGGCACTCGCTTCGACCAGAAGCGTCTAACTGAGCTGCCGCTGGCTACAACTCGCAGCGTTTACAACATCGCGTTGTCAGCGCCGGGCGTGAGCCAGATAAACTCGGGCCAGAGCGCCTTCGCCGGAGGAACAAACTTCTCTTCGAACGGCGGCCGCACTCGTTCAAACAACTTCATGATCGATGGTCAGGACAACAACAACTTCGGTGTCGCCGGATCGACGATCCCTCTGAACAATCCTGACGCGATTCAGGAAGTCAGACTCATCACAAACCAGTTCAGCGCGGAGTATGGTCGCAACTCGAGCGCGGTGTTCAATGCGATCACGCGCAGTGGTACAAACCAGTATCACGGCTCCGGTTTCTGGTTTCACAACGACAACGCTCTGAACGCCTGTAGCAACACACAGAAAGCCGGCGCGAATGGTTTCTGCAATCCGAACCACGCCGATCCGTCTCACCGCCACGCTCCGTTTCGAATTGAAAACCAGTTAGGCGGAACGATTGGTGGTCCATTGCACCTGCCGCGCTTTGGCGAAGGTGGACCAGGGCTAATCAACGGCACGGATCGCACGTTCTTTTTCTTTGCGATTCAACGCTGGTGGGACCGCCAGCTCGGCGTCGGCCAGACCTTGAACGGCGCGCCGACGGCTGCGGGTAAAGCGATCATCGAACAGGCCGCAGGCGACTTGCCGCAGGTTCGCGCCCTCCTCGACTTCCTGCCGGCCGCCGCTACACCACTCAATCAGACTGTCAGATTCCAGCGTAATGGACAGACGTTCATCGTGCCCGTCGGATCGTTGACCGGCTCACAAGCCTCAACTTACGACGACTGGCAGACGTCCGTTCGTATCGATCATCGCTTGAACGATAAACATACTCTGAACGGCCGCTATCTCTACCAGGATTCCGGCGCTCTCGGCAGCATCCCTGGCGTGGCCGCTTCGCAGATCACGCCGCCGGGATTTTCATCGATCGTCCCCTCGCGCACACAAGGTGTGAACCTGCAATTCACGAGCGTGCTCTCGCCGAAGTGGATTAACGAATTACGCGGAGCGTTTCTGCGCAGCGCTAATGCGACGCTCGCGCTCGATCCGCGTTCTGAGTTGATTCCTTCACTGGAAGTTGTGGAGCTTGGTCTGAGTGGCTTCAACGCTGGTCCAACTCGAACAGCGATTGGCCTCGGTGTGAACCTGCCGCAAAATCAAACGCGAAACACCTACCAGATCCAGGACAACGTCTCGTACACCAACGGCAATCACGCCTGGAAGTTTGGCGCTGATATCCGTCGTAACCAGCTTCACCAGCTCTTCAAACCAACCACGCGCGGATTGCTCGAGTATGCTTCGCTCGACTTTCTCGTGAAGGATCTGGCGACGCGCGCAAACGTCAACAAAGATTTGCCGGGCACCGCCCAGGTGCTTCACTCCGATTGGCACGATTTCTTTTTCTTTGGCCAGGATGAGTGGAGAATCAAATCAAACTTCACGCTGACACTCGGACTACGTTACGAAAACGCGGGGCAGCCGATCGGCGATCTGGTTGATTACAATCAGCCGGTGCTCGCGGCCTTCAACAACGACCCACGCTTCGTAGTGCGTCCGATACCGGGACGAGATAACAACAATTTCCAGCCGCGACTCGGATTCAACTGGAACCCACAAACACGCAGCACCGGTGTGATTGGGTGGCTGACTGGCGGCGATAAGCTTGTGCTGCGCGGCGGTTACACACGCACTCACGACTACGCTTACACAAACATCCTGCTCAACATCTGGAGCTCGTTCCCGTTTGTCGCGGCGGTGTCGTCGTTTCCAACGACTACCGCCAGGCCAATCGGTGGACGACCTACTGGTCAGGACGATGTCAATGTGATTCCGAATGCATTTACAGCGCTGCAAAACCCGCCGTTCAATCCAAACACAGTCAATCGGACCATTGTGGACGAGGATTTCCACATGCCGCTTTATGACTCCGTTAGCCTGGAAATACAACGCGAGTTCACCCGCGATCTCGTATTACGCGTGGGTTACGTTGGCACAAAGGGAACAGGTTTGTTTGAGTCGGTGGATGCCAATCCGGCGGTTATCGGCTGTACTAATGCGAGCGTCGCCAACCAATTCTGCCGGTCAATACCAAACCAGGGCCCAACGCGTCTGCGCACGAACTCCGGCATGTCCATCTATCACTCGCTGCAAACGAGTCTCGAAAAGCGCTTGAGCAGCGGATTTAGTGCGGGTCTTCACTACACCTACAGCTCATTCATTGACACGATGTCAGAAATTTTTAACGTGTCGTCGGGTGAGATTGCGGTTGCGCAGGACTCGTACAATCGCCGGGCGGATCGCGCGCGATCGAGTTTTGATCGTCCGCATCGTATCGCCGGAAACTTCGTTTACGAGTTGCCGTACTTCCGCGATCAAAAAGGTGTCACGGGTTTGGTGCTCGGTGGCTGGCAGCTCAACTCGCAGTTTTCGCTGCAGAGTGGCTCGCCCTTCACCGCGCTGAATGGCTCGGATCCGGCGGCCACACTCGCTAGTATTTCAGCCCTCGTCGGTAATGCCATCAGACCAAACCTGAATACGACACTCGACTTGTCATCGATGAGTGTTGAAGAAATACTCCAGGCCGGCGGACGCTCTTTGTTCCGTCCGATCACGGCCGCACAGCGAGTTGGAAATGCAGGACGAAACATCCTGCGTTCTGACGGAATCAACAACATCGATTTCGGAATTTTGAAGAACACGCGGGTCGGCGAGAATCAACGCTTGCAGCTTCGTGCTGACTTCTTCAATTTCACTAACTCTCGAGACTTCGGTATTCCGAACTCGACGGTTACGTCAGGAAACTTCCTGAATCAGTGGGGGACAGACGGCGGCAATCGTCGTATTATTGTCGGCGTACGCTACGTCTTTTAAGAGGTAAGAATGTTAAAGCCACGGATTTTCACGGAAGAACACGGCTTAAACCAGTGTTTATCCGTGAAGATCTGTGGCTTAATTCTTTTCTTGTTCACTACGTCAGTTTGGGCGCAGGAGCCGAGTGGTGTCGAAGTAGTCAAAGCGAGCTGGAGTAAGATCCGCATCGGTTGGGAGCGCGATCCGTTCGCTGGTCCACTCGAAAACTTCGACGAGATGCGCTCACGCGCGCGCAACGAACGGCGTGTGGCGCAGGGTGGTGGCGAGCGTGCGAAGCGCGATGCGAAAGCCGACGAAGCAAACCTCGCGAAGGTGCGCGAGAAGAACCCGTCCCGGTACTATTTCATCTACAAGACGAAGATCAAAAACAACCACACCGCCGCGATCACTCAGATCGACTGGGACTACGTCTTCTACGAGCGCGACACAGAAAACGAGCTCGGACGGCAGCAGTTCACGAGTGATGAACAGGTTGGACCAGGCAAGATAAAAGAGTTGACAGTCTCGATCACATCACCACCAACACGCACCGTCAGTGTCACCTCCCTCAACCTCGAAGAGCGCGACCGTTTCACCGAAAAGATCATCCTCGTCCGCGTCCAATACGCCGACGGCCGCGTCTGGCAAGCTCCATAAACAGCGGGGGCAAGCCCCTCTTCCTGACTTGTTCTATTGTTTGTTGCTCGATTTCATTAAAGAACTGAGATACTAAGATTAGAACAAGTCAGGAAGAAGGGGCTTGCCCCCGCTCTTGACCTGTTCTGTTTCTCCGTATCTGAGTTCCATAGAAGAATTCAAGTAACAAGAAATAGAACAAGTCAGGAAGAGGGGCTTGCCCCCGCTGTTGACCAATAGTATCTTCTTCCCTGTCAAGCTTACTCACAAGCTTTCCTCATGACTAAGAAGTGGTCCAACCTGAACCTTCCTGGCGCTCTGCACTTTGTCACCGGCAATGTACTGCACCGGATCCCCATTTTTAGACAAGACCCGTGCTGTGAAGCATTCCTTGAAGCTTGTTCAACTCTCTTACATGATTGGCCATGTAAGCTGATCTCTTATGTTCTGATGCCGGATCATTTTCACCTCATACTGAATCCACGTGATGGCGATATCAAAGGATTCACCGGCGCGTTAAAAAGCATTGCAGCGGGAAGCATCATCGAGATAACCGAAGACAAACGATTTCGGCGACGAGACGGCTTTACACACCAGGTTTGGCAAGATAGCTTCAAAGCTCTGCCGCTATGGAGCTCCTGGATGATCTGGCAAAAGATCGATTACATTCATGCTAATCCGGTTAACGCGCGCCTGGTAAGCTCAGCCAGGGATTATCGCTGGACCAGCTTTAGAGATTTCTACTTCAATTCCGGTGAGCCATTGCCGGTCGATCATGATTGGTGGTGGGCTGATGATTCTGAGAAACTGACAAAGGCAATGAGGGAAATAGGTTGGGGAGGACTTCAGAATACAGACAAGAAATGATCAGCGGGGGCAAGCCCCTCTTCCTGACTTGTTCTATTCTGAGTAACTGAGTTCTTTAACGAAATCGAGCAACAGGACATAGAACAAGTCAGGAAGAGGGGCTTGCCCCCGCTGTCAGGAGACAATTAATGATTAAAGCTTGTGTGCTTGCGCTGATGTTTGCTTTTTTGATTAGTCCTCAAACGCCAACACTCGCAGACATCTCGTGGATCTCAGGTGATTGGCAGACGGAGCCGGGTGGAAGACGACAGATCGAGGAGCACTGGACACATGTAGCAGGCGCGTCGATGCTCGGGATGGGTCGGACGGTTGCGGGCGAGAAGACCGTTGAGTTTGAGTACCTGCGGATCGAGCAACGCGCGGACGGTATCTATTACGTCGCACACCCGAAAGCCCGCTGCCCCGGCACCGACTTCAAACTAACACGCGCCTCCGCGACAGAAGCCGTCTTCGAAAACCTGCAGCATGATTTTCCGAAGCGCATCATCTATCGCAAAACCGCTGACGATGGATTAACCGCGAGTATCGACGGCGGCGAGGGCACAAAAGCAATGTCCTACGCGTACCGTCGAATCAGATAACCAGATCCGCGTTTTCAATCCGCGAAAATCCGCGTCCTAAACACCCAGTATTGCCTTCGCGATCGTAAAGTAAATAACCAGCCCCGTCGCATCAACGAGCGTCGTGATCAGCGGCGCGGAGAGCACCGCCGGATCTACCCCAAAACGCTGCGCCGCGATCGGAATCAACGCCCCAACCGTCGTGGACCACACGCAGATCGCAAACATCGTTACCGATACTGTCAACGCGAGCGGCAAAGGCGCTTGCCACAGCAGCGCCTGGCCAAACGCAATCGGCGCCACCATCAACCCAACGAGCATACCCGTCGTCGCCTCCCGCATCGCCACGCGCCACGCATGACGCACACCAACCTCACCGAGCGCGAGACTGCGAATAACGGTCATCACCGTCTGCGCCCCGGCATTCCCACCGGTACCAATCAACAACGGAATAAAAAACGCGAGCGCCACCACCGCCGCGAGCTCCGCCTCAAACCGGTGCAACACAGCGCTCGTGAGCGTGCCCGCGACAAACAACAGCAACAGCCACCCGATTCGCTTGCGCACCACACGCGAGATCGGATTATCAAAATAAGGCTTATCCATCGCGCCCGGCTCGACCGCCGCCATGCGCAACAGGTCTTCAGTCTGCTCTTCAATCAGCACGTCGATCACATCGTCAACCGTAACAAACCCGACGACACTTCCATCCTGCTCAACCACGGGCACCGCAAGCAAGTTGTACTTTCCGATCTTCTGCGCGACCAGTTCCTGATCGTCCTGCACATTCACCGTGATCGGTTTGCGACGAAACACTTGAAGCAACGGTCGATCGATCTCGGCCATCACGAGATCGCGTAACGACACGGCGCCGATCAATTGATCAGTCTCCGGCTCCATGATGTAGCACGCATAGATCGACTCTTTCTCCTGCGCGACAGTGCGAATGTGTTTGAGCGCATCGCCAACAGTCATCTTCGGATCGAGCCGCACAAACTCTGTCGTCATGATCCCACCGGCAGTGTGATCCGGATATTGCAGAAGATCTTCGAGCTCGGCGCGTACTTCTGCGCTGAACTTCGGCATGAATCGATGCCGTTGGTGGATCCCCATCTTCTGAATGATGTCAGTGCGCTCGTCAGCCGAGAGACCTTCGAGAATGGCAGCCACGCGGGCGGGTTCGAGTTGTCCGAGGATCGCCGCGCGCCGACGCATCGTCGGCTGATCGAGTAGCTCGATACAACGCGCGAAAGGAAGCATCGAAACGATCGCCGCGGCTTCGGCGAGATTCAGTTGATTGAGTAGCTCTGCAAGATCTTCAGGCGGCAGGTCCGCGACTTCCGAGCCAATGCCAACGAAGCTTTCATCCAGCCGGAGCTGAATGCGTTCGAGTAGCTGCTGGAGATCTTTTGAGGTTGGCATTTACACTGATTTATCCGTGTATTCCGTAGCATTTAATGTTGCCTGCGCCGCCGCCAGACGCGCCACCGGAACGCGGAACGGCGAACAGCTCACATAATTGAGACCAATCTCGTTACAGAACGCGATCGACTGCGGATCGCCGCCGTGCTCGCCGCAAATTCCCACTTTAAGATCCGGCTTCACACTGCGCCCGCGCTCCGCGCCCATTCTCACGAGTTGGCCCACACCGTCGCGATCGAGCACCTGGAACGGATCGTCTTTCACGATCTTTCGCTCGATGTAGTTCGGGAGAAAACGGCTCGAATCGTCGCGACTCAATCCAAAAGTAGTTTGCGTTAAATCGTTTGTGCCGAACGAGAAGAACTGCGCGTGTTGTGCGATGCGATCGGCCATCAACGCCGCGCGCGGGAGCTCGATCATGGTTCCGACCATGTATTCGATCGTCATGCCGTTCTCGCCCATCACCTGTCGCGCGACTTCGTGAATCAACTCCGCCTGTTGATGCAGCTCTTCACTCAACGAAACGAGCGGCACCATGATTTCGAGCTCCACCTTCTTGCGCTCACCCTGCACCTGGCACGCCGCTTCGAAGATCGCGCGACACTGCATCCGCGTCACTTCCGGAAACATGAGTCCGAGACGGCAGCCACGAAAGCCGAGCATCGGATTCGATTCACGAATACGATTCACCTGTCGCAGCAACGCACGCTTGTGATCGATCTCGTCGAGCACGTGGTCCATGTCGTTCAGCGAGCCGGCGACTTTCAGTTTCATCTTCAGCTCGGCGAGCTCGGTCAGAAGCTCTTCGGCGTTCGGCAGAAACTCGTGCAACGGCGGATCGAGAAGACGAATCGTGACCGGCAGTCCGGCCATCTCGCGAAAGATGCCGATGAAATCGCCACGCTGCAGTGGCAACAACTTCTCGAGTGCTTTCTCGCGTGCGCCGACGCCCTCCGCGAGAATCATCTCGCGCATCGCGGCGAGACGCTGATCGCCGAAGAACATGTGCTCGGTACGACAGAGTCCGATGCCTTCAGCACCAAAGCCGCGTGCTGTCTTCGCGTCGAGCGGCGTGTCGGCATTCGCTCGCACGCGCAGGCGACGAAATTGATCGGCCCACGTCATGAGCTTGTAAAAATCGGTGCCGAGCTGCGGCTGAATCGTCGGCACCTTGCCGAGAAATACACGTCCGGTTGACCCATCAACCGTAATCCATTCGCCTTTCGGAACAACCGTCCCGTCAACCGTGAACTGCTGCTGGCTGTAATCGATATTCAACGCCTGCGCGCCGCTGACGCACGTCTTGCCCATACCACGAGCGACAACTGCCGCGTGACTCGTCATACCGCCACGTGCGGTGACGATCGCCTGCGCGGCGACCATGCCGTGAAAGTCGTCTGGACTCGTCTCCTGTCGCACGAGCACGACGTGGCGGCCTTCGCGCGCCAGTTCTTCTGCTTCGTCAGGACTGAAAACAACCTGGCCCTGCGCCGCGCCTGGACTCGCCGGCAGACCGGTGGCGAGCACGGTCGCATTCGTCTTCGGGTCGACAGTCGGGTGCAGCAGTTGATCGAGTTGCTCGGGGGAAACACGTTTGACGGCGGTCGCTTTGTCGATCAGTTTTTCGTAAACCATCTCGACTGCGATACGCACTGAGGCGGCGCCACTGCGTTTGCCGGTGCGTGTTTGCAGCATCCAGAGCTTGCCGCGCTCGATCGTAAACTCGCAATCCTGCATGTCGCCGTAATGCTTTTCGAGCAGGTCGGTAATCGAGGCAAACTGTTCGTAAACTTCCGGCAGCTCTTTCTTCAGTTGGTTGATCGGGTTCGGCGTGCGAGTGCCGGCGACCACGTCTTCACCCTGCGCGTTCAGCAGGTACTCACCGTAAAGCTCTTTCTTGCCTGTCGACGGATTGCGCGTGAACGCGACACCGGTGCCGCTGCCCGCGCCCATGTTTCCGAAGACCATCGCCTGCACGTTGACGGCTGTGCCCAACGTGTCGGGTATGCGATTGACGCGGCGATAATCGATCGCGCGACGGCCCATCCACGAATTAAAAACCGCCGCGATCGCGACGCGTAGCTGCTCGTATGGATCCTCGGGAATCGGCGACTGCTCAGTCGTAATGATCTGTTTCTCAGCCGCGATGATCTCGCGCAGGTGATCGGATCCGAGGTCCGTATCCTTGCCACCTTGTGTCTGCGCTTTGAATCGATCGAGCACGCGCTCAAACTTCTCGTGCGCGACGCCCATTACGATCTCGCCAAACAACGACGCGAAACGTCGATACGCATCGAGTGCGAAACGGAGATCGCCCGTCTGCTCCGCCAAACCCTGCACTGTGTCTTCGTTTAACCCGAGATTGAGGACCGTATCCATCATGCCCGGCATCGAGAACGCCGCGCCCGAGCGCACCGACACGAGCAGCGGATTCTTCGGATCGCCAAACTTCTTGCCAACCTTCTCTTCGATCTTTTTGAGACCGTCCTTGACCTGGTCCCACATGCCATCGGGGAAGTTTTTGTCGTTGTCAAAGAAGGCGTTGCAGGCTTCAGTGGTCACGACGAGCCCCGGCGGCACGGGCAATCCCGCGCGCGTCATCTCACACAACCCAGCGCCTTTACCGCCGAGGAGTGCTTTGTCGTCGCCCGGGCCTTCGTCGAAGAGGTAGACCCATTTATGCGTTGTTGTCTCAGTTATTTCCGGGGTTTCTTCAGTTACAGTGCTCATGATTGCAAGTTATCGTATTTCTATGTCTGAGGGAAGTGAAGAGTGTGGTAGCGCACAGAACCGAGCGCGGTAGCGCCGGGTCAACTGTTTCAACACGCCAGATCTAAGCTTTGACCCGGCGCTACCGCGACCGGTTCTGTGGCGCTAAACTATTGGACGCTATGCCAAATGTAACTAGTCTGAACGTGAACGGAAAGAAGCTGCGCGTTGACGTCGATTCGCAAACACCTCTGCTCTACGTTCTGCGCGACTATCTGAATCTGGCAAATTCTCGCAGTATCGACTGCCGCGGTTTAGCGATATACCATTGAGATCGTCTTGCTCGATCGAAAAGATCTGCCGTCAGCGGGCGCCGGTGAAACGCCGATCGTCGGCCTCGCCCCCGCGATTAGTGATGCGATATTCAATCTGACAAATGTTCGAATCCGTTCGTTGCCGCTCGCGCCCGAGGGAATAGTTAACCGCGGATGACACGAATAAAATCCGGCTTTCTATCCGTGTCATCCGCGGCTCAATTGTCGATATGCCTCCGCGATCGTGGTGGTGAGTGGTCCCTCTGAATAACGTCTAAAGTCGAACGTCGTCATTGCCGCCACTCCCAGGCTCGACGACGTCAAAAAGATCTCATCCGCGTCGGTCAGATCAGACATCTCGTAAATCCCTTCGAGCACCGGAAGGAAATGCTTGTCCGCGATATCGATCACGCATTCGCGCGTGATGCCTGCGAGCGCGCCTGTGCTTAAATTCGGTGTGTGCAGTGTGCCATTCCTCGCCCAGAATAAGTTCGCCGTCGTCGCGGAAACGATCTCGCCGCGCTCATTCAACACCACTGCTTCATCAAAGTCGCGGCTCTGCGCTTCTTCCCACGAAAGCACATGATCGAGGTAGTTCAAACTCTTGATTCCTGCGAGGGGTGACAATGTGTTGGTGCGATAAGGCGAGACCGCGAGCGAGAGGCCGGCGGGCGCGGGCTGCTGCGGATCGCCCGTCATGATCAGCAGATCAGTCTTCTTCGCGCCGGGCACTTTCGTCTTCCAGATATCCCGTCCATGTCGCGCCAGCATGATCACGCGCGCGCGGCCTTCCTTAACCTGATTTACGGAGATCAGCTTTTGCAGCGCGTCACCGACGTTCTTCTCGTTGCAGCCGGTGAAATCGATGTCGAGTCGTTTGGCGTGTGTGGTGAGACGTTGCCAGTGTTTGGACCAGAGAAATGGTTGTGAGCTGTAGATAGCGACGGTGGTGAAGACGCCGCGCCCGTAGAGCATCGCGGAAGAGACCGGCGCGACGCGCGCTTTCGTCGCCTCAACCATGGTTTTGTTGAGGTAGATGACGGGATGCATAAAGAACTTTTAGCCGCGGATTACACGGATAAACGCGGATAAGAATTTTTTCTGTTTTTCTGATCCGCGTTCATCCGTGTAAATCCGCGGCTACTTCTGCCTGGAGTTTCTCCGACAACGCATTTCTCCAGGCTGATTCAAGTTCGGAAACATCCATTGCAACGGCTTCATTTCCATTCACGTCGATCGTCAAACGTGATCCGCCAACGCGTCCGATGATTGCGAATGGCGCCTTGTTGCGCTCAGCCATCTCCTGAACTGCATTCGCATCGGCGGCAGCGAAGCTGATTACGATCCGCGACGGCGACTCACTGAACAATAGCGCCGGTGGTCCAAGCTCACTTTCGAGATCGACATCCGCGCCGATCGCGTCACGTCCGAGCGAAGAGAAACACAACTCAGCAAGCGCGACTACGAGTCCGCCATCCGAACAATCATGTGCTGAAAGCAGCAATCCGCCTTCGGCCGCCTCAAGACAAGCCTTTTGCACCGCCAGCTCACGATCGAGATCAAGCTTAGGCACGAGGCTGCCCAAATCATCCTGTGTCGTGCCAAGCAGCGCAATCACGTCGCCTGACTTCTTGAAACCTGGTAAAACTATGCGTCTTACATCCTCGATCAGCCCGACCATCCCAATAACAGGCGTCGGCAGAATCCCACGCCCTTCAGTCTCGTTATAGAACGACACATTCCCGGAAACCACTGGGGTCTCAAACGCGCGACACGCTTCCGCCATCCCATCGATCACTTCCGAGAACGACCACATCACTTTCGGCCTCTCGGGCGACGCGAAGTTCAAACAATTCGTGATCGCGATCGGCCGGGCGCCCACGCAAACAACATTGCGCGCGGCCTCAGCAACGATCAGCTTCGCGCCTTCACGCGGGTTCGCGGCGCAATAACGCCCATTGCCATCAAGCGTCATCGCAAGCGCACGTCTTGTTTCCTTAATTCGAACAACTGCGGCATCAGCCCCCGGCAGGATCGCAGTATTAGTCCTCACCATATGGTCATACTGCCGATAAACCCACTGTTTCGAAGCGATATTCCCAGAACTCAACAAACTCAACAAATCAGATCCCAGATCCGCGCTTTCAATCCGTGTAATCTGTGTTTCCTGCTCCGTCGCCGGGACCATCGGCCGGTCATATTTCGGCGCTTCATCCGTCAACGCCTCGACCGGAATGTCCGCCACCGTCTCGCCATTGTGAACAACCTGCATCCGTCCGGTGTCACGCACGCGACCGATCACAACCGCATCGAGATCCCACTTGCGAAAGATATCGACGACCTCACGCTCGCGGCCCGAATGCGCCACGATCAACATTCGCTCCTGAGACTCTGACAGCAACATCTCGTAAGCCGTCATGTTCTGCTCACGCTGCGGCACGAGCGACAGGTCCAACTCAATCCCGGTGCCCGCACGCGCCGCCATCTCACACGAAGACGAGGTCAAACCTGCCGCACCCATATCCTGAATGCCTGCGACAGCACCACTACGCATCGCCTCGAGACACGCCTCCAGCAAAAGCTTTTCGAGAAACGGATCGCCAACCTGCACGGTCGGACGTTTCTCAAGCGCTTCTTCGTCAAACTCAGCGGAAGCCATCGTCGCGCCGTGAATGCCATCGCGTCCGGTTTTGGCGCCAACGTAAAGCACCGGATTCCCAATACCAGTCGCTTTGCCAAAGAAGATCTGATCGTGGCGCACGAGTCCGAGCGCAAACGCGTTCACCAAGGGATTCAGCGCATACGCATCATCGAACGCGACTTCACCACCGACAGTCGCAACCCCGAACGCATTGCCGTAATGCGCGATACCGGCAACGACACCGGCCAGCAGCGATCGATTGCGACGCCCGTGCTGCGGGTGATCGAGCGATCCGAAGCGGAGACTGTTCATCGACGCAACGGGCCGCGCGCCCATCGTGAAGATGTCGCGCAGGATGCCGCCGACGCCTGTCGCCGCGCCCTGAAACGGCTCGATAAACGACGGGTGATTGTGCGACTCGATCTTGAACGCAGCGCACCAGCCATCGCCGAGATCGACAACGCCGGCGTTCTCGCCCGGCGGCACGATCACGCGTGGTCCAGTGGTGGGCAGCCGTTTGAGATGAATGCGCGAAGATTTGTAGGAACAGTGTTCCGACCACATGACCGAGAAGATCCCGAGCTCTGCAAAACTCGGCTCACGGCCAAGTAGTTCCTTTATTCGCTCGAATTCCTGATGTGTGAGGTTGTGGTCGGCAATAACTTCGGGAGTAATCATTTGGAAGTTTTAAGTTTATCCACAGATTACGCAGATCTGTGTAATCTATGGATAAGCTTTACTGTCCATCACCTTTCTTCACGACTTTCTCAATCGCTTCGCGCAGCTCGGCTGTATTCACGCGTCCGATGTGCTTGTAAACGACCTCTCCTTTTTCATTGTACAGATACGTCGCCGGCAGATCGCCTTGCCACCTTCGATCGATGAAATTGATCGCGGGCTCGGGATCGGAGGTGTTCAACAAATAGGCCGGCATCGTCGCCTTCATCTCGCCAAGAAACTTCGGCACATCAGTCTTGAGCTGATCTATATCGTCGAGCGACACCGTGACAAAATCCAGCGACTGTGGACGATACTGCTTATCGATCTTCACGAGATCGGGAAACTCGTCACGACACGGATCGCAGAACGTGGCCCAGAAGTTAACAAGCAACGGACGCTCACGTGGCTGCGTGATCAAGCCTTTGAGCGCCTCTGTATCAATCGCCGAGACGACCGGCAAAGGTGTCTTTGGCTTTGTGTAGCGGCCCTTCTTTCGTTGGGCCGGCGCCGCAAAACCAAGTAGCAAAATACACAACGCGACAGGAATGACTACTTTGGTAAAACGCATGACTTGCTTACGCCCGTTTAATGCTGCAACCGAAAGCCTTCGCTTCTGTCTTCTCAACTGCCTTACCCGCGAGCGCGGAGTCGAGCGCGTTGCGCAGATCGTTTGACTCCACTTGCGCGGCGTTGCGCGAGTTGTCGATGCGGCCGCGATAGATAAGCTTGTTATTCGCGTCGAGGAAGTAAGCCTCGGGCGTTACGCTGGCGCCGAGCCGGTCAGCAATCTTGTTGCCTGGATCCTTGAGGATCGGGAAGGAGAGTTTGTGTTCCGCAGCGTGGGCTTTGACTGAGGCCGCATCTTCCGCGGCGTTCGAGTTGATACCGATGACGGCGATGCCTTTCGCTTTGTAATCCTCGGCGAGCTTCGCCATGCGCTCGTTGTAAGCATTCGATACCGGACATTGAACCGCGATGAACAGCAGCACCGTGCCGTTCTTTCCGGCGAGTGACTTCAGTGAGCGGTCCTTGTTGTCAACGTCGGGAAGCGTAAAATCTTCAATGGTGGCGCCAATCGCCGGCGGCGCGGGCACTTCACCTTCAGCGCGAGCACCCGTAGCCAGAACGGCGCCCGCAATCACAAACAGCGCTGCGAACAGAATCGATAGATTTTTGGTTCTCATTCAACAACTCTCCTTTAACGCAACTCGAAAATCTCGTGTAATCTGTAACTGTGGAGTCGGTGGATAATATAACTGAAACAATTGAGCAGGCGCTACCAGTCCCGGTGCGGATGGACGCCGACGAACGTTACACCGGCCGCGGGATCACCGTAGCATTTCTCGACTCAGGCTTTTACGCGCACAAAGATCTGATCGAGCCGCAAAATCGCATTCTCGCCTATCACAACATCTTTGAGCCCGGCGAAGGCGTCGATGCTTTACAAAAGTCTGACGTCGCGAGCTGGCACGGGATGATGACCTCAGTCGTGGCGGCGGGTAACGGGCATCTGTCTGACGGTTTCTATCGCAGCATCGCGCCGGAAGCGAACCTCGTGCTTGTTAAGATCGGCAAGACCGGACGCATTCCCGAGAGCAACATCGAAACGGCGCTGCGCTGGGTGTTTGCAAACAAAGACAAGTACGACATTCGCGTCGTCAACATCTCTGCGGGCGGCGATTTCGAACAGTCGTACCTGCAAAACGCATTGTGCCAGTTAGTCGAAGAAGTAGTGAAAGCGGAACTGACGGTGGTTTGCGCTGTCGGCAATGCCGGGATGTTGCCGGGTCATCCGGTGTTGCCGCCTGCGAGTGCGCCGTCGTGTATCGCGGTTGGTGGACTCGACGATCAGAACTCACTCGATCGCGCGCGCCGCGGCATGTATCGCTCGTCGTATGGCCCAACAATCGACGGACTGCAAAAACCGGAAGTGATCGCGCCCGGGATCTGGGTTGCTGGTCCAATCCTGCCACACACGCCGACCGCCGACGAGGCTGCTCTTTACGCGCAACTCGACAACGCGGCCGACGATGAGCTACGCGAGATCATCCTTTCGCACCCGGCAGTCGACAAAGACATCTATGCCGCTCGCGATCTGTCCCTCTCGCTGTTGCGGCAGTTAATCACAATTAAATTGCGTGAAGGAAACGTGATCAACGAGCACTACAAGTTTGTTGACGGTACATCTTTCGCGGCGCCGATCGTCTCGTCGATCGTGGCCTGTATGCTCGAGGCAAATCCAAAACTCACGCCCCAACAAGTGAAGCGCATACTGATCGACAGTGCCGAGCGCGTTGCCGGAGTGGAGGTCGATCGACAGGGCTGGGGCGTCGTCGTGCCGCGCAAAGCGGTTGAGATGGCGTTGCGTTGCCGTGGGTGATGTGCAACAATTCGCGGCACCCGTACAAACCTACCGAAGAGATTGGAGAGTGTTTGAGTTCGTATGTCTGAGAATGAATCCGCAATAGGCGAGGGCGCGGCGACAGCAACCGAGCCTGAAGCGAGCACTGAAGAGATTACGTATCATGCTGTGGAGAAAGATGGAGTAGTCACGGCTATTTGGGAAATGCAGGGCCGTAAGCACCTGCGCACGATCGATCCACGCTCACGCCAGGGACAGGACATCCTTCGTCTTTACACCACCGAGCATCACGACGAAGTCGGAGCTTAGCCACAGAGGACACGGATTAGGGACGGATTTAAATCCCGATTTTAAATCCGTGTTCTTAATCCGCGTTAATCTGTGTTCCAAACCAAGTTTGGGGCTCACATCTGACGACTGGCTCGAGGACGCTGAAATGACCATCAGGAGCGCATCGCCGGAAGACGGACCAACCCTGACAGCGATCGCGCTCGACGCCAAGCGTTACTGGGGTTATCCCGAACACTGGATCAGGCACTGGGAATCGGACCTCACGATCTCACCCGAGTTCATTCGCGACAATCACGTCTATGTTGACGAAGAGGATGGGCAGATCCGTGGCTTTTACGCGCTTTGTGTGGCTGGCGATAAAGCTGAGCTGGAACACATGTGGGTAACGCCCGCGTCAATCGGCACGGGTATTGGGAAAGAGTTGTTTCTTGATGCGATGGAGCGTGCCGCAAAGCTCAGAGTGAATGCGGTGGAAATCTGTTCGGACCCGAATGCTGCCGGATTCTACAAACGCATGGGCGCGACGCAGATCGGTGAAGTTGACACACCCGTCGATGGTGAGCCACGAACGCTGCCACGTCTCAAAATCAATCCTTCTTAGCCACAAAAAGGCACATAAGTCACATAAAGAGTTGAAAAGAACAAAGTCAGGAAGAGGGGCTTGCCCCCGCTGCTGCTTGGGCTAAAACAGCGGGGGCAAGCCCCTCTTCCTGACTTGTTCTTTTCTCTTGTGAGCTAATTGTCTATGGGGCGATCGGGTTTCGCCGGAGCAGGTCGTGATGGCTCGCTACGCGGTGACTCGGTACGCGCGGGTGGATCGTTGCGCGGTGGTGGATCGCTGCGCGGTGGTGGATCGTTGCGCGGTGGTGGATCGTTGCGCGGTGGTGGATCGTTGCGCGGTGGTGGATCGTTGCGCGGTGGTGGATCGTTGCGCAGTGGTGGATCGTTGCGCGGAGGTGGATCGTTCCGCGGAGGTGGATCGTTCTGCGGAGGAGGCGTTTCACGACGTGGCTCTGGTCGCGATTCGCGCGGCTCCGAACGCGGCTCGAAGGTTTTCGTCGGACGATTTTCGATCCGTGGCTCTGGCCGTCGCTCCGGTTGCGGCTCAGGTCGTGGCTCAGGTCGTGATTCCGGGGACGACGCGGGCGTAGCAGGCTGCTCATTTCGTGGCTCACTGCGCGGCTCGCTGCGGGGCTCGGGATTGTTGCTGCGCGGATTTTCGATTGCCTGCTGCCCGCGCTGGCGTTTCTCTACTCCTTCCGGCAGCGTCGGTCGCACGCGAACCGGCCGCTCCGGACGTTCACCAGGCTGTTCTGACGCAGACGGAATTTGGGGTCGATTAATCGCGCCCGTCGGTTGCGTTTCGGTGACTGGAGTTGCCCCGTTGTTTGGTTGTGAAGGCGTTCTCGGCTCGTCGCGTCGCGGCTCACGGCCACGGAAGATGCGCCTGTTTCTCAGCTCGTCATCCAACGTCACGCCGGGTGTGCGATCCCCCGCGCCAACCCGGCGACCACCAACGTCAAGCGACGGACCAGCCCCCGGGAAAGTACGACCCGGAATATTTTCAACATCCGGCTCGCGGTCGAGCACCCTTCGTGCAATCGATTCATCAGCTGCTTCTCCGCGCCGGTTTGGATTACCAAAATCGCCGCGTGGCACGCGCGTGACGCCGCGCCAATGCTTGTATTCCGAAGGTCCGCGATCGTTCGGCCGTCCAGGTTGGTCATTACCATAACCCGGATGGCGGTAACGATTGTCGTGTCGGTAATGTCGTGAATGCGGATCGTGCTGGTAGTAATTCAGCGGGTACCAGCAGATGTTGTTGCCAAACGAGAAGTCGAAGACAAACGCGACGAGGGCGGGCCGCCACCAGCTTCGCTTCCTGTAAAACTGGCTGCGCGGGCACCACGCCCAGTAGCCGTTGTAATAAACCCAGCGCCCGTAGTGATACGGCGCCCAGCCCCAAGGCTCGTAACCAACCCACGTCCAGCCGTACGGCGGGCACCAGGTCCATTGGCCGTGGCGATACGGCGCCCAATCGCTGTAGACGCTGAGCGCGCTTCCGCGCGGCCGCCAGATCCAGCCGTAGTCGTTCGTGTTGACCCAGTCGCCGTAGTCATCGAGATCTTCAGCGCCAAAGACGTATTCGTCGAAATATTTAACGTCAGTTTTTCGACGCGAGGCGAAATATTGCTCGCGCTGTTTCACCCATTCATCGACAGCATCGGGTGCTTGAGACGCCGGATAGAAATCCCAGTCGCCTGCATTGGCGCCGCTGGCGATCAGCTCGGCTGTGCGCTCGTCGCGCAGGGTGAAACCCGAAGTGTCCGAATAAATGCGAGCCTGGCCGCCCTCGCGCACGGTCAAACGAACGCGTCCCTCGCGCGGTGCGTCGATGCGGTAAAGTCCTTCCTTCTCGGCTGCAAGGGTGGACCGGGGCGCGTCTATCTCGAAATACTCTTTATCGCGGTCAAACTTTGTCAGCCGCAGTACGAGCGTGCCCTCGATGAGACTGACCGCGACTCCCTCATCACGCAAAGTGACGATCCGCAGCATCGCGTTGTCAGTCAGGCGCACGAAGTTTCGCGAATCGATCTGGATTTCGAGCTGGCTACCCTTGCCGGTCGAGATTGTGTCGCCTTCGACCAGCGGGTAGTTCACGCGAGCGGATTCCCAATCCTTGTTACCGGCGCGTCGCAGGTTGACCTCGCCGCCGATCAGGCTGATACGCGCGACTCGGGCTTTCACTTCGTAATCGTCGGCGTCGTCTTTGTCGTCGTCAGCGCGGACCGGAATTGTTATGAATAAAAAAGTGAGAAGGAAAAACGAAAACAGAAAGCTGGTTTTTGGTCGGGAGACTCGCATTGTTATGCTCCTTCTTGAACTGAAGTGCGGTTGGGCCGAAAACCGAGCAAAGTGCATGCCCGCGGGCGCATTTTTATCAGAGACTGATGCCTTTTGAGATTTCTCAAAAGCGTGGGCTGGTATCACCGCGTGAGAATATCGCCTTGAGAATTCTCAAAGTTTTATTTGGACCAAAAACCGAGTGACTCATTGAATTGAATGTGGACTGACTTTGCCTGAGACAGTGCACGCCCGACACGATATGGTGCGAGCTTCTCGTTACGACGTGGTGATCATCGGCGCCGGAATCAACGGCGCGGGGATCGCTCGCGACGCTGCGATGCGCGGGTTGAAAGTGTTGTTGATCGAGAAAGGCGAGCTTGGCGCCGGGACGACAAGCGCGTCCACGCGGCTCATTCATGGCGGCTTGCGCTATCTCGAACATTTCGAGTTTGGCCTTGTGTACGAGTCGCTGCGTGAACGAGAGACTTTATTGCGGATTGCTCCAGATCTCGTGCGGCCCCTCGCGATGGCGATCCCGATTTACAAACGAAGCCGGCGCGGGCGGCTGACGATTCGGGCGGGGATGATTCTTTACGATCTGCTTTCGTGGGGTAAGTCGTTGCCGCGCCATCGCATGCTGTCGCGCGCTGAGACTCTCAAGCGGTGGCCGGGACTGAGTCCGGAAGGTTTGGTCGGGTCAGCACTCTATTACGACGCGCAAGTGGAGTTTCCCGAGCGACTTGTGTTCGCGAATGTACAGTCGGCACGTGAGTTTGGGGCAGAGGTGCTCACGCACACGCGCGTGACGAATCTGGCTGTTGAAGATGGGAAGGTTTCGGGCGTCGAGTTTGGGGAATGGTTTGCTGAGGCTGATGTGGTGATCAATGCCGCCGGACCCTGGATCGACCACGTGCTCGCACCGGTCAAGAGTCCGAAACTGATTAGTGGGACGAAAGGCAGTCACATTATTGTGCCGGTTTTTCCCAGCGCGCCTGCGAATGCGATCTATCTTGAGGCACGCAGCGATGGGCGGCCTCTTTTCATCATTCCCTGGAACAAGCTGTATCTGATTGGAACCACCGACGTTCCCTTTGAAGGCGACCCGGATGAGGTCCGGTGCGAAGATTGGGAAATCGACTATTTGCTTTCTGAGACTAATCTGGCTCTGCGGAGGGCAAAACTCACGCGCGACGGCATTCTCCAAACTTATTCCGGTGTGCGCCCACTACCTTACCAAAGCAGCACGCGCCGGCACTTCCTCCGCGAACATCCGCGGCTCCCGAATCTACTCTCGATCGTCGGTGGGAAACTCACGACCTATCGCAGCCTCTCGGAGGAGTGCGTCGATCTGATCTTTCGGAAGCTCGGAAGAAATTCTCCACCGTGCAGAACCGCAACGGAAGTCTTAGCCACGGATAACACGGATTAGATCCGGATTTAATCCGTATGATCCGCGGCTAAAGTTTTCATTCGATTTAAAGAGTCGCGGGCGAATTGTTTTTGTAACCGCCGCGCGAGCGGAGCGCTGAGCCTAACGAGTGGATGTTTCGGGCGTGAAAAGGCGAGGATGTCGTACCAGACGGTATCGTCGGACAGCCACTCAACCAGAAATCGCTCCTCCCCTTTTTCAACATGGTCGGGTAACGTGCCGTACGCAAAACCAAAACGACGCTCTTCTTTGATCGTATAAACCACGCGCGTCGCGCTCAGCGACCACGTTCCAAATGCACGCGCCTTCACCGCCACTGTCGCTCCGACTTCGACCGGAACACCACGCGGCGCAATCACCACCCAGCCGAGATCAAAATGTCGCCAGTTCTTCAACGCCTCAACAGCGCTGCGACAGATCGCTTCACCGCTGCCGAGTTGAATGCGATTGTGATCGATGTTGTAGCCTGCCGGCGGCGTCGCATTCGTCGCGCCAACTTCCGCATACGTAAACGGCAAATCACGTTGTGACGCGACAAACCTCGCTGCGTCTTCGTCACTCGGCTCTCGCATCAGGAACATTTTACGATTTCATCCGCGCGCGAGGATGGTGACGGTCATAGGCCGCTCGCAAATGAATGTCGGTGATGTGTGTGTAGATCTGCGTCGTTGAGATGTCGCTGTGACCGAGCAGCGCCTGCACCGAACGCGAGTCGGCGCCGTGTTGCAAAAGATGAGTCGCGAAGCTGTGTCGCAGCGTGTGTGGCGAGACGTTCTTGATCCCCGCTTTCTCGGCGTGACTCTTGATCATGGACCACGCAAGCTGTCGCGTGAATGGCCGCCCGCGATGCAGGAACACATTCGGCGAGGACTGTTTGCCGTGTCCCGCTTTTACTGCAGAGTACTGTTGCAGCCAATGGATCGCGCTCTTGCCAAGCGGCACGCAACGCTCTTTGTTTCCCTTGCCGTGACACCTGACCAGACCTGCCAACAAATCGACGTCCGCATGCTTCAAGTTCACGAGCTCGGAGACACGCAGCCCGGTGGCATACATGATTTCCAGCACTGCACGATCGCGTATGCCTTCTTCGGTTGAGATGTCAGGCGCGGCAAATAAGCGATTGATTTCGTCTTCGGTGAGAAACTTCGGGAGATAGGCGAAGCGCTGCGGTGTGTCGAGGTCTTCAGCCGGATGCGACTTGATGTGACCGTCTAGCATCAGAAATTTAAAGAACCCGCGCGTCGCGCTGACCGCACGTGCGATCGACGCCGGCGCCAGACCTTCACGCGAGAGACTCGCGATCCATTTGCGCAGATCCGCGCGCGTGAGCTCAGAAACTTGTTTGCCGTTCTTGTTGGACCAGGTTTGGAGTCGATCGAGATCGCGTCGATAGCTATCGATAGAGTGGCGCGCGAGACCTTTCTCGACTTGCAGGTAAGTTAAGAATTCCTTGATGAAGTCTCGATCCACAGATTACGCAGATTACACTAAATCTGTGCCATCTGTGGATTATTCATAGCGGAGGGCTTCGATCGGATCGAGTCTTGATGCTTTCCGCGCAGGCCACACGCCGAAGATCAATCCAACACCGATCGACACAGTCAGCCCGGTAACGACGGCCCACGTAGGAATCGACGCCGGCATACTCGGTATCAGCAACATGAGTAGCTGTGCGATTCCTGCGGCCAGAACCACACCCAGCACGCCACCAAGAAACGTCAGCATCATCGCCTCAAACAAAAACTGCCGCACGATATCGCGACGCCGCGCACCGATCGCCTTGCGCACGCCGATCTCGCGCGTTCGTTCAGTAACGCTCACGAGCATGATGTTCATTACACCGATGCCGCCAACGAGCAAGCCCAGGCTCGATATCGCGATCGCGATCAGTCCGACCATCGCCGTGATGCTGTCAAACTGTTCGATAAACTTGTCGGCAGTCTTGATGTCGAAATTATTCGGCTCGTCAAACTTCACGTGACGACGGCGACGCAGGATCTCTTCCGACTGCGCAAGCGCTTCCTGAACTCGTCCCGTGCGTCCGCGAATCACGAGCAGCATATAACCCTTCGCCGGTGCGACCTTTTGCGCGGTGCGGAACGGAATGTACACCGCGTTGTCTTCTTCGTTCTCGCCGAAGAACCCTGCTTTGCGCTTTTCTAGCACGCCGATGACTTCGAAGTTATAACCACCCATGCGCACCTGCGCGCCCGCAATCTGGTTGTAACCCGGGAAGAGCGCTTCCGCCGCGTTCACGCCAATCACCATCACGTCCGCGCGCTGCGAGTCGTCAGACTCCGTGATGAAGCGGCCTTCTTTGAGGGAAATGTTCGTGATGTCAGCGTAGTTTGATGAGACGCCCGACGTGTTTCCCCAGCGATAATTGCGTCCGTGGTAAGTGACGTTATCGTCAAATGGACCACCACCGTAACCGACATTCGGCGCTACGTGACCCACGTCTTCAACAGCACTCGCGGCTTTGATCGCCTCCGCATCAGCAATTGTCAGCGGTCGTCGCAGTCGTTCAGCGCGATCTTCACTCGTGCGTGGACCGGTAGACAGATGGAACGCGTAGATGTTGTTTGTTCCATACTCTTCGATCATCGCCACGATGTTCTGGCGCAAGCCGGTCAGCAGCGACGCGATACAGATCGCCGTCATCACGCCGATCACGATTCCCAGCACTGTCAGGAAGCTGCGGAACTTGTGACCGCGCACACTGTCGATCGCCATCTTCAGCGTCTCGCGCAACATACCTTTTGGAACTCGCAGTTTCATGCTTTTGTCAGCGCCAAAATGGGATCGAGCCGCGCAGCCTTGAACGCAGGGTAAATGCCCGCGATCATGCCGACGATGCTGGACACGCCCAGTGCCAAAATGATGTAGCCGATCGTTATCGTCATCGTTATTGAGGCAACTGTGGTGATGAGAGTGGTGATTCCCCAAGCGATCAACAACCCGATTATGCCGCCGAGCGCACAGAGAATTCCCGACTCAATCAGGAACTGCAGCAGGATCTGTCGCTTCGTCGCGCCGACGGCTTTTCTGAGTCCGACTTCAAACGTTCTCTCAGTCACGCTCACCAGCATGATGTTCATTACGACAATGCCACCCACCACGAGGGTAATAAAAGTAATCGGGATGACGACCTTCGCAATCGCACCCGTGAACTCGTCGATCTGATTGTTCAACTCCTCAACATTCACGAGACCAAAATCGTCTTCTTCGTTGCCGTTGAGACGATGCTTGATTCGCATTGCCACGCGCGCGTCTTCAATCGCGCCGTGAAAATTCTCGCGGTTGCGACTCTTGCCGTGAATCTGCAGACCGTTGCGACCGAAGATCTGAAGGTGCGTGGTGACGGGAATGTAGATATGACGGTCGAAAGAGTCGCCAAAGAACGAGCCGCGCTTCTCTTCAACGCCCACCACGCGCATCGGCAGCCCGCGCACTTTCAGCGTTTTCCCAATCGCATCCTGGTTTGGGAAAAACTTCTCTTTGATATCGGCGCCGAGCACTACCACGTAGGCTGAGCGCTGCACTTCATCGTCCGAGATGAAGCGTCCGAACTCGATCGTTTTGTCTTCGACATCGACCATGTTCGCCGAGTGGCCGAAGACTTGCGCGCCCGGAAACTCGATACCGTCCTGCCTCAGATCGGTTCCAGCGCCGACACCCGCGCCCACTTCAGAGCAGGAAGGACAATGGTCGCGGATCCACTCGTAGTCGTCCCAGTTCAGTCGTTTGTTGCGCCGGTTTCGTCGTTCGAATTCTTCGTCGTCCATGTGGCCGGAGAAGGCCATGCGGGCGATCATGAAGTGATTACTGCCGAGAACTTTGCTGATTCTCTCGATGACGTAGGTGTTCAGACCGCTGATCGAGGCTCCGACTGTCACGACCGACGCGACGCCGATGATGATGCCGATCAGCGTCAAAAACGCGCGCAGCTTGTGGGCAAAGATCGACTGCAGGGCGATCTTCAGCGCATCGGAATAAAAAGAGAGAATCGCTTTCATAACACGGGTCGGGGCGTATACGCGCTCAAAACGTTCGAAGTTCGGTCAAGCCACGGATTTCACGGATTAACACGGTCAGATCTGTGTTATCCGTGTAATCCGTGGCTTAACTTATGACGTTAGACACCGTGTGTTTATTAACAGCTCACGAAAGATCCACGGCAGGCTGCGATGCGGAGCTGCCGCCAAACCGCTCCGTCCAGCGCACGCGACCCGTGATCTGCATGACCACAAAAAGCGTCAATATCGACCCGATCGTGATGGCCAGCCCGGTGAATCCCTTGAGGAAAAAGGCATAGGAAAACAACACGAGATAGACGATCTGCGCGAGCGCCGCTTCGCGGCTCGCGAAGCCTATACCCACGACGAGACGCAGGTAGCTCACGACTAAGGCAACAGACACGAGCGAAGACAACGCGAAAGCCGCGTGAATCGACATGTGATCGACGAGGTAAGCCAGCAGCAAGTGGAAGGAGAAGAACGCAGCCGCGAGGAAGAAGTAGTTCATCGGGTGCAGATCGATCCCGCGCATGGTCGCGATGATGAGCATGAGGAAGAAAAAGAAGAAGAGTGATACTGGGGCAAAAAAGCTGATTCGTCCCGCGAGTGGTCCCGGCTGCAACTTCTGTGGCATGACCATCGCGATCTGGTATCCGGACAACAAATTATTGTAAGACCAGTTGAGATCCCAGCCGTTGCTGGTCTCGGTTTTTTGAGACGGAGAAATCGTGTTGTCAGGGAAATCGATATCTTTGAAGTTTGTTTTCATGCGCAGGGTGAAATCGCGGACCTGCGCCACGTCGGCACTCCCAAAACTGTAGCCCCACTCGTTGAGTCCCTGCGAGTTGTAGCTGACGGCTAGCTGGGCAGTTTTGCCCGCGGCGACTTTGAACGCGGTGGTGGCGGCGTTCTTCTGGTTAGTCAGTGGCACATTGGTGCCGTCGATCGTGAATATGAGGTTGTCGTAGATCGCCTGAGCGGTGGGGAACTGGAGTTTGAAGTCAACTGTTTGTTCTTTATCGCTCGTGTTGCGGAAGCCGTAGACAGCGGCAAACCTAACTTTGTAAGTGCTGTACCAGAGCAGTCCTTTCTGGCGGTGCTGAAGATCGAGATCGACGTCGATCTTGCTGCTTTCGAGTGGCAGCAGCGTTTCGGTTTGTTGCAGCAGGATGGCTGTTTTGTATGACGCGGTGGGTGGCGCCTGATTGTGGGCCGTGCCCCACAACGATGCGACCTGGTCTGACGAGACGGCGCCGGAATCGTAGGTGCGCGAGAAGAGGGTGGTGCCGAGGATGCCCCAGGCCGCGGACGTGCAAAGGAAGATGAACACGATAGCGCTGATTCTTTTAGTCATAGTCTGGGGATTCTCAGGCTGGAGCGAGCGGCGGGCAATGTGGTGAGCCACAGAAAGTGCCCACGGATAACACGGATCTTAAAGACACGGATAAAATCCGTCTTCAAATCCGCGTCATCCGTGGTTAAGTGCTTCGTTGACGAGCTCGGCTTGTTCTTTCTGGTGGATGCTGTAGGAGCCGGTGGCGGGGCTCGCGGATGCTGAGCGTCCCACGTACTTCGGCCGCTTGCAGTCAGACATTAGGTTCTCGAGTCGCTCCTGAATGAACGTCCAGCCGCCCATGTTCTGCGGCTCTTCCTGCGCCCACACGAGCTCTTTTGCGTTCGGATACTTCGTGAGCATTCCGCGCAGAGCCTGCAACGGGAAAGGATAAAACTGCTCGATCCTCACTATCGCGACGCTCCGATCCTCGCTCTTCTTTCGCGCGTCTGCGAGGTCGTAGTAAACCTTGCCGCTGCACAGCACGATCCGCTGCACTGCATCACGATCCTGGATCTCCGCGTCGTCGATCAGCGGCTGAAAACCTCCGCTCGCGAGCTCCTCGATGCTCGACGCCGCGGCCGGCAATCGCAATAGGCTCTTCGGTGTCATCACCACTAGCGGCCGTTCCATTCCCGGCCTGACCTGCCGCCGCAGCAGGTGGAAATACTGCGCGGGCGTGGTCGGATAACAAACTGCTAGATTGTTCTCCGCACACAGTTGCAGGTATCGCTCGAGACGCGCGCTGGAATGCTCCGGACCTTGTCCTTCGTAACCGTGCGGCAGCAGCATCACGAGTCGCGAAGTCTGCTTCCACTTGTCTTCCGAAGCCGCGACGTACTGATCGATGATCGTCTGCGCGCCGTTTCCAAAATCGCCAAACTGCGCTTCCCACAAAACGAGCGCGTCTTTATCGACGACTGTATAGCCGTACTCGAATCCGAGCACGCCTTCTTCCGACAACGAGCTGTCAAACACGTCGAAGCGCGCGTCAGGATTCGACTCGGATCGTAATTCAGACAACGGCGCCCACGATTGTCCGGTTTGCGTGTCGAAAAGCACAGCATGACGCTGGCTGAACGTTCCGCGCCCTGAGTCTTGCCCGCTCAGACGCACGCGCGTGCCTTCGATGACGAGCGAGCCAAATGCGACGGCTTCGGCAAACGCCCAGTCTACAGCCGTACTGCCGTCGCCCATCTTCGCGCGTCGCGCGAGTTGGCCCACCATCTTCGGATTCACATGAAATCCCTCAGGCACGACGGCGATCTTATGCGCGATACCCCTGATCGTTTCAGCGGAGACGCCGGTCGGAACCACTTCCGAGCCGTCAAGCTCTTCGACGCGCGGCTGCGACTGTGGCGGCTCTTCAGTTACCTTGCGCTTCGCATTCGCGAGCGCGTCTTCGTAACGACGCACACGCTCGGCGATCAGGTTGTTTACCTCTTCCTCGGTGACCACGCCTTCCTTGATCAAGCGCTTCGCATAGACGGTGCGCACGCCTGGATGCGCTTTGACACGCGCGTACATCAGCGGCTGCGTGTAACTCGGCTCGTCAGTCTCGTTGTGACCAAGCCTGCGGAAACCGATCAGATCGAGCACAACGTCTTTATTGAATTCCTGGCGATAGTCGAGCGCGATTTGCAGCACGCGATACGCGGCCTCAGGATTGTCGCCGTTGATATGGAAGATCGGCAACTGAGTCATGCGCGCAACGTCAGTTGAATAGATCGTCGAACGTCCGGCTTCCGGCGACGTTGTGAATCCGATCTGGTTGTTGATGATGATGTGGATCGTGCCGCCCGTGCGATAACCTTTCAGACCAGCGAGATTCAGCGTCTCCATCACGACACCCTGTCCGGCAAAAGCCGCATCGCCGTGCAGCAAAACCGGAAGCGCGAGATCGATTACCTGCTCACGTGTTGCGCCGCGCTGGCCCTGCATTGTGTCCTGCGTAGCACGGACCATTCCCTCGACAACCGGATCCACCGCCTCGAGGTGGCTCGGATTCGGCGACAGCGAGAGTTGCACTTTGCGGCCATCAGCGAGCACACGTTCACCCGTTGCTCCCTGGTGATATTTCACGTCGCCTTCATCGGCCGGAAACTCCGGATGGACTGAGCCTTCAAACGCCGCGAAGATTCTCTCGCACAGGTTTCCGATCACGTTCGCGAGCACGTTCAAGCGCCCGCGATGGGCCATGCCGAACGTGATGTTCTCGACACCGCGTGCCGCCGCACCATCGATCAATCGATCGAGCAGCGGAATGATCGTTTCGCAGCCTTCGAGTGAAAAACGCTTCTGTCCGAGATATTTCGTGTGCAGAAAACGCTCGAACTGTTCCGCCGAGATCAGTTTCCACAGCAGGCGTTTCTTCACGTCAACGGGAAGAGGTTGCGGTTCGACAAACTCGCGTCTGATCTGGTCGCGAATCCACTGCTTTTCTTCTTTACTTTGAATGTGGCGATACTCGATTCCGACCTTACCGCAGTAAGCACGTTGCAGCACGTCGAGAATCTCGCGGAGCGTCATGCTCTCGCGATTGGCGAGTCCATCGGTGATGAAAACTCGATCGAGATCCCAGATCGTCAGGCCGTAATTCTCAATGTCCAGCTCCGGGTGATAGAGAATCGGGAGGGCGTGCAGCGGATCTATGTCGGCGATCAAATGGCCGCGCACGCGATACGCATTGATTAGCTCGATCACTTTTGCTTCTTTGAGCGTCTGCTCGCGCACCTGGTCTCCCGGTAGGAAGAACGGATTGCGATCGAGGCTCCAGCCAAACGGCGCGTGCGGAATGCCAAGGTTCAGAAAGATGCTCTTGTAGAAGTCGTGCTTGCCGATGATGAACTCGTGTACGCGCGCGAGAAACGCTCCCGACTCAGCGCCCTGAATGATGCGATGATCGTAAGTGCTGCTGATCGAGATCGCTTTGCTAATGCCGAGCTGCGACAGAGCTTCGGGCGCCATCGCCTGGTACTCCGCCGGATACTCGATCGCGCCCGTGGCGATGATCACTGACTGCCCTTCCATCAGTCGTGGAATCGAAGCGACTGTCCCAATCGTTCCGGGATTGGTTAGCGAAATTGTTGTGCCCTGAAAATCGGGGACCTGGAGTTTGCCTTCCCGCGCTCGTGTGATGACGTCGTCGTAAGCGGTCAGAAACTCGAAGAAGCTCAGCGTGTTTGCGTTCTTGATGTTCGGAACGAGCAGTGTGCGCGTGCCGTCTTTCTTTGTCAGATCGACAGCGACACCGAGATTCACACTCTTGCGCTTCACGCGTGACTGAACGCCGTCAACTTCAGCGTAGCCATCGTTGAGCTGCGGAAACGTGTCGAGCGCGCGCAGCACCGCCCACGCGATCAGGTGTGTGTATGAAGCTTTACCGCGATCGTTCTCGGCCAGGTGCTGGTTGATGATGCGACGGTTTTCATCCAGCAGTTTCACCGGAATGCGGCGTTCGGAGGTCGCAGTCGGCACGGAAAGACTGCGCTCCATGTTTTCGACGATCTTTAGCGCCGGGCCACGAATGGGAAGCACTTCGCCTTCGGGCTGGGGTTGCGGCGATGCGGGAGCTTTAGCAGGCGCGGGAGCGGGTGCGGCAACGGCCGCCGCGCTGGCTTTTGCCGGCGCAGCGGCGGCGCCATCTCCGCCATTGCTTGTAAGCTCACTGAAATACGCGCGCCAGGAGTCGTCGACGAGCTCTGGGTTGTTGCGGAAACGCTCCAGCAGGCCTTCTACGTAGGTGCCGTTGGCGCCGAATTCCTCGGCGATGACCTGCGACAAATCGGGTGTATTTTGCTGACTCAATCTTCTTACCTCGGAAGATTTATAGACTAACAAATCCGTACCAATCAGTGAAATCCGCGCTCTATTTCTCGATCAAAAATAGAAATTCCCGATTGGATTGCTGCGCTTCGCGTATCCACTCGTGTGTCCAGCGCATGCCGCCCATCACGTTCCGCTTGTAATCCACTTCGACAACGTCGATCAGCTTTCCCGAGCTGCGGATCACGGCGTTCAACTCTTCCGCCGTTGCCCTTCCACCTGAGCTGTATGACAAGATGATGTGTCTGGCTTTCGTCTGTTGCAGAAGACGCTCGATTGCTTCGACGACGATGAACCGCCCAGCTTCATTCCTCCGGTACTCTTCAAATACCGACGCACTCAACACATCGCTCGTGTCTGCACGCCTGTTCGCTTTGCCGAAGAGTGGAGGGCGATCGAAGAGGCAGATCGATGTCCAAAGGTGATAGTAGGCGCCGTAGCGGACGCGCGACGGCGGCATCTTGTCGTTGTTCGAGCCGTACGGCGGATCGTAGTAAGCGAGATCTGCGTCTATCGCTGTGACGAGATCGAAAATATCCGCGTTATGAACTTCGTGCTCGCGTGTTTTAGGAACTAATCGCGGGACGCGCAACTTCATCTCGCGATACGAGCGCGGCGACCAGTCGCTCAGGTAAGAAGCGTAATGGCCGATCGTGCTGTCAACTTCGTCCATCGCGCGAATGAGACTCGTTAAGGCAACAGCCTTCTCATGATTGGTTAGTTGTTCGATCTCTTCGCGGATCACGTCGAGTTTGAGAGTGTTGTGTCGTTGCCAGGGCTTCTTCAGGCCGTTGCGATTGTTTGCGTCGCCGGCGTAGTGTTCGGTAAACCATCCGTCCTTGCCAGGGAGTGCGTTGAGATGATCGATCATGTCCTGGTAATGCTCAACCGGATGAGGGCTTAACAGGTAACAATCGCCAAACACCCTGGACCACACGGCGATGTCATTTGCGATCACTCTAAACCCGCATTGCGCGAACGCCTGCGAGACGCGCGTCGTCCCTGAGAAGCCGTCGAATACAGTTCCGGGTTCAACCCTTGCAGCCAGTTGAAGGATATGAGGTAAGAGCTTGAGCTTGGAGCCGGCGTATTTTATGCCTTCAGTTCGTGGGATTGTTGCTGACATTAAGTCGTTAGACAGGATTTGCAGGATTTACAAGATACACGTACGCTACGCATTACCCGCATAAACATAATGGAACAAATAGACGAGCCACGCACTAAACTTAGGACGATTGTAGTTTTTGCGATGCTGTTCGCTGTCTTAGGCGCAGTCGTCGTCTTTGCTTACTTCTCGACTTTCTCGCGTCCGGTCACGACTGTGATTCTCGTCCGCCACGCCGAGAAAAAGATCGAGCCCACCAATCCCGATCCTGATCTGGCGCCCGAGGGCGTTGAGCGCGCTCAGGAGGTTGCGCGTGTCTTTGGCGATGCCGGCATCAACGCGATCTACGCCACGCAGTACAAGCGCACACAGCAAACCGTCAAACCGCTTTCGGATCGCACGGGCGTGGCCGTGACAGTGCTTGAGGCGAACCAGACGAACGAGCTCTTGCGTCGCATACAAACCACGCATCGTGGCCAGACGGTTTTCATCGCCGGTCACAACAATACAGTTCCCGCGATGGTGTCAGAGCTGAGCGGCCAAACTTACCCCGTAATCCCCGAAAGCGAATACGACAACCTCTACATCGTCACGATCTACCGTTTTGGTAAAGCAAAAGTCATAAAACTGAGATACGGAAGATCAAGCATACCGGGCGTTGGCACAGGAACGATGGTCCCCATGAACAAATAATCCGCGTTCATTCGCGTAAATCCGCGGCTAAATTTACTATGAAAAAGAATAAAACGACTCGCCGCAGTTTCGTGAAACTACTCCCTGCCCTCGGCGCCGCTGGTCTGGCTGCCACAAACCTGCCGCTCGACGCACTTGCGCAAACAACATCACGAACACCCACTCCTTCGCCGAGCCCGTCGCCGACACCGCCACTACGCATCACGCAGGAAATGATGCACCAGGCCGAGAAGCTGATCGGCATTGAGCTCACGGACGCGCAGGAGGCGATGGCGCTGAGCGGCGTGAATCGCAATCTCGACGCATATGAGGCGAACCGGAAGATGGATGTGCCGCTCGATACTGAGCCGGCGATCGCCTTCCATCCGGCGCGCGCAAAGAAGGAACTGTACGCGCCGAAAACGAAGTTTCGGTTCGGCAAGGTTGAGCTACCGCAGTTCAACAACATCGAGGAGCTTGCCTTCGCGACTGTCCCTCAGCTCGCCGAATTGATTCGCACGCGCCGGATCACTTCGACTGAGCTCACGAAGATGTATCTCGCGCGGCTGAAGAACTATGGGACAAAACTGCTTTGCGTCGTGACGCTGACGGAAGATCTCGCGCTCAAACAAGCGGCCGCCGCCGACGCGGAGATTAAACGTGGAAAGTATCGTGGGCCGCTGCACGGAATACCGTGGGGCGCAAAAGATCTCTTCGCCACTAAAGGCATCAAGACGACGTGGGGCGCTGAGCCATATCGCGATCAGGTAATCGATTACGACTCGACAGTCGTCGAACGACTGAACGAAGCCGGCGCCGTGCTCGTCGCAAAGTTGTCGATGGGCGCGCTCGCACAGGGTGGTCGCTGGTTTGCCGGCGTGACGCGAAATCCGTGGCAGCCTGAGGAAGCACAAATCGGTTCGAGCGGCTCGTCGGCTGGTCCGGCCTCAGCAACTGCGGGTGGGCTGGTCGGGTTCTCGATTGGCACGGAGACGCTCGGCTCGATCGTGTCGCCTTCATCGCGTTGTGGTGTCACGGGTCTGCGTCCGACGTACGGTCGCGTGAGTCGTTATGGAGCGATGGGGTTGAGTTGGACCATGGACAAGGTCGGGCCGATATGTCGCGGCGTGGAGGATTGTGCCGCCGCGTTGCAGGCGATCTATGGTCCTGACGGGAAAGACATCACGGTGGGCGACGCGCCGTTTAACTGGAATCCCGATACAAACGTCAGCACGTTGCGCATCGGTTATCTGAAGACGGAATTTGACGGGCCGAACACCGGCGGCGCGGGGCCGCAACCGCCACAGGCCGAACAGCGTCGCGCGCTCTACAAAGATGCGCTCGCAGTGCTTGAAAAAGCCGGCGCGAAATTGACGCCAATTGAGTTGCCGAAGATTGCAGCGGGTTCGTTACGCTTCATCCTTTCGGCAGAAGCGGCGGCGGCGTTCGACGACATCACGCGCGATGGCCGTGTCAACCAGTTATCGGGGCAAGCGGCCAACGACTGGCCCAACAACTTCCGCACGTCGCGATTCATTCCCGCGGTCGAATACCTGCGGGCGCAGCGTGCGCGTACGTTGCTCATCCACCAGATGGAGAAGCTGATGTCGCAGTGGGACGTTTTTGTCAGTCCCGCGCCAGGTAGTGCGAGTTTGCTAGTGACAAACCTGACCGGGAATCCGGCGGTGGTGTTGCCGTGTGGCTTTGTGAACAATCTTCCGGTCGCGATCATGTTTACCGGAGGCGTTTACGACGAGGTGTCGCCGTTGCGCGTGGCGCTGGCGTTCGAGCGCGCGACGAAGTGGCATACGATGCATCCGAAGATGGAGGCCACGGATTAGACGGATCTTTTGGGGATTGTGATCGTGAAGGTTGAGCCCCGGTTGAGTTCGCTTTGGATTTGCACGGATCCGGATCGTTGTTCGACGGTGGTTTTTACAACGTCGAGGCCGACGCCGCGGCCGGAGATTTCGGAGACTTCGGAGGCGGTGGAGTAGCCGGGCTGGAAGATTATGCCGGAGGCGAGTATTTGCGGATCGATACCGCGACCGTCGTCTGTTACGCTGATTTTGAGTTGATCTTTGTCGTTCGTGGCTGCGATGGTGATCGTTCCGCGTGATTCAATGCCGTGATGAATTGCGTTGCGAACGAGATGGATTAAACAATCCGCGATCGCGTCGTCCAGTGAAATGTCAGTGCCGTGCAGGTTGAAGTTGATGTCTTTGCCGAGGGATGCCGCGGTCGATTTTCCAGCGCGAAGGATTCGATTCCACAGGTTGGCTTTAGGAACGATTGGCTCGATGCTTACATTTGGCGCGAGTTGTAGGTTTTGGGAACGGGTTGCGTAAAGAATTCTGAAGTTGATCTTATCGTTCTCCACCTTTGGAGCGACGGATATCACCTCACCGTCACGGGTTAATATCGCTTTCAAATTCTGAAACTGTTGATCGAAGTCTGACGGGTCGAAGCTCGTCTGGACGAGAAAGAGTTTCGCGCCTTCTCTGAGAGCCTGTTTGAGGGTGTGTTTTTCTTCTGTCTTGAGGGAACTCGATATTTCGTCCGGAAGAAGCAGGGTTTCAGAAAGAGCCCCCACGAGTTGTTGCAGCACGTGATTGTCGGGCGTTGATTCGCCGGTGCGTAGCGAGTGGAGGAGGTTTTCGAGCTCGTGAGCGGCGCGGCTCAGGTCAGTCAGACCATCAGCGGCGGCGACTGCCTTGACGTTGTGTACCTGGCGAAAAAGTGCATCGAGCTGTTTGCGTGTTGCGGGGCCATCGGCGGTCGATGCGCGTAGTTCTGCGAGGGCGGTTTTTATTTGTTCGAGCTTGTCTTCGAGGTCCGACAAGTTTTTCTACTCATCTTCGGCGGGCGCACTCGATTCTGCATCAGAGTCTTCCGCCTCGGGTTGGACGTTCTTTTGCGGCTGCTGTTCGTCGAGGTCGCGTTTTATAGCGTCAAGAATGCCGTTAATGAACTGAGTAGCTTCGTAAGTCGAGAACCGGCGCGCGATTTCGAGGGCTTCGTTTATAGCGACCGTGCGCGGCGTCGGTTCGTACAGAAATTCGTAGACGGCGAGACGCAGGATATTGCGATCGACGACCGCCATGCGTGAGATGCGCCAATGTTCGGCGCGCGAGCGGATTCGTTCGTCGAGTAGCTCGAGATTTGAAAGCGTGCGCGCGGCGAGGCGCGTGGCAAATTCCCGCGCTGTGACGTCGAGGTCAGATTCTCCAAGCTCAGCCCAGTAGCTTCGGACGACCTCGTCCGCTGGCATTTCGGCAACATCCGCCGCAAAGAGCATTTGCAAGGCACATTCACGTGCCTTACGTCGCGAACCCATAAAGTATTACCAAAACACAGGAGTTATCCACAGATTACACAGATTCTTTCTTCTGTGTAATCTGCGTAATCTGTGGATAACTCCTGTGGCCTCACTCGAATGCTTCCTTATAAAGATTTACTAATTCCACCGCCGTCATGGCGGCTTCAAACCCTTTGTTTCCGAGTTTCACACCCGCACGATCGAGCGCCTGATCGACAGTGTCGGCTGTAACGATTCCGAATACGATCGGCAACCCGCTCGTCAAGCCTGCATGTGAAATGCCACGCGCGACCTCGCTAGCGATGTAATCGAAATGCGGCGTTTGACCACGTATGATCGTGCCGAGACAGATCACAGCGTCAAACTTCCGCGACTGTGCGAGTCGCAACGCCAGCAGCGGAATCTCGAAAGCGCCCGGCACGCGATACACGCTGACGTTAGTGTCCTGCGCGCCCAGTCGCTTCAAACTATCGAGGGCGCCTTCGACGAGTCGAGCAGAGATCAACTCGTTCCAGCGACTCGCCACGATGGCGAAGCGAAACGCTTCAGCATTGAGACGTCCTTCGTACACCGTTGGCTGCAACCGATTCGACTCCGCGAGCTGAATAGTTACTACGTTTCGCAGTATAGGAGATGCTTCCAGACGCATCAAGTTGATGAATTCTGCTGGTTGTGTGAGCCTTCCAGTGCCTGCAGTCGCTCATCGATATCGAGTAAGTCCACGTGGACTTTAAGAATAGCGTCGTTCAGAACAGATTGGCCACGCGAAAGATTGCGAAGTGATCCCTTGATTTCGCGAGTCTCTTTACGGAGTGATTCTTGTAGTTGAGCAATATCTGCTACGAGTTTTTCCCAAATCGGGCGAGTGTCGTAGCGCTTTTCCTCCGCTTGTTGCTCAAGATCCTGAATACGACCTTCGAAAGCTTGCACTGTTTTAAGAATTAGCGTCAGTTTATCGCTGTCGCTTCTCGGTAGTTTGCCTGTGAGGTCATCGCTCATATGCTTCTCCCTTCAGAGAGCATCCTACCATCTCGATCCGCATTTAGATAGACGCGAAAATGGCTATTTGTTGTCGAAAATGGCTATTTTTAGGCCGAAGGCGAACGCCTTTGGCGTAAATAACAGACGTAATCTTAAACAAGGTTCATCGGCGTGGGGTTTTTGGCGTCCTTGGTGTAGTCGTAGAAGCCGCGGCCGGATTTGCGACCGTACAATCCCGCCAGCACCATGCGCTTCAACAACGGCGGCGGCGCGAATCGCTTCTCACGAAATTCATTGAACATGATCTCCGCGATGTAGTACGTCGTATCGAGGCCGACGAAATCGCCGAGCGTAAACGGACCCATCGGGTATCCACACCCGAGCTTCATCGCGTTATCAATATCAACAATAGACCCAACACCCTCTTCCAATGCGCGAATCGCGTCGAGCATGTACGGTACCAGCAAGCGATTCACGATGAATCCCGTCTTATCACCAGCACGCACCGGAACCTTGCCGAGCTTCTTCCCAAAGTCCACCGCCTGCTCGTACACGTCCGTATCCGTCAAGATCGTCTTCACCACCTCGACCAGCTTCATCAACGGCACTGGATTGAAAAAATGCATCCCAATAAACCGGCGCTGACGCTCCGCTGACGTCGCCGTCATCATCTCCGTGATCGACAGCGACGACGTATTCGACGCAAAGATCGTCTCGGGCTTGCAGATCTCATCCAACTGTTTGTACGTGCTGCGCTTCTCGTCAAGGTTCTCGATGATCGCTTCGATAATGATGTCGCAATCTGCAAGGTCAGCGAATGAAGTCGTGCCCGACAAACGACCGCGAATCTGCGTTTGCTGATCGGACGTGATCGTTCCCTTTTCCGCAAACTTCGCCAGCGACTTCTCGATACCGCCAAACCCTTTCGCAATCAAATCCTCAGAAACTTCCTTCACGACCGTGTCGAATCCAGCCGTGGCCGACACCTGCGCAATGCCTGAGCCCATGAGTCCGCATCCTAAAACTCCGACTTTCCGAATCTCCATTTCTCTCTCCTATAAAGTTTGATCACGGCGTTGCCGTGTAAGTTTTTGCAGCGCCTTTTAACCAGTCATCGTATTCCTTACGCCAATTCGTATACTCGTCAACCAGCTTTTGGTCCAACACTGGCGGTCGCTTGGGCGCGTTTTCCGGCGGCGGGCTTGCCTCAGCCGCGGCTGCCGCCAGTCTCGAAAGTATGTCCAGCAATCGCAGTCTCAATTCGGCGGCACGCGCGTCGGGCACCGGCGCCTGCATTGCACTTTGAGTCACCTGCTCGAGATTAGACAAGTCGTTAGTATGAACGACTAAGGAAACTTTTTCCTGAACCCGGTTCATCGCATTCACATAGTTCAGAAAGATCAGCATGTTCGCGTTCGGCGTGGCGTGAACGATACCCGGTATCGGACGATCAAAATTTCTCACGACTTTGTACCCGCCCACCGCGATGACGATCAAACACACGACCTGCAACACTCGCCACGCGGTCGTAATACTCGCACGTGCTCCAGGCCTGCGATAATCGACAAACAATGCGAGTAAAGCGCCCGCGAAGAGTCCAGCCAGGTGCGCGGCGTTGCCAATAAAGCTGCGTCCCACAAAACCAATAAACAGATTTATGAAGATGATGGGCAACATGCCCGTGCCAAACACGCGCTTGAATCCTTCGGGAAGCTCCCGCCGGTACTTAATGCCGAACACGAACAAAATGCCGATAAGTCCAAACAACGCTCCGGACGCTCCGGCTGAAGGCGCGTCGATGCTTTTGAAAATAAAGCTTCCTAAAACTCCGCGAGCGAGTGACGGTCGCAGCGCCAGATAACTCCCCACCGCGCCCGCAATACCCGTCATCACCCAGAACACAACAAACTTCGCCGAACCATAAAGCTTCTCGACAAATGGTCCAAGTATCAACAAGCTGAACATGTTCATGATCAGGTGCAGTATGTCGATGTGGACAAACATCGGTGTGATGAAGCGCCACCACTGATTATTCGGTGCATTGATCAGGTAGTTCAGCTTCGCGCCATACGAGACCAGTACCGCTTCAGGAAAAACCTGTTGCAGCGCTCTGAACGTGAGCCCGCTCGATTCCCACATCAGCAGAAACACGAACAGGTTGATAACGAAAAATGCGATCGTGAACTTGTAAGGCCGGCTCAGAACGGCGCGAGCGAAGCGTATCGTTTCCCGGTCCGGCGGGCGTGGACCACTGTGAATGGCGGGTTGTGTTGTGCTTGATGCGCCGCAGACGCCGCATTCAGTTTCGCCGGCTCCGACGATTGCCCCGCAACTACGGCACATTGTTGGCCGGCCGGGGTTAGTTTGGTTGGATTGACTTTCGGACAAACGGAGGAGATTTAACCACGGATCTGCGCGGATTAACACCGCTACAATCCCGTATTAATCCGCGACTCCGTAATTACACTGACTAGCCCATCTTCTGGAGCATGCTCACAAGGTCGTCGGCGTGTTCCTCTTCAACGGCGAGAATTTCTTCCATCAACCGTCGCGACGTCGGATCCTGGTTGCCGAAGTACGTAATCATCTCGCGATAACTGTCGATCGCGATACGCTCGGCAACGAGATCCTCCTTGATCATGTCGATGAGCGTGTTTCCCTCGACATATTCGGCATGACTACGCGTCAGAAGTCCTTCGGGGTTGAAGTCCGGCTCGCCTTGTAATTGCACGATCCGTTGCGCAATCTGGTCAGCATGGCCCTGTTCTTCGTTTGCGTGCTGTAGAAACTCCGCGGCAACACTTTCCGCGTTGATGCCGGAGGCCATGAAATAATGGCGACGATAGCGGAGCACGCAAACGATCTCGGTTGCGAGCGCTTCGTTCAAAAGTTTGATAACGGTTTCGCGGTCCGCGCTATAGCCTTGTGTGACAGCACCATTCTCGATGTGTTGTCGGGCGCGTTCGCGCAAAGTCTTGATATCAGTGAGAAATGGTTGATCAGCCACGGCCTCACTCCTCTGTACTATGAATTTAGGGGAGCCCGGATCTTAACACAGATCGGCCTAAGTGAATGAGCGCCTCCCCTCCTAACAAGTCAGGAAGGGTGGCTTGCCCCCGCTGCTGCTTGGATTGGACAAGCGGGGGCAAGGATTGGACAAGCGGGGGCAAGCCCCTCTTCCTGACTTGTTAGGGGGCATCAGCTAAAAGTTTCCCACGTATTTTGACTTCTGTTGGCGCGTTTTGATCACTCGTCACCTCGACCGGCACTTGCCACACGAGGGTTTTGATGCGACACGTGCCGGTGTTGTCTTCACGACAGTAAAACAACGTGACTTGCGCGCGAACAGTCGCCGATCCGGCCGCCGTCGCGTTTAGCGGCACACGTACCGGAAGCTTCAGATCTTTACTGGCACGTGCCGCATTCTTTTCATCGACCGCCAAACCTTTCCCGTCCACAGAAACTTTGTAACGCTGTGGCGCGAGAGGGTTCAGGTGGTAGCCTTCAGGCAGCTCCACGTCGATCTGAAGCGCACCATCAGCGCCCGCGCGCAGCTTCTGCGCCGCGACTTTAATCTCTTCAGCATTTGGACCAGACGCCGTTTCCAGCGCCTGCATGTTTTTCATGGGCGGCGCGAGACCGTTGATCTTCAACGTACTCGTGCGTTTTGTTTTTAGATCGACAACGCGAATCGCGTGATTGTTTGTGTCAGCGACGTACAGGTTTCCGTTCGCAAGCGCCAGCCCGGCTGGCTCGTAGAACGAAGGCGATGATCCATCTGACTGTCCGGGCTTTCCGGTACCGAGCAGGCTTGTGACTTTCTCCGCTTTTGGATCGAGCTCTTTGATCTTGTGATTGTAAGTGTCAGCGATCAGGAGCTTGTCGCCATAGGTTAGGAGACCAAGCGGATGTTGCAGTCGCACATCATCGCCGGCGCCGTCAACATCACCAAAGTCGAACAGATCGCCCCCGACGAGAGTCTTCACTGAACGACCGGCAAAATCGATCTCGCGGATGATGTTCGACTCGCTGTCAGCAACGTAAAGCTTTTTGCCGTCGCTCGCGATACCCGAAGGTTGCGCGAAGCCTGCCTCGCGGACTGGACCATCAATGCGTGCTTCGCGTCCTGAGCCGGCGAAAGTCGATACCTCGTTTTTGTCCAGATCGAGTTGCCAGATCTGGTGTGGACCAGCCATCGCGATGTAGAGCACACGATCGACCAGTTGCAGGTCCCACGGCGAGCTGAGAGCGACTGACCGCGCCGGGCCGGTTTTGAAATACTCGCGCGATTGCTGGCCCGTGCCGGCGATCGTTTCGACGTTACGTGATTTCAGATCGACGCGGCGGATCAGATGGTTTTCAGTGTCAGCGACGTAAAGACTATCGCCGGTGAGAGCCATGCCCTGCGGACGATAGAAAGTCGCTTTATCGAAGGCGCCGTCAGCAGCGCCGGCATCGCCTGTACCGATCGTATCGACGAGCGTTCCATCGAGCTTCGTGACCACGATGCGATTGTGATTGGAATCAGCGATGAAGAGTCGATCGCTTTTCGCGTCCGCAAGAATCTTGCCGGGAAACGCGAGCGGTAACTCACCGACTTTTGCCCGTTCGAGAACGAGTTTCAAAGGCTCTTCATTGAGCTCGCCTTTGCTGCGAAAGTCTGTGATGAGTTTCGCGACCGTTTGATCGATGACGTCGTAATTACCTTCGCCCGAAACACCGCCGACGACGTAACCCGCGGGATCGATCAGCACCTGCGTGGGCCACGCGCGCACGCCGTAGCTTTGCCAGACCGCGTATTCCGAATCGTTGTAGACCGGATGCTCGATCTCGTAGCGCAGGATGATGCGCCGGATGTTCTCCGTCTCTTTTTCGTTCTGAAACTTGGCGGAATGAACGCCGATCACCACGAGTTGGTTGACGTATTTCGCTTCGAGCTTCTTCAGATCGGGAATGATGTGAATACAGTTGATGCAGCCGTAGGTCCAGAAATCGAGTAGAACAATTTTGCCTTTCAAAGCGGCGAGCGAGAGCGGCTTATCGGTGTTGAGCCAGCCCTGGCCGCCGGTGATTTCCGGGGCGCGAACTCTTGGTCTTTCTTGTGCAGACATAAAAATACCCTGAGCCATCAAAGTTAAGACGATTGTTGGGACTATGGATTTCACAGATTTGACCGATTTTATGCGGATTGGTCGTCGAGTAGCTGATCCACGCGCTCGATTGCGCGTCTCAAGTGTGGAATCGTGATCGAGCCGCCGACCACCAGCGCCACGTTGAATGCGTCGAGAAACTCTTCACGATTGATGCCGATCTCCGCGCATTGTTTGATGTGATACGTGATGCAATCGTCGCAGCGTAGCACGGCCGAAGCGACGAGACCCATCAGCTCTTTGGTCCGTTTATCGAGCGCCCCGTCTTCATAAGCCTGTGTGTCAAGTGCGAAAAAACGTTTGATGCCGAGGTGGTTGCTGCCGAGCAGTTTCTCGTTCATCGCCGCGCGATAGCGGTCAAACTCATCCATTGCATGCGCCCTTTCAGTTGACTGAATGAGACCATTGTACGATCCGTCTGCATCCGTGCAAATCCGTGGCTAATATTTTAACCTTTACACCTTGTGAACAAGCAGGCATTTACAACTCTCGAATACCAGCATCTGCTGGAGCTGATTAAACGAAACGCGCAGACCGCAGCCGGACAGCATCGCGTTGAAACATTGTCGCCGATTGACGATGCGTCTGAGTTGCGACACGCACTCGCCGCGCTCGCTGAATGCGTGAAGCTGCGTGCGCGCGGAGTGAGGTGGTACTTCAACGGCTTGACCGAGCCGTCTGAAACGATCGGGCGATTGCGTGTCGAAGGCGCGAGTCTCGATCCGCTCGCGATCTTGCAAACCGCGCGTTTGTGTGAGCAGGCGATGTCGGCGCGTGCGGCCATTCTTGCCGAGCGCGATGAAGCGCCGGTGCTGTGGCAACTAGTCCAGGATCTGCCGCGAGAGCTCAACACGCTGGTGGCGCGTGTCACCAATAAGATTCTGCCCAGCGGAGAGATCGACGATCGCGCGAGTCCGGAGCTGGCGCGCATTCGTCATGAGATCAACGTTCTCCGTTCGCGTATCACGCGTTCACTCGAAGGATTGATGCGCCGTTCGGCCGAAGCGATTCAGGACGAGCTCGTGACGATCCGCAACGATCGTTTCGTCATTCCAGTGAAGGCCGATCATCGCGGGCGCATTCAGGGCGTCGCGCATGGATATTCGTCTTCCGGCGCGACTGCCTTTATCGAGCCGCTTGAGACGATCGATGCGAATAACGAATTGCAAAACCTGCACGAGAGCGAGGCGCGCGAGATCGCAAAGATTCTCTTCGGTTTGACAGAAGAGTTGCGCGCGCAACTGCCTGCGATCGAGATGGCGGCATCGGCTGTCGCTGAGCTTGATTTCATCAACGCGCGTGCGGTTTTTCATCAGAGTTTCGACTGCGTCATTCCTGAGATTCAAACGGAAACAAATGGCAGCGGCGAGCTGGAGTTGATCGAAGCTCGCCATCCGTTGCTTGAAGAAAACCTGCGCGCGACGGGTGGGTCCGTTGTGCCTGTTTCGTTTGCACTCGACGATGAAAAGAATGCGATGGTGATCTCGGGCGCGAACGCCGGCGGTAAGACGGTGGTGTTGAAGACGACGGGTTTGCTCGCGCTGATGGCGCTCTCCGGGATTTCCGTGCCGGCACGCTCGGCGCGTTTTCCGTTTTACGCGTCGGTGCTTGCGGACATCGGCGATCATCAATCACTTGCGGCAAACCTGTCGACGTTTACGTCACACGCGGCCAACATCGCGCGCATGATCGAGTGGTGCGAAGGGCCGGCGCTCGTGCTGCTCGATGAAGTCGGAACTGGAACTGATCCAGAGGAAGGATCAGCGCTCGGTGTCGCTGTTGTCGATCATTTCAGACGCGTTTGTAATGCGCATGTCATCGCGACAACGCATTACAGTGGGCTGAAGATGTATGCAGCCAATGAAGACGGCGTGGTGAACGCGAGTGTTGAGTTTGATGAAAAGACACTGCGCCCAACTTACCGGCTGCTGGTTGGAGTTGCTGGTGCTTCTTCAGGTTTGGAGATTGCACGACGCTTCGGCGTTCCCACGCAAATCGTGGAAAACGCGATGCGATCGGTGGCAGACTCGTCGTTGCAGGCGTCGGAGTACTTACGCCGCATCAAGCGTGAAGCCGAAGACGCTGAAGCGTTGCGTGTCGCTTTGGAAGAGGAGCGACAGGCAGTCGCTGAGAAGTTCGCGTCGCTCGATAAGGAAGCCGCGGAACAGGAACGTGAACGGCAATCGACGTTTGAGCAAACGGTGCAGCGAGCTATTGCTGAGCTTGAGAAGCGTGCGCGCGAGCTGGTTGCGAGGATTGAAGATCGTACAGAGCGTGTTCGTGTCGAGCGCGATGCACAACGGCAAATCGCGGAGATAAAGCGCACGGTGCAAAGGGAGGTTCGTGTCGTGCGTGAAGGGCAGCCGGTTCAGCCCGAGCGCGTCGAGGCCGAGGTTCCTGTTGCAGAAGAAGCTCCTGAATACGTCACGGCTGCACCGCGGGAGATCGTCGTTGGTGATCGCGTTAAGCTGCGCTCGTTCGGATCGGTCGGAATCGTCGATCAGATCAAACAAGGTGTTGCCGAAGTGCGAGTGAAATCGCTGCGGTTACGCGAGAAGCTCGAGAATCTTGAATTGGTGGAGGCTACGACTCCAAAACCACAACGGGGCAAACTCGAAAAACTGCGACGCTCTGCCGCAACCGAAAGTCGTCTCGCGCCTGCAGACGACAAAGCCCAATCTGAGTTAAACGTTATCGGACAGACGACTGACGAAGCCGTTGACGCAGTTGATAAATTTTTAGACGAAGCGTCGCTGGCGAGTTTGAGTAAAGTCAGAATTATTCACGGCCACGGCACGGGCGCCCTGCGCCGCGCAATCGGCGCATTGCTCGACGGCCACCCTCACGTTTCACGATTCCTGCCCGCGCCACCCGACCAGGGCGGTGCTGGTGCAACACTCGTTGAGTTGAGACAATAACAACTGATGACTGACACTGCCTACAACCGATTGCTAAAACGCGTAGTTTCGGATCCAAAAGTCCTTGGTGGAGAGCCGCGCATTCGCGGAACACGAATTCATGTGGCTGTAGTTTTAGACTCTTTGGCTGAAGGACTAACGCCGGCTCAAATAGTAGATCATTTTCCTCCGCTCACTGAAGATGATGTGCGAGCGGCAGTGGCGTATGCGGCGGAGTTGGCGCGTACAGTTTCAGCCGCATGAAGATCAAGCTGGACCACAATCTCTCTCGTCATCTTCAAGACACGTTGGAGAGATTTGGTCACGATGTCGATACTGCATTTGACGAGGGCCTGGCTGGAGCAACTGATAGAGAGGTCTTGAATGAAGCTTCTAATCAGGCTCGCATCCTGTTTACGCTTGACACTGATTTTTTGAACCTGAAGATATATCCCCCAAAAAATCATGGTGGCGTAATTGTGTTTCGCCCGACCCGACAAGGCGCTCTTGCCATCAGCAAAATCGTCGAGGGTTTTGTTCGAAGTGCTGACTTAAGGAAATATCGTAGCAGAACCGCCGTAGTTGAGCGGACACGGATTCGCATCTTCAGATAAATGCGTTACCCCCAGACATTCATCGACGATCTAAAACGACAGGCAGAAATCGTCCGGGTCATACAGGATTACGTGCAGCTCAAGAAGAAGGGCGCGAACTGGATGGCGTGCTGCCCGTTCCACAAGGAAAAGACGCCCTCGTTCTCCGTCAGTCCGGCCAAGGAAATCTTCTACTGCTTCGGCTGTCATAAAGGTGGCTCGGTCTTCAATTTTGTAATGGAGATCGAGCGTGTCCCGTTTCCCGAAGCGATCAAGATCGTCGCCGACAAAGTCGGAATGCCGTTGCCAACAATGGTGGACGACGGCCGTTTCGAAGCGCGTCGCCAGGAGGCGGACCACGTCATCCAGCTTAACGGATGGGCCATGGAGTGGTGGCAACAGCAGCTCGAATCCAGCAACGAAGGTCGCCTCGCGCGCGACTATCTGAAAGACCGCGGCATCACCGAAGAGACTGTAAAAACGTTTCGTCTCGGCTACGCGCCCGACAGTTGGGACGCACTTTCGATCTACCTGAGAAACAAAGGCGCCACTCAGGACCATATAGATCGCAGTGGCTTAGTTGCAAAAAAGGAGGACACCAATCGTTCTTACGATCGCTTTCGTGGTCGACTGATGTTTCCCGTGCTCGACGCGCAGGGGCGGCCCATCGCTTTCGGCGGCCGCACGCTTAAAGGCGAAGACGCGAAATACATCAACTCACCAGAAACTACTGCGTACGTAAAAGGCCGAAATCTGTTTGGCCTGAATCTCACGCGTGACGAGATTCGCCGCGCCGGTTTCGCGATCTTAGTGGAAGGTTTTCTCGATCTGATCGTGCCGTATCAGTTCGGGGTGCGAAATGTAGTTGCGAGTTTGGGAACGGCATTGACGCCGGATCAGGTAAAGCTATTAAGCAGGTTTGCGCGTAAAGTTGTAGTCAACTATGATGGCGACCGAGCCGGCATCAACGCAGCAAAGAAAGCAGTCGAGATTCTCCTCGCCGATGATTTCGATGTGAAAGTGCTGGTGCTTCCCGACAACGCGGATCCGGATGAATACATCCGCAAGTTTGGAGTAAGTGAATATCAACGACAAAGAGCGCAGGCACAACCACACATACAATTCGTAATCGAAAGCGCTTTACGCGACCGTAATCTTCACCGGCCCGCGGAAAAAGCTGAAGCCGTCGAAGAAGTTCTTCCCTACATTCGCGCCGTCAACAGTCGCATTACGAAGCGCGAATATTTCGACATGGCAATGGATGCGCTCGGTATTGATCGTGAGAACACGAACACGTCCACCTGGCGACGTGAGTTGTGGCAGATGGTGCGGGACAACCGGAAGCTTCGTCCCACCAGCGTTCAAGCTTTGACAAGACGGACTGAGGCCACTGCCGCAGAACAGCGTTTGCTTGGCTTAATTCTTGCAGACCAAAGCCTGCGGCACGAAGTCCTCGACATGTTGCGTGAAGAAGATTACGAAGATCTGGCCACCGCGCCTCTGTTTAAAGCGTTGTTTGAGCTCGAACGTGAAGGCGCAGAGATCGATTTCGATAATCTAATTCGCAAAACCGAGGAAGATGAGTCTGCCGCGGCGATGATTCCAATGGTGCTGATGAGCTCGTCACTGCACGCCTCAAACGAGCATTACATCGCAGCAGAGTGCGTTTCCGCGTTCAGATTGATGAAAGTCGATCAGCGGATTGAGGAGTTGAGAAGAGAGCTGGTGATCGCCGAGCGTGAACAGGACATGGATCGGCTTTCGAAACTCTCGGCAGAGCAGATTCAACTCTCTGCGCAACGGCAGTCGATGTTGCTGCAACCGACGAGAGAGTGATTCGGAGCTACAACAGTGAGTAGTATGGAAGACAAAGATCGTGACGACGTGATGGAGCGACTGCTCGAACTGGGCGGCGACAAGAAATACCTGACGTTTGACGATCTCAACCGCGAGTTGCCGGACAATGTCGTGTCTCCTGACGACATTGAAGACGTGCTTCAGAAGCTCGAAGGCTCAAATATTCCGGTTGCGGATTCCGATGAAAGACTGCTCGAACAGGCGGCTGCGACAGTCGCTGACGAAGACGAAGAAGCCCTCGACGAAGATATCGAGCTCGACCTTTCCGCCGGCGCCCTCGAAAAGACAAACGATCCCGTTCGACTTTACCTCCGCGAGATGGGTGTTGTGCCGTTGCTCACGCGCGAAGGCGAAGTCGCGATCGCGAAGCGCATCGAGCGTGGTCAGCTCAAGACTCAGAAAGCGATCGCGCGTTCTCCAATCGCCGTCCGCGAAGTGTTGAAGATCGGTGAAGACCTGGAGAACGGCCGTATCAATATCCGCGACACTGTCACCTTCTCCGAACAAGCTGAACTGACGGGCGACGAAGACAAAGCCGAAGAATATCGGACCTGGACCATCGAAGGTATCCAGAACATCAACAAGAATTGCAAAGTCGGACTGAAAGAGCTCGAGAAGCTGAAGCTCGAACAAAAAGAGTGTCACGGGAAAAAGAGCAAGAAGCTCGCGAAACTCAAAAGGAGAGTGGCGCGGATCCGGCTCGAGATCGCGCAGGAGATTGGGCGTCTTAATTTAACTGAGCGTGCGCGTCAGCGATTGATCAACGCGATTCGAGCCGTGCAGAAGTCGGTACGCGAAGCTGAACGTGAGATCGAATATGCGAACGACAAGCTAAACAATCCAAAGCGGATCAGGCCCGAGGAACAGAGGGATCTGAAGCACCGCATCTTGATGGCGAAGAAAAAGCTTTTGCAGATTGAGATCGACAACTATGTGAGTCCGATCGAGATCAAGAGATCGTTACAGTCGATCGTTATCGGCGAGCAGCAGACGGGCCAGGCGAAACGCGAGCTGGTCGAGGCAAACCTGCGATTGGTCGTGTCGATCGCGAAGAAGTACACGAATCGTGGCTTGCAGTTTCTGGATCTGATCCAGGAAGGCAACATCGGCTTGATGAAGGCGGTTGACAAGTTTGAATGGCGGCGCGGTTACAAGTTTTCGACCTACGCGACGTGGTGGATTCGCCAGGCGATCACGCGCGCGATCGCAGATCAGGCACGCACGATTCGCATTCCCGTACACATGATTGAGACGATCAATAAATTGATCCGCACGTCGCGGTCGCTGGTCCAGGAGTTGGGCCGTGAGCCGACGAGTGAAGAGATCGCGCGGAAGATGGATATTCCGGTTTCGAAAGTGCGGAAGGTTTTGAAGATTGCTCAGGAGCCGATCTCTTTGGAGACGCCGATCGGCGAGGAAGAGGATTCGCACCTTGGCGATTTCATCGAAGACAAGTCGATTCTGAATCCGGCTGATGCTGTGGTTGCGTCGAATTTGCGCGAGATCACGGATGAGGTCTTAGCCACGCTCACACCGCGCGAGGAGAAAGTGATCAAGATGCGGTTTGGGCTCGGGACGACGGGTTCGGAGCACACGCTTGAGGAAGTCGGGCAGCACTTCGCCGTAACCCGCGAACGTATCCGCCAGATCGAAGCCAAGGCCCTACGAAAGCTACGCCACCCCTCACGCTCTCGTAAACTAAAAGCCTTCCTCGACGGCGCTCCCAGGTAAAATTCGTTTTTTATCCGTAAAATCTGTGGACAGGTTTTACTTGAAAGCTAAGAACGCAGTGCTCTTCACGGTATGATCGAATTCGTAGTTATACGTATACCCCGGAAACTCAATCACCCGAACATACTGAACCCTCACCTCAACCCGATTATCTCGCTGTGCAGGCGTGATGACGGCGTTCGCAGGGATCTCGTATTCAGGTGCGCTCTTCATCAGTTGCTCCCCGGCCCACGACGGCGGATAGCCCTGGGCCACCGCAACGTCCGCGTAGTGCTGCATCAAATCCTTGAACGTGTTTGCCTGATATGCCACAGGCACATAGAGATATCCCGCATACGCGACCGAGCACATGATCGCCATCACGATGACAAACTTGAGGGTCGCACTCCCTCGTTCGCCTGATCTCTGCATCCTCAAAAACTCTCCTGTTGGCGTAATCCCTCTCGTAACGAATGCCGCAGACTCTTCGCGCTGATAAGCCGGCCTTCCACTATCTTCGGCCGGCCTATCCCTTCGAGCAACACCCAATTGATCTGGCCACCGACACTCTTTTTGTCGTGCTTGAGCGCGCCGGTGATCTGATTTGTATCGAGATGGTCTGCGCGTGGCAGTGGTCCGCAAAGTCTGACTGCATTGCGCAGCGAATCATGAGTCCCGGAGTCGATCAGACCCAGGTTTCTCGAAAGTTCTCCGGCAACTAACATTCCATAACCAACTGCCTCGCCATGACGGAAGTAACGATAGTTCGTAATCGTCTCGAGAGCGTGGGCTGTTGTGTGTCCAAAATTGAGCACGCGCCGCGATTTAGTGTCGGTGCGGCTGGTCGACTCGCGCTCGTCATTGGCCACGATCGAGGCTTTGAAACTGCACTGCGCTGCGATCAGCTCTTCAAACTCCGGCGACAGTAAAAGTCCCTCGTCCTGCGCCTGTTTTTGAAGACATGCGACGGTCATTTCAAATAGCGAACTGTCAGCCATCAGCGCTTGTTTGACCATTTCACAGAAACCAGAGACGAGCTCGCGCGGCGGCAATGAGACGAGCGTCTCCGTGTCGATAAAGACGGCAGCCGGCTGATGAAAAGCGCCGGCGAGGTTTTTTCCGGTGGCGAGATTAATCCCGGTTTTGCCGCCCACTGACGAATCAATCTGCGACAAAAGCGTTGTCGGCACCTGGATAAGCGGCAGTCCCCGCAGGTAAATCGCAGCAGTGAAACCCGCGAGATCGCCAACGACGCCTCCGCCCAGCGCGAGCACGAGATCGTCCCTTTCAAAGCGGTTTTCGCTGAGGAACATCACCGCTTTCTCCAAGCTGCGGAACGACTTGTATCTCTCACCTTCAGGCATGAGCCATTCGAGCGCCGTGAATCCCGCAGCCTTCAAAGATCTTTTAACTTCCCGGCCGTAAAGCTGAGAAACCCTCTCATTGGAAATGATCGCAATGCGATGAGGAGACTTTACCGGCAGTGATTGTCCGAGGTTTCGCCTGATACCTGCGGCGATGTTGATTTCACTTTTGCGGGCTTGTTGATTTAACGAGATGTCGAGCCGGTGCATCGACCGGGGATTCTAGCTTTAAAAGCGAATGGGCGCGACATACGTGGGAGTGCGTCGCGCCCATTCATATTCGTGGTTACTGTCCTCACCCCAGCAACCACTTGAGACGGAGGATCCACCAACCGTCTCTCTTGCCCCGCAATATACACCGCAACGCCTGTGCCGTGCAAGGGGGTTTTTCTCTTTGCTGCGAGACCCCTGTGTTTACTAAGTAAACAGCGATCGAGGCTGCGACGAGTCGCTTCGTCAGAAGTGAGTCGTGTAGATTTTTCTCGGGTGAGCGTGTAGAAATTTCATGAGGCGCCGATCTCGTTCTCAATGGCGCGGGCGACGCGCGCTGCGTATTCGTCGATTTGATTTTGGTTTTCACCTTCGATCATGACCCGGGCCAGCTTCTCCGTTCCTGAGTAGCGAAGCAGCAGTCGACCCTTCTGCGAAAGCAGTTCCTCAACCTCGGCAACTGCCGCCTGCACCGAAGCGAGCTCACCGAACGGGACCTTCTCGCGCACACGCACATTCACGAGGATCTGGGGATATTGCCGGAACCCCGCCGTCATCTCAGCCAGCGTTTTCCGCGACTCGCGAAGCGCTCGTAAAAGGCACAGCGCGGTGATCATTCCATCGCCGGCAAGACTCAGCTCCGGCATGATGATGTGACCTGACTGCTCACCGCCCAGATTAGCCCCGAGTCGCAACAACTCTTCCAACACGTACTTGTCACCCACGTCAGTTCGCACGAGCCGGATTCCGACAGAGCGCAGGGCGATTTCCAGTCCGATATTGCTCATGACCGTCGCGACCACGACGTTGTCTTTCAACTTACCGTCCGTCTGAAGGTGAGTGGCGAGTGCCCAGAGCGTGGCATCACCATCGACGAAGTGGCAGTTACCATCGATGAAGAGCGAACGGTCAGCATCGCCGTCGAAAGCGATTCCCAGATCAGCGTGCTCGCTGAGGACTTTGTCACGCAGTGAATCGATATGAAGCGAGCCGCAATTCAGGTTGATGTTTCGACCATCCGGCGAAGCGTTGATCGCGATGACTCGCGCGCCGAGACGCTCGAACAGAGCTGGCGCGAACGCTGAGCTCGCGCCGTTTGCGCAATCGACGACGATGGTCAGCCCATCGAGCGTCAATCCTTTTCCAATGTCATCCGCAAGGAACGATAGGTAATCCTCATGAAGTTCGCTTTCAATCTCTGGCGAGCGGGCGACGGAACCAGGCTGAGCTTCAACCGATTGCTTGTTCTCGAAAATGTCCAATTCGATTTGACGCTCGACTGAGTCGTCCATCTTTCGGCCCGACGGAGCGAAGATCTTGATGCCATTATCCTGGTAAGGATTGTGAGAGGCGCTGATCACGACGCCTGCGGATGCCTGGATTCGGCGCGTTAAGAAAGCGACGCCCGGAGTGGTGATCACACCGGCAGACATGCACTTAGCGCCTGCGCGCGTGGCGCCGGCGATGAGTGCGCGCTCGATCGATTCGCCAGACTCGCGCGTGTCGCGACCAATGATGATTTGCGGTGTCGGAGTGCGTTCCGCGAGATGTGAGGCGAGTGAAAAACCGATCGCGCTAACAGTCGCTGGATCGAGTGGAAACTGTCCTGCTTCACCTCGTATACCGTCAGTCCCAAAGAGAGCTTTCATTTGACAGGTATAAACCTCGAAGTGTGGACAGATTTCAAAACGACCTTTCCTTTCAACGCGTCTGGCAATTCGAGACGAGGCTGGAGAGCGTCTCCCTGCAAAACAATCCTCAACTCTTCCGGCTTCAACGACTCGAGAAAGCTCGCGACGCCCAGCAGCGTAACCGAAGTCGTGGCGGGCTGGACTTTATCGCCCTCTGCAGTCGTTACTGCTACGTCTGCGAAAGTCTTCTCGATTCGTCGTTCACCGATTTCGACCGCGACATTCACCATTGGTTCGAGCAGATCGATTTTCGGATCGGGAACGTCGAGCGCTATGTTTGGCGCCGTGAAACTTTGATTGTGCCCGGCGAGCCAGACGCTCTCAGTCGCAACTTTCTGAAGCGCGTTAACGCGGCTGGCTGGCCCACGCACAGAGACACTGCCTTTACTTGGGAAAACGGAATAGACCTCGAAACCATCCGCCGGCTTGCCTTCGAGTTTCGGGTCGACAGGTACTTGCCGATCCACAATCTCTTCGAGGCGAATCGGGATCGCGCTGGGCTGAAAGCCGTCGACTTTGATTCCTTGCGGCAGGATGATCTGTGCTTTGTCGGCGAGTCGGAGGACTCGTTCGCCCGCGCGTTGATCGCTGATGTCTACGGTGGCGACGAGATCGAGCGACGTCAGATCGTCGAGCTTGTTGCGGCTGCCGGTGAGCATCACGTCGACAGTGCGCGGCGGATCATTGCTGATCTCGAGTGATGGAGGACGAATGAAATTGAGTTGGACGTTGACGTGCGCCGTCACAGGTTGATTTTGTCCGGTGACGAGCAGCCACAAGACGACGGCGATGGCAAGCGAGAGTAGTTTCAGGCTCCAGTCTTCGACGAAGATCCGGCGCAGCAACTTCTCGACGCGATTTGGCGCCGGCCGCGGATCTGATGTAGTGACTTCGTCTTCGTCCTGGAAAGGCATACTGTTCTAAGTTCCAATTGGCAGCGGGGGCAAGCCACCCTTCCTGACTTGTTCTATTCTTCGTATCTCAGTTCTGGTGAAAGCTTCAGGGACCGCAACATAGAACAAGTCCGGAAGGGTGGCTTGCCCCCGCTGCTTCAATTCTAAATCGAGGCGATCTCCTCGGCCTCGCTCTCAGCCTCTGAGCGTTTCGGTTCTTTCTTTGGCCTAACCTCCAGCGCTTCGAAGATTGCTCTGCGGAGCTTTGTTGCGTCGAGGCCGCGGCGGATATCGCCGCGCTGCACAAGCGAAATCAATCCGGTTTCCTCGGAAACAACCACCGCAACCGCATCCGTATCCTCAGTCACACCGATCGCGGCGCGATGGCGCGTCCCAAGATCTCTCGAAAGCCTCGGATTCAACGTCAGCGGCAGGAAGCATGAAGCCGCCGCAATTCGATGGCGTCGCACCACCACCGCACCATCGTGCAACGGGCTCGCAGTGTTGAAAATACTCACGAGCAAGTCGTAACTAAGCTCAGCATCGAGCTGCACGCCGCCGTCAGTCACGTTCTTCAACCCGACATTTCGCTCGATAACGATAAGCGCTCCTGTCTTCGTCGAAGCGAGCGTCGTCGCCGCGAGGATGATTTCGTCGTACACGCCTTCGCCAAACTGCCCGCGATGCCCCGTAAACGGCACACGAAATCGATTTCCAAACGTAATCAACGCCTGGCGAATTTCAGACTGGAACAGAACGATGATCGCAATACCGATGTAGAGCAGCCCGTTACTGAGAACGAACTCCAGGGTCGCAAGATCTTGTTTTACGGAAAGCCAGTAAAGAAAAACGAGGGCGATAATGCCGGCGGTCATTGGAGCAGCGCGTGTGCCCCGCAGTAGTTTCAAAACTCCATACACAAGCAAAAAGACGAACAAGATGTCCGCGACATTGCGCGGCTCGATCATCCGTCTCAAATACTCGGTGTATGGCAGTAGCAGCAACATCTCTGAGCAGTATTCATCCGTGAAATCCGTGGGCTTCGCATTTCAACTCTTCAACCAATATGTTCCGGAACCGGCACGTGCTCGTCAGCCTGGTCGCCGCGCGCAACCTCGATAAACATCATTTCAACTTTGGGCTCAGCGCGTTTGATGCGATCCTCAACCTCGAGGATCGACTGCTCGATATCGCCAGTTTTCAGGTCCGGCCGCAGCTTCACGTGCGCGTTAATCAAAATCTGTTTCGGCGCCAGGTGCATCGTCAAAAGCTCGACGACGCTCTCAATGTTCGGATGACTTTCGATCGCCTGCTTGATCGCGGCCAGCACGTTCGGATTTGCCGCTTCGCCGAGCAACAGCCCGCGCGATGAACGAGCAAGAACGAAAGCAACGACCGCGAGCACGAGCCCGATGCATATCGAAGCGACTCCATCCCAGTATGCTCCAGCGGCGCCGCCGACCTGATAATCACTCAGCAAAAGTCCCGTTGTCGCGATTACGATTCCGATCAGTGCGGCCGAGTCTTCAAAGATCACTGTCTTGGCCGTCGGATCTTTCGACTCGCGCAGGTACTGTGCGAACGGCAATCCCTCGTGATGCGCCTCTTTAACTTCCTGGTACAACGCCAGTGTGATCGATCCGCTTTCCAACACAAAGGAGATCGCGAGCACGGCATAGGCCCATCGCAGGTTCGTCGGCGGATGTGGATGCGCGAGTTTTTCGATGCCTTCGTAGATCGCGTAAGTCGCACCGACGCCGAAAATAAAAATCGCAGCTATGAAAGACCAGAAAAACCGTTCCTTGCCGTACCCGAACGGGTGCTTGTCAGAAGCCGGTCGCTTGTAAAACCGCAAACCCAACAACAGAAAGACCTGGTTTGTCGTATCGGCGATTGAGTGGAACGCCTCAGCCATCATGCCGGAGGAACCTGTAATCACCGCCGCCACCAGCTTTAGTATCGCGATCAATCCGTTGGCAAAGAGCGCGCCGAGTACGGCCACCATATGTCCAACAGATTACACAGATCACGCAGATTCTGTAAAACAATCTGTGTGATCCGTGTAAATCTGTGACTTATTTTTTACGTTTGGTTCGTTTGAACTTGCCGCTTTGAAGGAAACCAACGAGCTCGCCGGTTTTTCCGACCACCGCAACCGATCCGATCCCGTTTCGCTTCATCAACTCCTGCGCGTAAGCAAGAGTCGCGTTTGGCTCGACGAAAAACCGCGGCGCGATGGGTCGCATGATATCGCGCGCGCGCGTGAGGTGCCAGCGTTCGCGCGGCAACGTCTTCAGATCTTCGAGCGATAACATGCCATGTAGACGCCGGTTTTGTGCGACTGGAAACGCGACCTGCCGGTGCAATGGCAAGACAGAATCGATCAAATGACTGATGAGAACGTCAGGCTCAACTGAGATCGGCGCGGACATCGCTTCGCTAACAACATTCCGGATTCTTCCGCGAACTTGCTTCACGACGCTGTAAGCAGCGTCAAAAAGAAATAGACCGACGAGCACCGACCAGAAGCCCATGAAGTATGAGCGGAACGTCGGCGCGATGGCCATGTAGACGCCGAAAATGATCAGGATTGCGGCGATCAGCATGCCGCAAATTCCGGCAAGACGCGTGGCTTCACGAATGTCGCCGGTGCGCCGCCACAGAAGCGCACGCAACACGCGACCGCCATCCAGCGGGTAACCGGGAAACAGATTGAAGACTGCCAGCAGCAGATTGCCCGCGCAGAGCAGTAGCAGTACGCCACCGGCCTTAGGGTAGTCCAACATCATCGCCGGCAGCATCAATACAAAACTGATTGCTGCAAGTAGAAAACTCGCCGCTGGACCAGCAACGGCAATGCGAAATTCGGCGCGCGGGCTGTCGGGCTCGTTTCGCAGCCGCGCGAGGCCACCAAACGGGTGCAGTACGATCTCTTCGATTTCGATACCTTCCGCACGACCCATGAGCGCGTGCGAGAGCTCGTGGCCCAGCACGGATAGAAACAGGCCAATGGTTGTTACTGCAGCGAGGAGCCATGCGGCGGTGACAGTCACGGGCGAGAGTTTGAATGACCCGACCCACATGCCATTGCGACTGAGGTTCATCGCAATGAGCCAGACACTCAAGAGAAAAACTATGAACCAGCGGTAATCAAAACGCACCGGAATCCCGAAGATGTGCGCCACCGTCACCTGACGTTTGAAAATCTCGGTTAGCTTCAATTTTGCCCCAAAAGTTTGTGGCTAGGTCTCGAATGCGGTGGCCTCAGTGTCGATCAATGGGTGTGGCTCGGTTCGCGCAACACGTCGCAGTAACAGCGGCTCGTCATACAGTTGCGACAGTCCACGTACGATCGCGAAGCGCGGATCGTCAGCCACTCGCACATTGAGGTTGAGCTCCTTCTCGAGATAACTCGGCAGTCCTTCCAGCGAAGCGCCGCCGCCGGTCAGTATCAAGCCGCGATCGAAGATGTCGCCCGCCACCTCCGGCGAGAGATCGCCGAGCAGCGACCGCACCTCTTCAGCGATCTTTTTGATAACCGGCATTGTGATCGTGTAAACCTCTGCTGCCGTGAGATCGACCGCGCCCGGACTGCCCGTCTGCACGTCTCGACCCCGTACGTGGACCTTCTTGTCCGGATCTTCAGGCTCGATCGCAGAGCTGAGCTCGAGTTTTAGTCGTTCCGCTGTTTGCACGCCGATTGTTAGACCCCGGTGACGCCGCAAACGATCCATGATTGCGACATCAATATCCGAGCTGCCGATCCGTTCGGCACGCGACGCGATGATCGAACCGCTGATGATCGCAGCAACATTCGTCGTCCCACCGCCGATATCGACGACTGCCGCTGCATGGTGATCGTTGAGTGGAACACCCGCGCCGATTGCAGCCGCCTGGCCTTCTTCGATCATGTAAACACGGCTGATCCGCGCCTCTTCCGCAGCCGCCAGTAGCGCGCGTTGCTCGACCTGCGTTACTTCCGAAAGTACGCTCATGATCGCGCGGCGACTGAAGTGCGAAAGTCCGCTGCGCGCTGCCCTGACGAAGTAGTCGAGCATCGTCCGCGTTCTTTCGAAATCGGCGACGACACCGTCAACGAGAGGCGCAATCACCGTCACATCGCGGGCCTCGCGTCCCTGCATCTTGTGCGCCTCGTTGCCGACAGCGATCACTTCGCCCGAGACCTTGTTAACAGCAACGACGGACGGCTCGTCGACGACGATGCCACGCCCGCGCACGGCAATGATCGTGCTCGCCGAACCCATGTCGATGGCCATCGAATCGGAGACGAGGTTCTGGAGGGCGTTGAGGCCGAGGAGAGTCTTGGTTTTCCCGATGAACGACATAAAAACAAAAGCTTCATCCACAGATTACGCAGATTCGAAAAATTATCTGTGTAATCTGTGGATAAAAAACTATCCACCTATTGCTTAAAAAGATCCGCTTGCTCTTTGCCAGTCAACCTCCCAAAGATTTACAGGCTGCTGGCGGTTCTTAACCATGATCGGCTCGCGTGGTTTCAATTTGTAGCGACTGTGCCCGGCCTTCGCAGTCGCATCGCTGATCAGAATCTCACCGCCAAGGGCATTAGACTCCAGTCGCGATGAAGTGTTTACAGTATCGCCGATCGCTGTGTATTCCGAACGCCGATCGGAGCCGATGTACCCGACGATCACTTCGCCGGTGTGAAGCCCCATGCCGACGCCAATCTCCGGAAATCCTTCATCGTGCAGCTCGCGATTGATTCCCAGCATGCGCCGCTGCATGGCTACGGCCGCGTTCAGGGCGTTGGATGCATCGTCGGGCGTGGCGGTGGGCGCGCCGAAAAGCGCCATCAAACCGTCGCCGAGATACTTATCGAGCGTGCCACCGTGCGCGAAGATGATCTCAGTCATCGCTGAAAAATAACGATTCAGCAGACTGACAATCTTTTCAGGCGGCGCGTGTTCTGAAATCCGTGTGAAGCCGCGAATGTCGGCAAACAAGATCGTGATGACCTGACTGACGCCGCCGAGCTTGAACGAGTCAGGATTCTCCAGCATCTGCTTCACAACAACCTCGGGCAGGAACCGGCTGTAATTCGCGCGCGCCACTTCTTCACGCGCCAAACGCTCGTGCGCGCGCGCATTCTCGACAGCGATTGCCGTCTGTGCCGCCACGGCGCTAATCAATTCGAGATCGTCCGGCTTGAACGCCGCAAACGGATCGAGACGATCGGCATAAAGCGCGCCATGAACGCGCGTCTCGGCCACGAGCGGCGCACAGATCGTCGAGCGCACACCTTGCGACACGATCGAATCCACGCCCGCAAACTGTTCGTCTGACGCGGCGTCCTGCGAAAGCAGCGCGACGCGATCCTTCATCACTTTTCGCGTGATCGTGCGGCCGATGGAAAGCCGGCGCGCATGTGCTTCGAGCTTGTTATCACGCGCGCGCATCGCGATCGGCGTCAGGTTTTCCGAGCCGTCCTGTTCTGCGAGTAAAGCCACCACACGATCTGCCGGTGTCGAGCGAAAAATAATATCGGTCGCTTTTTCAAATATGGCGTTTAAATCAAACACTGAGCCGAGCGTTTTACTCATCTCGTAAAGCGCGCTCAGGATGTTTGCCTTGCGTTGCAACGCTTCGAGCACTTTGTCGCGCTGCTGCGGCGCTGCGACTTCTTCTTTCGAACGCAGCACTGTCGACATCACATCGTTTGCTGAAATCAGCAACTGCGTGTGACCGAGTGGCTTGTCGTCATAACGAACGTCGGTGGTGCGCTCTTCGATTGGTTGCTCAAAACGCAACGTGCTCGCGCCGATGGTGATGCGATCGCCGTTCTTGAGCTGATGCTCGAAACCCGGCTCGCCGTTGATGAAGACTTTATTAGCGCTGCGACGTAGCTGCCCGCTGATTACGGCGCCGTCGACGATCGTGAAATTTCCGTTGTCCGATTGATTGATGTGTGCGTGATAACGAGAGGCGCGCGGATCATCCAACACCACTGTATTGTCGGGTGCTCGACCGATTGTGCAAGCAACGTTGGGCAAAAAGCTAAACTGCCACTGGCGCCCGCTGGCATCGGTGATTTTTAGATGAGCCATGGCGGCGCGATCCTAACAGTAGATATTGATGCTGACAACTAGCTCTATCCACAGATTACACAGATTATGGAATCTGCGTAATCTGTGGATAGCTCTTTCCTCACAACTAGTCTTCCGTTATGATGCGACGCGCGCAACCTCGCACCCAGAAGGAGTAAACCGAATGAGTTTCTCCACGCGATATCTACCCGCGTTCCTGCTCACGATTTTGAGTCTTCCAACTTCGCTGTGGGCCCAGGCTGCACCCAAACAAGCCACGAAAGCTCCACGTGGCTCCATCTCCGGTCGCGTAACGATCAAAGAAAAGAGTGCGGAAGGAGTCGTAGTCTCACTGCGTAAGAACGACTTCACGAATCCGTATGAGATCGCGCAGAGAGCCACGACGGATCAGGACGGCCTCTATCGCATCGCAAACGTCCCGCCCGGCACTTATGAAGTCACGCCGTCAGCTCCTGCTTTTGTGCCGTCCGATTCAAAAGAGCCACGAAACAAGACGGTGCTCGTCGGCGAAGACGAAAACGTTGACAACATCAACTTCGCGCTCGTGCGTGGTGGCGTTATCACTGGAAAAGTCACGGACGCAGAAGGCCGCGCGGTAATTCAGCAGCAGGTTAACATTTACCGTGTCGAGATCTTCGAGCAGCAACAAGGACAACCACGTCAGATTTACGCAAACGCCGGAGGTCAAACCGACGATCGCGGAATCTATCGTGTGTTCGGGCTGCTGCCCGGACGCTACAAAGTTGGAGTGGGTCGCAGTGATGATACTTTCACCCCATCATTCAGCGCCCAGCGTTCGACCTATCAACAGGTTTTCCATCCTGACGTAAGCGATCAAGCCAAAGCCACTGTGATCGAAGTCGGTGAAGGAACCGAAGCCAAAGACGTCGACATCGCGCTTGGTCGTACTTTGCAGACTTTCATCGCCTCCGGACGAGTTATCGACGAAAAAGGTTTACCAGTCTCAAATATCCGCCTCGGCCTGAACCGGAGTGCGGGCCAGCGTTCCGAGTTTGTGAATACGTTTCCAACGACGAATAACCAGGGCGATTTCGTTATCGAAGGATTGCTTCCCGGCAAATACGGGATCTACTTATTGCCCAACCAGAGTGGTGGAATGCGACTCGAGACACTCACGTTCGACATCATCGATCAGGATCTCAGTGGACTAACTGTCAAACTCGTACCCGGCGCGAGCGTGAGTGGAATCGTCGTGGTCGAGGGTGAAAACAAGGCGGGCATCACGAAAATTCCAGAGCTTCAGTTGCGGGCGTATGTTTCAAACCCGGGCGCAGGAACCGGTGGCGGCCTTGGGTCATCAGCGGCGTCGCCGATTTCTCCCGATGGAAGCTTTCAAATAACAGGCTTGCCTGCTGGAATGGTGAACTTCATGTTGGCTGGCCGTACCAGCCCGTTTCCAGTAAAAGGATTCATCATCGCGCGAATCGAGCGTGAGGGTGTGCCCTTGCAGCGCAGCATCGAGATCAAAGACGGTGAACAGGTAAGCGGTATTCGCGTTGTGCTCGCTTATGGGAGCGGGAAGCTTCGCGGAGTGTTGAATCTCGATAGTGGTGTGTTGCCTAATGGCGCGCGCTACTTCGTCAGACTCACAAAGTCAGGTCAAATCGTGAGCAACGTGCGACCACCGGAAGCCGACTCGCGCGGACATTTTTTGATCGAAGACTTGCCGGCGGGCGTGTACGAAATTCAGGCTGGGGTTATCGGTCTTCCCCAACTGCCGACAACTGTGAAGCGCGAATTTAGTGTTCAGGACGGCGTAACAACCGACATAACAATCACGATCGAAATGCCCAGGACTCAAAAACCATAACTGATGATGCGAATTCAAAAACTCACCGCAGCGTCATTTCTACTCATCGCCATGTGCCTGGGGTTGTACGCGCAACAGCCGGCAGCTACGCCGAAGAAACCGGATGAGCCGGTAACGACCGGAGTCATTGACGGCAGAGTCGTGACTGAGAATGGCCAAGCGCTCGCCGGAGCCACGGTGTTTGTCAGAGCAACCAATTCTTTCGGAGCCGGGCGAAACACCACCAGCGACATCGAAGGAAATTTCCGCCTGAGCGGCCTCGAACCCGCACTCTACCTGGTGAACGCGAGCGCACCGGCCTATACGATGGCCACTCCCTGGGATCTGGCGGCACCGACTTACTACCGCATCGGTGACACGGTTCGAATCGACATGGTTCGCGGCGGAGCGATTACCGGAACCGTTATGAACGCGGTGGGAGAGCCAGTCGTTGCGGTTCGTGTGCGCGCAGCAATGCTTCGCGACGCAAAAGGCGAACCGGCAAAGCTGGGTGCAGCCATTTCGACCGAGCAACCAACAGACGACCGCGGCGTTTATCGAATCTACGGACTGCGCCCTGGCACTTATATAGTCAGCGCCGGCGGCTCAGGATTCTCACCTTCGTTCAATGCCTACGATCAGGACTTGCCGACGTTTGCGCCCTCCTCCACTCGTGACACTGCTGCGGACGTTCTTGTGCGGAGCGGCGAAGACGCGACCATCGACATTCGCTATCGTGGCGAGCCGGGGCATTTAATCAGTGGCACGGTTAAACTTGGAGCAAGCAACGGCGCCTCGATAACGTTGACGCAAGCCGGCAGTGCGATTCCGTTTGCGAATACGTTTCAACCTGAGGGCTCTCGCGGTTTTACATTCACGGGTCTGGGTGATGGTGACTACGACATCATTGCGCAGGAGGTCGCGACAAGCCCGACCCCGGTCACTATTCCGGTGTTCTCGGCGTCTGAGCCGAAACGTGTCACCATAAAAGGTGCTGACGTTACCGGACTCGAGTTGTCAACGAGACCGTTGTCGTCGGTCAGTGGGAAGATAGTGCTCGAACCGTCGAAGGCGCCGGAGTGTCAGGGCAAACGTCCACCGTTGTTTGCCGAAACACTGATCCGGCTTCAGAAGCCTGAAAAGGAAGCTGAGAAAGAAGATTTGCTGACGCTGCGGTTCCTTGGGAGCTCGGCGGCACCGGATCCAACGGGGACGTTTCAGATTCGCAACATGGTTCCTGGTAAATATCTTTTCGAGCCACGGTTTTATGCTCGCTACTGGTACCTGCAATCGATCACAACGACAAGCGGAACACCGAAGCCGCAGAAGGTCGATGCCGCAGCGAACTGGACGACGGTGAAGTCAGGCGAGCAAGTCTCGAATCTCACGATCACGCTGGCGCAGGGAGCGGCGTCGATTCGCGGGCGCGTCGTCGTGCCGGAGGGTGGTCCCACACCGGCTACGTCTGTTTATCTCGTTCCGGCTGAACCCGACAAAGCAAATGATGTTTTGCGCTACTTCATGAGCGATGTAGCCGACGACCAGACGTTCACATTCAGCAATCTGCCACCGGGACGATACCTCACTCATCTCGACACGCGGACCACCACCTTGAAGAAGTTGCGCCAACCGGAAGCGGCGCCCGACCGCCTCAAAGTCCGCCGCAGTGCGGAGACAAAGAAGAACGAAATCGAATTAAAGCCCTGTCAAAACCTGGTCGACTACCAATTAAAGCCTTAGCCACAAAAAGGCACAAAAAGCACAAAATCATTTCTTTCTCTTTTGTGCTTTTTGTGCTTTTTTGTGGCTAAGCTTTGTCTTCGCGGAAACCTTGACCATTCGCAAGATAGCTTGCTAGACTCCATCTACTTACCAAATAGGGCTTCGACGCAATCCTGCGTCCTCGGACAAACTCCCACAGACACGCGCGTGCGGCGCCAGTCTGATATTTTCAAATTCGATGGAGGTGCATGGTGGGCTTCAAAGTCGGCCAGAAAGTTGTTTACCCGAATCATGGAATCGGGACCATCGAGCAAATAGAACAGAAGCAAATCGGCTCAACACTCCTGCCCTTTTACACGCTTCGTCTTGCTGCTAATAACTCAGTGGTCTTAGTTCCCGTATCCAATGCTTCAGAAGTTGGCCTGCGCGCCCCAATCTCATCGGGCGAGTGTGACATGCTTTTCAAAGCACTATCAGATGATTTTTCTTCCCCCGCTAATGATTGGAAGGATCGCTTTAAAGAATTCTCGGAAAAAATGCGCACCGGGGACATCTTCGAGGTGGCCGACGTGCTCAAGCATTTGACCTATCTCAGCAATCTTAAACCGCTCTCTTTCCGCGAACAGCGTATGCTCGAACGTTCTCGCTATCTGGTGGTGTCGGAGTTGGCCGCAGTTTGCCGCCAGCCCGAGTGCAATATCGAACCGCGCGTCGATCAGGCACTCGCGCGTGCTCACTCCAAGCACGACCGTCGCCCAGTTCGCGCCCGCGCCGCCGGGGCCGCACTTGGACACTAGGATAGCTGCCTCCTAAGTAGGACTTAGCCACGGATCTCATGGATAAGGTACGGATCAGCGCTGATCCGTATCTCATCCGTGAGATCCGTGTGTCCGTGATATGATTTCCGCCCCACATGACAATCGCGGTAAAACTGCTCGCTGTTCTCTTGCTGGTCGCAGCTAATGGGTTTTTTGTAGCCGCGGAGTTTGCGTTCGTGGGCGTGCGCGCATCGCGCATCGAAACGCTCGCCGCCTCCGGTAGTCGCTCTGCGAAGCGACTGATGGGCCTGCTCCAGAACCTAAACGCTTACCTGTCTGCCTGCCAGCTCGGAATCACGCTCGCATCGCTGGCGTTGGGATGGATTGGCGAGCCCGCCATCGCGCGATTACTCGAAGGTCCGTTGTCAGGTCTTTCCGAAACGCAGCGCCATATCATCGCGTTCGCCATCGGCTTCATTATCATCACTTCACTGCACATCGTGCTTGGCGAACAGGCGCCGAAGTTGATGGGTCTCGCGCACGCCGAAAGAGTTGCCCTCGCGGTCGCACTGCCGATGCAGTTGTTCTATCGCATCTTTAGTTTGCCGATCCGCGCGCTCGACTGGGCCAGCGCACGCACTGTTAACCTCGTCGGTATACAAGCGACTTCTGAACACGCTTCGACTTACACGGAAGAAGAGTTGAGAAAACTAGTCGACAGGTCGCGCGAGAGTGGTCACCTGCGCGCAGAAGAGCGGCGTTTGATACATCGCGTGTTTGAGTTTTCTGACACGGTCGTCCGCGAAGCGATGGTGCCGCGCACGGAGATGGCCGCGATTCCTAATACCTGCAATCTCCAAGAGATCACGAAAGCGTTCGACCAGCATCGTTATTCGCGTTTGCCGGTTTATCGCGAGTCGTTCGACGACGTGTGCGGCTTTATACACAGCAAAGATGTGATGCCGTACCTGCTGCACCCGGAAAAATTCAAACTCGAAGACGTGCTGCAACCGCCGCTGTACGTAGTTGACACCGCCCGCCTGGAACACGTTCTGCGCCAGATGCAGAAAGCGAAGATGCATTTCGGGTTCGTAGTCGACGAGCATGGTGGACTCGAAGGCATCATCACGCTCGAAGACCTGCTCGAAGAGATCGTCGGCGAGATTTCTGACGAGCACGACGAGGAAGTTAACGAGCAGATCACCGAGATCGATAAGAGTAATTATGTGCTTGCCGGCGGGCTCGCCGTTCGCGATTTGAATCGACGACTGAAACTCTCTGTGCCTGAGTCAGAGGCATACACGACTGTCGGTGGTTTTCTGATGACGGAAGCCGGGCACGTTTTGAAACCCGGAGAAGTGGTGCAGCACGATGGTCTTGTTTTCAAAGTTGAAAGAGTCGAGAAGCGACGCGTGATGCGCGTGGGGCTCGAGATTTTGCAAACCAACGGAGAAGAGGAAGAACAGGATGAGCTGGATCGAGCACGTTCAGGGGCGTGAAATACTGGACTCGCGCGGTAATCCGACCGTGGAAGCGGAAGTGGTTTTGGCAGATGGTGTGATTGGACGTGCCTCGGTTCCTTCAGGCGCTTCAACCGGTGAGAACGAAGCGGTGGAGCTGCGCGACGGCGACAAGAAGCGATACGGCGGAAAGGGAGTTTTGAACGCGGTCCGCAACGTCAACGAAGTGATCGCGCCGGCGTTGCAGGGATTCGACGCACTGGACCAGGCTGAAGTCGATCGCGCTCTTCTTGAGCTTGACGGCACCGCAAACAAATCGAAACTCGGCGCGAACGCGCTGCTCGCCGTCTCGATGGCGACAGCACGCGCGGCGGCAACGCAGCTCGAGCTTCCACTTTACAGATATCTCGGTGGTCCAAACGCGCGCACGTTGCCCGTGCCGATGATGAATATCATCAACGGCGGCGCACATGCTGATAACAATGTCGATTTTCAGGAGTTCATGGTGGTTCCATGTGGCGCTCCCGGTTTCAGTGAAGCGTTACGTACCGGCGCGGAGATTTTTCACCACCTCAAGTCGGTTTTGAAGAGTAAAGGTTATGCGACGAGCGTCGGCGACGAAGGCGGATTTGCGCCGAACTTGAAGTCCAATGAGGAAGCAGTCGAAACGATTCTCGAATCGATCGTGAAGGCGGGCTACACACCCGGCAATGATTGTCTGCTCGCGCTCGATCCGGCGGCGAGTGAGTTTTACGACGGCAAGAAGTACGTTTTTAAAAAGAGTGACAAGCGAAAGCTGTCGAGTGAAGAGATGGTGGCGTTCTGGAAGAGTTGGACCGAGCAGTATCCGATCATCTCCATCGAAGACGGCATGGCGGAAAACGATTGGACCGGTTGGAAACTGCTAACGGATGAGATCGGCGACAAAGTGCAGCTTGTCGGTGACGATCTTTTCGTCACCAACACTGTGTTTCTGCAAAAGGGAATCGATCTCGGGGTGGCGAATTCGATTCTGATCAAAGTCAATCAGATCGGCACGCTCACGGAAACGCTGGACTGCATCGAGCTCGCGCAAAGAAACCGCCGCACGACGATCATCTCGCATCGATCGGGTGAAACTGAGGATCCGTTTATCGCCGATCTCGCGGTCGCGACTAACGCCGGGCAAATTAAAACCGGATCGCTCTCGCGCACGGATCGCATCGCCAAATACAATCAGCTCCTGCGCATCGAAGAAGACCTACGCGACGCCGCGCGTTTCCCCGGCCGCAAAGCTTTTCATCAATAAATCCGTGTTTTTAATCCGCGTAAATCTGTGGCTAATATGACGAAGAAGAAAGGGCCGCTGGCCCTGATCATTATCGACGGCTGGGGCCATTCCGCGTCACGCGAAGGAAACGCGATCGCGCTTGCCGACACACCTTTCTACGACGAGCTTTGTGAAAAATATCCGCAGACACTGCTCGAAGCGCACGGATCGCGAGTCGGTTTGCCTGCCGGTGTAATGGGAAACTCCGAAGTCGGACATTTGAACATCGGCGCGGGACGAGTCATCCGTATGGACGTGTCGCTCGTGGATCACGAGATTGAGACGGGCGGGTTTTACCGCAACAAAGTTCTGGTCGAGGCGGTCGATGGCGCGAAGACTCGCGGCAAAGCCCTCCACTTGATGGGACTGACGTCAGACGGCCAGGTCCACTCTTCGCTCACTCATTTGTACGCGCTTTTGAAGATGGCGAAAGATCGCGAGCTGGAACACGTCTACGTTCACTGCTTTCTCGATGGACGCGACACGCCGCCTTCCTCGGGAGCGCAGTACGTCGCGGCGTTGCAGCGAAAGCTGACAGAGATCGGCTGTGGTGAGATCGCGACGGTTGTCGGTCGTTATTATGCGATGGACCGCGACAAGCGCTGGGAACGAACTCAGCGTGCCTTTGATTTATTGACCAAGGCGATTGGCGAGCGAGCGCTCGATCCGATCACAGCGATTAATGAGTCGTACGCGCGCGGCGTGACGGATGAGTTCGTCGAGCCCGTAGCGATTGTGCGCAAAGACGGCGCGCCGGTTGCGACGATCAAAGACGACGACTCAGTGATCTTCTTTAACTTTCGCCCGGATCGCGCGCGACAGTTAACCAGAGCTCTCGCGATTCCTGACTTCAACGAATTTGACGTCTCCGATCGGCCGCGTGCGCACTTTGTCTGCTTCACGATGTATGACCACACGTTCGACCTGCCGATCGCTTTTCCACCGCGTCATCATCGCAACGTGCTGGCAGAAGCGTGGGGCAGAATCTGCGTGCGCAACCATCGCCTCGCTGAGACGGAGAAATACGCGCACGTCACTTACTTCTTCAATGGCGGTGTCGAGAAGGAGTATCCGTGCGAACAGCGACTGCTCGTGCCGTCGCCGAAGATCGCGACTTACGATTTGCAGCCTGAGATGTCGGCGTTCAAAGTCACTGACAAGGTGCTGCGCGCGATTGACGAAGGCGACACGGACGTTTTCGTGATCAACTTCGCGAATCCTGACATGGTGGGCCATACGGGCAAGTTGGATAAAACGATTGAAGCGTGCCAGTACGTCGATACATGTCTCGGTTGGATCACGAAGCGAATGCGCACCGCGCGTGGCATCACGTTGATCACCGCGGATCATGGTAATGCGGAGCAGATGATCGATCCGACCACTGGCGATCGGCACACGGCGCACACGACGAACCCCGTGCCGTTTCATTTGATCGATGAAGAGTCGATTGGGGTGAAGCTGCGAACAGGTGGCGCGCTCGAAGATGTCGCGCCAACGCTGCTCGGTTTGCTTGGGCTTGAGAAGCCAAATGAAATGACGGGCAGAGATCTAAGAGAGTTTTAGCCACAGATTTCACGGATTAACACGGTTTGATTCTTATCTGTGTTTATCCGTGAAATCTGTGGCTCATAATATGCAATTCGATCCGCGCAACATACTCGTCATCGATTTTGGTCAGCTCGGAGACGTCGTAATGAGTTTGCCCGCACTAAGGGAGATACGCGAGAAGTTTCCGTACGCAAAGATCACGGTCGGTGTGGGAAAGCCGGGCAAAGAGCTTTTGAATCTTTGCAATTATGCCGACGAGATCCTCGAAGTCGATCGTGTTTCCCTGCGCGATGGTCCAACACTGATCTCGATCGGGCGCATCGCTAAATTCGTATCGCAGGTACGCAAGCAGAAGTTTGATTTCGTCATCGACCTGCACAGCTATTATGAAACAAACATTCTCGGCTTCCTTTCCGGCGCGTCTCACCGGCTTTACTCGCGCCGTGAAAACCGCTCGCTCGACTTTCTCGCCAACTTCAAACCGCAGCCCGCGCGAGAAAGAACCGCCGCACACCTCGTCGATCGTTATCTCGACATGCTCAAACCGCTCGGTATTGAGAACGTCCCGCGGATTCCGGAGTTGAAGACGACTCAGGATGACGATAAAGCGGTTGAGGCGATGTTGAAGAAAGAGAAGGCGCAGTCGCGTGAGCTGCTGGTCGGCATTTTCCCCGGCGCGGGGAACGTCAATCGTCTTTGGCCACTGGAGAAGTTTGCAGAGGTTGCGGATCACCTCATTCGCAACGACCGCGTGCGCGTAATCGTCTTCGCAGGACCGGAGGAACGGGCGCTCGTGCCGCAAATGCGGTCAGTTTTCCCCCCTGGGACCATCTTTTTCGACCGCCTGACAATCCCACAACTGGCATCAGCCCAGGCGCGGTTAACCCTGTTCATCTCAAACGACACCGGCCCGGCCCATATCGCCGCGGCTGTCGGCACGCCGGTCGTGGTGATTCTGGACCAGCCTGAGTTGAACAGTTTCACGCCTCTTGGCGAGCAAAACCGCTTTATTGGCGGGCCTTTAATCACCAACATCCCGGTCTCGGACGTCTACCGCGCCGCCCACGAACTCCTCTCCATGAGCCGCACCAATCAGATATTTAGCCGCGGCTAAATTCCCTGTAGACAAACATCGTTTAACTTAGTTAGTATGAGTTGGGCCGCGTGACCTGCCCAGCCTCGCGCTAAATCTATCCAAATTTGGCCTGCCTCAGCGAATTATGGAGAAAACAATGTTCAGAATGTTGAATCGATTATGCTTGATTACGCTTTGCCTGATGGGTTTGAGCGCCGCGGCAAGTGCTCAGACAAACGTGACAGCCAAAGCCGGTAATGCCCCCGCCACCGCCCCCGTGGTCGAAAGCGACAGATCCCGGGACGGTTTGATCGGCCCAGTCCGGCGCGTACGCACGGAAATCGCCAAGCTCTTGTCCGCTGACGGCCGCCAGCAGGAAGGCAAGCACCAGGTCGTCGAGGTCGTCGCTTACGACATCAAGGGCGCCAAAATCGAAAACCAGTATTTCCCCATTGCCGGCGCCACTCTGACCGGCAAGGAAGTCTACAAGTACGACGAAAAGGGAAATATCAGCGAGATGACGCTGCTCAATCCCGATGGGACGTTGATGAGCAAGGAGATCTACAAATACGAGTTCGACTTCCTCGGCAACTGGAGCAAGATGACGACGGCGGTCGCGGTTGTCGATTCTCGCGGTATCACCTTCGAGCCGACTGAAGTGACCTATCGCTCGATCATGTATTACCTGGACGAGAACATGGTCCGCATGGTTACGCCCGGAGCGACAAATAGCGCCGCGACAACTTCGCAACCCGCGGCTCCAGTCCCGGCCCCGGTCAGCAAACCCGCTGAGTCGAAACCGACTCCCGGCAACAGGAACAATAAGAAAGCTCCTGTGGTTCCCGAATTACCGTCAGCATCGAATTCATCGGCGAAGCTTGCGTCTGGTCCGGTTGATGTGAAGGTCCAGAATATGAGCACGAACCAAACGCTGCCGCTTATCAGTATCGATGAGCCACCGCCGAGTCCGGGACCAAAGCCGATTCTCAAGCCCGTGTCTGGTGGAGTGCTCAACGGCACCGCGGTCTTGCTGCCGCCACCGGTTTATCCTGAGGCTGCGAAGCGCATGAGGACCCAGGGCATCGTTACAGTTGATGTGATCCTTGACGAGACGGGCAAAGTAGTTTCGGCAACTGCCTCGGCTGGTCCAGCGATCCTGCGCGACGCGGCTGTGCAGGCGGCACTCAAAGCGAGATTTTCTCCCACGAAGCTTTCCGGTCAACCGGTCAAGGTTTCCGGCGTCATTAACTACAAGTTTGCGCTGGTTCCCTAACCTACCTTTTGGTGGCGCGCCGGACCTCTTCGGCGCGCCATTCTCCCCCTCTTTTCCAACAAGCACGTTCTTTCTAGAAGGGACTAGTTCTCATGGCATTAACCGGGCACCTCAGTGACCTTTCACTTTCTGAGTTAATCGAGTTTTTCTGTAACCAGCGTAAGAGTGGCCGTCTCAAAGTTTTATATCCGAAAAGTGCGGGATACTTTTACTTGCACGCGGGCTCAGTCGTGGATGCGCGTATCGGTGTGTTGCATGGAATTGACGCTGTTTTCTTCGCGCTGACGCTTCCGAATGCAGAGTTTGAATTCACTGTTGACATAGAAGCGAAGACCAGGACCATCAACCAACCGTGGACACAGGTTGTGCTTGAAGGATTACGGCGATTGGATGAGAACATTGCGCCCTGCGTCGCGTTTCCTTCGGATTATGTTCCTGAGCCGGACGATCTTGAAGGCAAGAAGGTTGACGTGCAAACGCCATCGGATGTTGAGAAGTCGTTTTCGCCGGCGTTTCTGGCGTTTGGGAAAGATAATGGAAGTCGTCGCAAGCCGCTGTTCATCGGTGCGATAGCAGTAGCGGTGGTGGCGAGTGTGGCGGTGATTGGCGTGCCGGCTGGTTGGTACAAGAAAGCTGCTCCCGCAAAGCCCGCAACCGTGAGCCAGGCTCCTGCGCCTACTCCTGTTGAAACCGCATCGCAGCCCCAACCGGCGAGCACGGAAGCGACGCCGGCTGTTGAAGACCCTGCTGCGGCAGCACTGCGAAAGCAGCGTGAGAAAGAGCGCAAGGCTCGCGAAGCAAAGAATGCGGCAGGTGAAACGGCTGCAGCGGCGCCGACGGTTGAAGGAGTAAAGCCTGGTGCGAAGCGAGTTGTGGTGACGGTGACTTACGATGAGTCAGGACGCGTAACGCAGGCGTCGGGTGGTGACGCGAATGCGCTGCGTATCGCGCGACAGAAACGCTTCCCACCGGGAAAAGCAGGATCAGCGACCGTTTCGATACCGCTTAACTGATAGGTCCACGTTCAGAGTTCAAGCTCAAGCTTTAACTTGCCGTTTTAGGCAGGAACGAGCAAGCTAAAGCTTGAATTCTGAACTTATTCCCACCATCCCGAGAATTACTAACAATCCACGTTTCAACCCGAGGTCGCGGCCGCGTGGGTCGTACCATTCATCAAGACTGTGCGAGAACGCTGAGCTTCCGCCAGCACCGAGCGTGATCGCAGGTATCCCCAACGAGATCGGCAAGTTTGAATCAGTCGACGATTGATCGAGACGCGCCTCCATGCCGAGCACTTTCGTTGCTTCGATCGCCATCTCGACTAGCGGCGACTCCACAGGCGTTTCACCAGTCGGCCTCTCACCAATCAGATCGAGTTTGAGTTTTAACAACGGATCACCAACGCGCCGCGTCGCGTTCTCCTCCTCAACCGCATCTTTCACCGCCCGCCGAAAAAACGCATCCAGCCTTTGCAGCTCCGGTTCAGCAGCAGAGCGCAAATCGACTTCCATCGACGCTTCACTCGGTATCGCATTGACACTGCGCCCACCTTCGATGCGTCCGACATTGAACGTCGTGCGTGGCTCTTTCGGCGCGGGATAACCGGCCAGTCGGGAGATCGCGCGTCCGATCGCATGTACCGGATTCGGCAGACCGAAATCGCCCCACGAATGTCCGCCTGGTCCAGTTACTTCAACGCGGTAACGACGAGATCCCAGCGCCCGATTTGTAATTCGATCGAGTCCTGGACCATCAAAACTCAGAAACGAAGTAACGTCTTTGGCCCAACGGCCTTTTGTAAAAAGATGACGAACACCACGCAGGTTTCCTTCACCCTCTTCACCGACTGTTCCCACAAACAAAATCGAGCCTTCGATCGGTATTCGCTCTGATTGGATCGCCTCGGCGATTGCGATCAGCGCTACGAGGCCACAGCCATCGTCAGCGATTCCCGGTGCGTACAACTTACCGTTACGACGAACGACGTTGAAATTCGTACCCGCGGGAAAAACCGTATCGAGATGCGCGCTGACAACCATCAACGGCGATCGCGAAGTTCCTCCCAGCAATCCGAGACAGTTGCCTTCTTCATCGATCTCAACCTCAGTTAACCCGAGCTCTGAAAACTTTCGACTGAAATACTCAGCACGTTCCTGCTCGCCGAACGGACTCGCCGGTATCGAGCAGATACGAATTTGCTCTTCAGTGATTGCCTCAGCTTTGGTTTCGAAGAAACGAAGTGCCCGCGCGACGTGAGGCGTCGCCATGAGCCGAGCTACAGATTTGGCCGGATGAACACGAATCACAACAAACTCAGAATCTCGCTCTCTTCAAGTACGCCGCTTGCCGCTTTAGCATGCTCGTAAATGCGATTGACGCGAGTCTCGCTCGGTTCGAGACCGCGCTTTTCAAGCCAATAAATAACATTTGATTTGCCGCTCATCGGTCCGATCTCGATCACTTGCTCGAGTCCAAACTCACCTGCCGGAACTCCCGAGTAAACAATGTCGGCCAGTCGCTGGTCGCCTTTCTTGTAACTCTTGATCACTGCCGCAGCATGAACGCCCGTCGCCGTGCGAAACGCGTCACGACCAAACACAGGATAATTCAACGGCACGGTCCAATGACACGCGCGCGCCGCTGTTTGGCAATACTCGCCGAGACGCGACAGATCGTTATCAATCCAACCCAATAGCTTGAGATTTACGAGCAACTGATCCAGCGGCGTGTTGCCAACGCGCTCGCCCATTCCGAGCGCCGAGCCGTGTACCTGATCAGCACCGGCCTGGATCGCTGCCAGCGAATTGATCACGCCCAAGCCCCGATCCTGGTGGCCGTGCCAATCAAGACGGATGCCACCCCCCTGCTCCTCGATGATGTTCTTCACGAAGCGAACGACAGCGCCCGCGCCGTCGGGCGTCGAATGTCCTACGGTGTCGCAAACACAAACCGCCTTGGCGCCACAGCGAATCGCAGTCGTGTAAAGCGCGCGGATCGTTTCCGGCTTCGCGCGGGTTGTGTCTTCAGTAACATACATGACCGGCAGGCCCTGGCTCACAGCAAAAGTGACGGCCTCTTCAGTCATCTGCAAAAGCTTTTCGAGCGTCCAGTCTTCAGCAAAAAATCGAACCGATGAAGAACCGATGAACGTACACGCTTCGATGGGAATGCCGGCTCGTTGCGAAATCTCGACGATGGGTGTGATGTCGTTGCGATGTGTGCGAGCGGCGCAGTTGGGACGGATTTTGAGTTTCTTGTCAGCAATCTCGCGAGCGAGTCGTTCCACTCCAGCGGCGTGAGTTCCGCCGGCGCCGGGTAGTCCGATGTCAGCGGTGTCGATGCCGAGTGCTTCCATCAGGTGAAGCAGCTCGAGTTTTTGTTCGACTGGCGGTTCGCAAACGGACGGCGACTGCAAACCGTCGCGCAATGTCTCGTCGTCAATCCCGATATGGCGATTGGGCGCCGTGAGAGACGGTTCGATTGTATTCCAGTCATAAACCAGCTCGTCGATTGTCATGGCCGTAGTATAAGCCACGGATGAACGCGGATATAAATGCGGATCTGTCTTATACTACGTTTACTACGTTCGCCTTTGTCTTGCTCTTAGGAGACCGCTAGCTATCAACGAAGAACAGTTTGAATCCCTACTAGCCTGGCTCGACCCAGACCGCGAAGCAGCCGGGCAAAAATATGAAGTAATCCGCGCCGGTTTGATCAGGATACTTGTGTCCAAAGGATTCAACGACGCGGAGGATCTTGCCGACGAAACTATCAACCGCGTGATGAAGAAGCTGCCGGAGATTCACGCCACGTACGTCGGCGAGCCGGCGCGGTATTTCCACGGCGTCGCGCGTTTCATCATTCGCGAGATGATGCGACGCAAGGAAGTGGCGGTCGAAGAGGTGCCGGTGATCCCTACTCAGACCGAGGTTCACAGCGACGAGTACGACTGCTTACTCAAGTGTCTCCGGTTTCTGCCTGCGGACAAACGCGAGCTGATTCTCGACTATTACATCTACGACGGACGTGACAAAATCGCGCAACACCGGCGGATGGCAAGCGAGCTTGGGATAACGGAAGGTGCGCTGCGCGGCCGCGCGCACCACGTTCGCGGAAACCTTGAAAAATGCATACAGAACTGTATTGATCAAATGAAATCAAACGAAAATTAGTATTCAAGTCATAGTCTGTAGCGGTTGCTTTAGTGGGGGGAAATTCTCATCATCGATTACACGGAAAAAACCGAAATAAAAGACTATCTTCTCGGCAAACTCAGGGAAGCAGATGAGGAACGGGTCGAAATAAGGCTGCTGAGTGACCCGGTTTATATTGAAGAGTTTGACGTTGTTGTGAATGAATTAACAGATCGATACGTGGCCGGAGAAGTTCAGGGCGCGGAGCGCGCGCAGATGGAGCAACATTTCTTCGCTGCGCCCGCGCGGCGCGAAAAGTTAAGGATTGCCGCGGCGCTGAACGAGCGCCAACAGACGAATCGGAAACGCTGGCTGCCGTCACCGGAGCTGCGAATTGCGGCTTCGATTCTCATTATTGTGGGACTGACTTTCGGAATCTGGTACGCGCTCAGGAGTGGTGAGTCTGAGTTCGACAAAGGTTTGGCGGCGCTGCAAACGGCGTACAGCCAACAACGACCCATCGAGCCGCGCATCTCAGCACTGCCACACTCGTCGTTGGCGAGCTCGACACGCGGATCCAAGGTCGATGAGCAACAAAAAGACCGTCTCCGGCTCGCTCAACTGCATCTTGAGCAAGCTGTCAGAGAGAAGCCGACACCCGAAGCTCATCACGCTCTCGGCAAGGTATATTTAGCGCAAGGCAAGTTCGACGACGCGATTAAAGAACTCGAGCAATCGCTCAGCGGCAGTCGTGATCAGGCGCAGATTTATAACGATCTTGGCGTCGCCTGGCTCGAAAAAGGCGATTCCAGTCGTAGTCTCGACAGTTTCAATAAAGCGCTCCAGCTCGACGGCAATTTGCTGGAGGCGCTCTTCAACCGCGCCCTCGCTTACGAAAAACAATCCCGGTTCGACGAGGCGAAGACAAACTGGAACGAATATCTAAAACGCGACTCGACCTCGCCCTGGGCAGACGAAGCACGCCGGCATTTAGACATCAGAAGTGCTAATCCCTAAAATCCGTGGCTTAATATCCGGATGCATATCAAGACCATCGCGCTCGGCTCAGATCGTGCTGCGAAGATAATGGCTGTGCGCGCCAGCGTTGCCCGTATTGCTACAATCGATCCTGACTGGGCTAACGCAAACGTCATCGCCCGTCGGGTTGAATCAAACGTCCCTTCCATGCCGCTGACTGACTGGCAGTTGATGCAGGGCGCGCAGGAAAGAGCCTTTGGCGCGCGTGACTCGCTCAAAAGTCGTCGCCTTGAAGCGGATATCTACGTTGGTTTAGAAGGCGGGTTTCACTCGGTTTCGATTGAGGGCGAGTGGCACACGTTTCTGCGCGGCTGGGCTTACGCGACGAACGGCGAGCGGGGCGCGTTTGGAGCCGCCCCGTCGATTACTGTCCCACCTGAGATCGTGAAGAAGGTGTTTGAAGGTCGACGCGAGCTGGGCATTGTGATAGACGAAGTCACTGGCGGTCGAGATTTGCGCAGCAAGCAGGGCGCGTGGGGCGTGCTCTCGCGCGACCTGGTGACGCGATCGATGAGTTTTGAGCTTGCACTAATCGCTGCTTTTGCACCGTTTTACAATCCCAAATTTTATTCCTGATGAGAATTAATCAAAACGAGAATGGATGAACTAGTCACACAAGTTAACCATGAAGATCCACCGCCGCACACGCGTGGTCATGCGGGTTGGATAGAAGTGATTGCGGGCTCGATGTTTTCCGGCAAGTCGGAAGAGCTCATTCGCCGGCTGCGGCGCGCAAAAATCGCGCGGCAGAAGGTGCAGGTGTTCAAACCGGAGTTAGATTCAAGATTTTCAGAGAGCCAGATTGTTTCCCATTCCGAGATGCGCCACGATTCGTCAAATAGCCGTTCGGCTACCGAGATACTCGAGAAAGTCGACGCGGACACGGAAGTCGTCGGCATCGACGAGGGACAGTTTTTTGACAACGATCTGGTCAACGTGGTGAATGAGCTGGCGCGCCGTGGTGTGCGCGTGATCATCGCCGGGCTTGATCAGGACTACACCGGCAAGCCCTGGGAACCGATGCCGCAACTGCTCGCGATTGCCGAATACATCACCAAAACCCACGCGATCTGTATGAAGTGTGGGCAGCCGGCCAACTACTCACAGCGCACGTTCGAATCGGAAGAGCGTGTGGCGGTCGGCGCTGCGGACAAATACGAAGCGCGTTGTCGTGGCTGCTTCGTTCCCCACGCGGACGCCCCGACAGTGCACGGGAGCTAAACGGTTTTTTCACGCAAAGACGCAAAGAATGCTTTGACCCGCCTTCGCGGCTTTGCGTGAAACCTCTAGTAGTACATCAGTTTGAAAGTTTATCGCATTACGCCGAAGGCGTTTGCTAGTTTCAGCCCAGGGTTCGAGCTTGCGAGAACCCTGGGGACCAAACAAAAAAGGCGTTCTAACCCTGAAAAGGGTTTGTCTTTAAGGCGAACCCTTTCAGGGTTTTATCGATAATGTAGATCATAACCCAAGGTTCTCGCTCCGCTTCGAACCTTGGGCTGAAATTAGCGAACGCCTTCGGCGTATTTATCAAAATTTCAAACTGAGGCATTACCAAAACTCTTTTGACCTTGCTATTGGCAGCCGCGTGAGATAACTTCCCGCCCTCTTTTTACGGACGCGCGAAACGTTTCCACCCGGAGACAACATACGTTAGTGAACCTTCCGCTTTTTTAGGTAGGTCCCGTATGAACATCCGCCACACTTCCCGACATCAGTGGTTCACGCCGTCAGGCATCTCACGACGCGCCCTGCTGATCCTCGTTCCGATTGCTCTACTCGTCGCCGGGTGGAGTTTCCGCTCTTTCTATCTAAGGAAGTCAGCTGTAACAACCGGACTCGCAGCACTGGTAGCTGCTTACGAGGGTCGCCGGCCGCTCCAGGCGCGTATCACTGGCCTTGCGTATGCCCCGTTCATCTCCCGTAGGGGCGCATCTGACGATTTCGATCCAGTCAATCGTGACCTCGCCGAACGATTGCTGCTCGAAGCGGTCGCTGAGAAACCCTCATCTTCGGCGCGCCAGGCGCTTGGCCAATTCTACTTGATGTCGGGAAGCCCCGCCAAAGCGGTGGTCCAATTCGAGGAAGCCCTCAAGCAGGATGCAAAGAATTCTTCGCTGCACAATGATTACGGTGTCGCACTGCTCGAAATCGGTCAGGCCGCGCACGACGATACGACAAACGCGCTGCACTACTTTTCTCGAAGCTTCGAAGAGATCGCAACCGCCGTTCAGCTCAACTCGGAAAATCTCGAAGCCCTGCACAATCGATCCTTAGTTCTCCGGCAACTGAAATTGCCCGCACAGCAGCAGAGAGCGTGGCAGGCGTACCTGGCGAAGGAAACCGACGCGGGCTGGACGGCTGAAGCACGGCGCAGCTTTGAATCTCTTTCGTCTGTTGATTTCTACGCCGCGAGTCGATCGAATGCCTCTGATGCTTTTGTTGCCGCGGCGCTCTCGCAGAACGAGCAGCGGGCGTGGCAAGTGCTGACCGGCAACAAGGAAATGATCACCGGAAGATTTATTCCGCAGGAACTGGCGAGCTTGTTCCTGCAAGCGTCCGCGAATGGTGATCTTGAGAGTGCAAATAAATTCCTCGCTGCGTTACGTTTTGCCGGAAAGCTTGAGACAGCGAACGCTCGCGACGGGTTCGTTTCCGATCTCGCGCAGTACTACGCGCGCATTTCTCCTGCGCAACGCAAAACACTGGGGGAGGCTCAAGCCCTTCTGCGCCAGGGCTACGCTGCGTGTCTGAACGCTGACTACAACGCGACTCCCTTCGTCGAGGCGCAAAAACTGTTTCTGCGCGCGGGCGACGTTTGGGAAGCAAAAATTTGTGATTACTGGATTGCGTACTGTCTGAGCCAGAACGGCCAAATTGCAAAGAGCACGGAGTTATTAGAATCGCTCACGAAGTTTTCAAAGTCGAAGCAGTATCACTGGCTGGCGGGACAAGCGATCTGCTGGATCGCAAACAACTACACGGATCTCGGTGAGTATTCAAAATCAACCGAGACGTACGAGCTTGCGCTCAACACCGCTACCAAGATCAACGACGTCTACAACGAGCAGAAAGTTCTTTCGCAATGGGGCAACACTTACCTGCGTCTCAATCAACCCGAGCGCGCGTTGCAACATGACTGGCGTGCGTTGCAGCTCGTCGATCCACAGTTGAGCAGCGTCAGGCAGACGTGGCGAATTTATCTCTACACCGCGCGCGCGCTTATTGCGCTCAAGTTGTTCGAAGCAGCCAATCAATACGAAGAAGAGATGCTGGATCTGGCCTTGAACGTCATCAAGGATCCGGCCGTCAGTCACTACTCTTATTTGTATCTCGGCCAGATCGAAGGCGGCAGGAAACATTTTTCGAAGGCGATTGAGTTTGCGTCAGAAAGTTTGAAGCTGGCCGAGTCTGTTTCCGATCCGAATAACCGGCAAAAGCTTCGCACCGGCGCGTTGATGTTGATGGCCCAACTGCAACGCCAGTCGGGCGCAGTTGCAGAGGCATTGAAGACTTACAACGAAGTGATCGACAACGCCGCCAGGATGGAGCTACAGCTTTTTAAGCTCGAGGCTTACAAAGGCCGTTTACTCTGCTACACCGCGCTTAAAGACGACGCGAACTTCGAAGCTCAGCTTCCCAATATCCTTGAGGAATTTGAGCGGAATCGGCAACGCATCATCAAGGAGCAGGACCGCAACACCTTCTTCGATCTGCAGCAAAACATTTACGATCTTGCGATTCATCACGCGGTCGAGCGGCAGAGCTACGCTGCGGCACTGGATTACTCTGAACAGTCACGCGCACGGTCCCTGCTGCAAACGCTCAAGAGCAACAACAATCCATCACAGCCGGCGACCACACTTAATCCGGCGGAAATTCAACGACAGTTGCCTGCGGATTTACAGGTACTCCAGTACGCGGTGCTCGACGACAAAGTCGTCGTTTGGCTGATCACGAAGACCTCGATCACAGGCCGCGTGAAAGAGATTCGCGCTGACGAGCTACGGTCGTTGACCTCTGAATACGTGAAAGGCATCGCGAGTGGTCCAGGCCACGCTGAAAAGTTACGTCCGGTGGCGACGCAGCTTTACGACATCCTGATTGGACCATTCTCCAAAGAGCTCGATTCGAGAAAGGCGCTCTGCATCGTTCCTGATAAAACACTCAGCTACGTGCCTTTCAGCGCTCTGATTTCTTCGTCATCACAAAGATATCTGGTCAGCGATTTTCTACTATTGACGTCGCCGAGTCTGAACGTGCTCGTGCATTGCACTTCAGACATAAAAAACTATGCGAGTCGAACCAGGGAATCGGTTTTGGCGATCGGCAATCCATCATTTGATCGCCAGCAGTATCCCGATCTCGACGATCTACCGGCCGCGACGAAAGAAGCCGCCGGCATCTCCGCGAAGTATCCAGGCTCAGTACCACTTCTCGGCCCGGACGCCATCAAGCCTTCAGTTGCGAAGCGATTGCCTGCCGCGGACGTGATCCACTTCGCCGGCCATTACGTCTCCAATCAAACTGAGCCCCGACTCTCAAAACTCGTGCTCGCAAAACAAAACGGCACAACAGACAGCGACCTGACCATCGGCGAGCTGCTGGCGTATCGACTGCCGCGTGCCAAGCTCGTCGTGTTATCGGCGTGTGAAACAAGCGGACGCGATTATTACAAAGGCGAAGGTCTGGTTGGTGTTGCCAGAACCTTCCTGGAGCTTGGCGTGCCGTTGGTAGTCGCGAGCCAGTGGTCTGTCGAATCGGAGTCAGCAGCCGAGTTGATGTTGAAGTTTCACGAGCTCAGAACCTCAGGCCAGTCGAGCATTGAGGCGCTGCACAACGCGCAGCTCGCGATGCTCAACGACAAAAACGCAACCTTCCGCGATCCGTACTACTGGGCGGCCTTCACGCCTCTCGGTGGATACGTCAAATTTTAACTTCAGCCCAGAAAGGATTAACTGCAATGCCCCTCGAACATGACAAAGCCACAGCAAAGATTTCAGTCACAGGCCTCGCGATCAGCAGCTTCAACGAAACCACTCGGAATTGGGAAGTCGCTTTAATCCACGATCCGAAACATGTTTTACGCATGAGAGTCGTCAAGTTTAATGCTGACGGCGACAGGTCAGTGGCTACATTTGAAATCGATGACAACCATAAGATCTTTATCACTGCTGCGAACGCGGTTGTTCCCGATGAACCGATATTCATGAGCGAGCCGTTCGATCGCAAAAATATCGACGCTAGCCATCCTGAAGACTTTCGTTGGATCGTCGACTTCGAAAGGGAATTCAACGGCGGCGACCGCATCGACATGAAGAAAGTTGCAGCCACGGAATTGTTTGTTTCTCAACCAGTGCTTTACGCTGATAGAGATCACAAGCGTCGCGAGATGGATCTATTGAATATCGGTACAAATGAGTTAACGGATTTTGGGACGCTTGCTGAGGTCTGCAATGGCGATATTACCTGTAATCCGGGTGGCGCCGTGATGCTGCATGTCGAAGGCCCGCTGGGGTTTGCAATAGACCTGCCTCACATCGAAGGTCACACGCACAAGATTATTATCGAGAACGAATGTCCGGCAGATCCCAATGTTGCTTCACCTCCACCCAGTGACTTCAGCCTGTATTTCAAGATGATGGAGTTACCCGCTGAGCAACAGTTCGATCTCAAACGAAAACCCGGCCACGAAGGGTCAGACGCTGTTTGTAATATCGGGTTCATGGGGACGAGAGCCAGCTTCCTGCCGCTCTAGAATGGAGGAATTGTCATGACCTGGACCATTAAAGTTCGCGGAGAGTCGACTACTCTTAAGCCGGTTGACTCTCTCCGCGCCGTTTATCCGTCGAATGAGTTTAAAGCAACTGCGAAGCTGGAGGACTATCGTTCCCGCTTTGGTGAAGTGATCCGTGGCAAGCAGTTGGTTGATGCGGGGCTTCGTACGGCGAACCATCGCATGTTCCAGAGGGCGGGTTGGAGGTTTGTCGCTCCCAAAGCCCACGTCGTCGAAGCCGCGACAAACAGAGCGCCAGTCTCCACTGCCGGCATCGCCCGGGAGATCTTTGTCACTGATTCCGGAAACGTGTTGGTGGCCACAAACTTACTCACGGTAAAGCTGCGCGGTGAGGTTTCCGAAGAGGAAGCGCGGCAGATCCTGGAACAGGATGGTGTAACCGTTGTGCGCAGGCTTTGTTTTGGCCTGACTCTTTACGAGGTCCGAGTGCCTCTAGGTGCTCCGATACCCGAAGTAATCGACAGGTTACAGAGCACTGGCCGGTACGAGTGGGTGGAACCGAGTCTGCTGCAAAGTCTGAAGCCCAAGGAACAGGCGATACCCGAGGATATGGAGTTTGAATCACAGTGGCACCACCGGAACACCGGCGTTGACGAAGACGGATTTCCGTTCGGTAAAGCTGGTGAGGATCTTGGCTCTCTTCAGGCCTGGGCCATCACAAAGGGAAAGGGAACTCGGATCGCCGTAATCGATACTGGGATGCAGATCGATCATCCCGATCTCAAACAGGGCATTGTTGGTGGCGGATACTTCCTTACCGATGAATTCGGCGAGTCGCAGTTTTTTCCGATGGCTGCAAACACTGCGACTTTCCCCCGTGAACACCACGGAACTTTCTGCCTGGGACTAGCCGGCGCCCGGACTAACGGCTCCGGACAACAGGACCAGGGAGGATGTGGCCTCGCCCCGGACGCAGGATTGATAGCCATCGCTTGCCCGAGTGACAACCTCACGACGCAAACTACCCTCGCGTGCGCTATTCATTTCGCGGTTGATCCGTCGAGCTTCGATCCGTCTACTACACCTGAAGACGGTGCTCACGTCCTTTCATGTAGTTTGGATACTGACAATCCGCTCTTCTCAGTGCTGGCTGAGGCGATTACGTTCGCAGCTAAAGAAGGGCGAAATAAGCTCGGCGTGCCGATCCTCTGGGCAGTCGACAATGAAATCGGATGTATTACGCGTGATCCCGTGTGTTGTTTGCCGGAAGTAATTGCGGTTGGGAAATACAATCGGGATGGTTTATGGGGTGTGAATGCTTCCGGAGAGCAGTTGGCATTACTGGCGCCGGGGGTCGAGGTCTTCAGTACGACAACTGGGAGCGATAACGATTTCGATACCGGGACCAGTTACGCTGCGCCTTTGGCGGCTGGTGTGGCGGCGCTCGTGCTGGCGATACACCCGGAGTGGACGGCTGCTCAGGTACGTCAAAAACTGCTTGATAGTTGCAGACCGATGAATGGGGCCGTGGGCCATCACATTAAGTTTGGGTTCGGCAAGCTCAATGCCTTTATGGCTGTGAGTTAAATTATCTCTGCGGCTCGTTTGCGTATCTTTGCGTTCTCTGCGTTGAAATGCCTCTTAACGCAGTGAACGCAGTGAACGCATCTATGAAGCGACGATCGATGTCAACAACTTTTTAGACACACTTCGTCGTGACGCCGGCGGCGCCAAGAATCGGTTTAGCTGCCCCTTGTTCTTTGACATGAAACTGAGTAGTGAAAACAT